>Ga0102962_1000513_pt1 | contig 18238 bp, 16 predicted proteins | sample SalPonF2_C_D2_MG_FD_84519 | JGI IMG/M metagenome (GOLD analysis project Ga0102962, IMG submission 84519) | Salt pond soil microbial communities from South San Francisco under conditions of wetland restoration - Salt Pond MetaG SF2_C_D2_MG ...
AGAATTTGAAATAATATTTTTCTCATATGAATCCTGTTAATTTCTGAAAATTCTGGCTGGTTCCACTTTACGTATTCTTCGTGATGCAAATAGTGATCCGGACAGGGAGATCAGCATGGTGGCAACAAAGAATCCGAACCACTCAAGTGTCGTATAATGATAAAGTACCCCAGCATTTTTTATCCCTTCCCGAAATCCGATCATCAAAGCGCCTCCGACAATAAAGCCGATCGTTGCAATGATAACGGCTTGTATCAGGATCAGCCGGGTGATATATTTATTCGTGGCTCCAATGGCTTTCATGGTGGCGTAATCACGCAAGCGATCGATCGCTGATGAATAAAGGGTCAATCCGATAATGACAATTCCCGAAATAACGGCAAACAAGATGAGTGTACCGATCGAAGCCCCAATTCCACTGGTCGATAAAATGCTGTTAACCGTAGATTGAGCAAATTTTTTGGAAGTCCATGCCCGAACTCCGGTAAGACGGGCATTGATTTGCTTAACAACAGAATCCTGTTGGACATTTGGTTTGGTCTTGATCAGAAAGGCACTGACTTTATTTACCGGAAATTTTCCGAGATACCGTGCCCGGTCGAGTGTGGTGAACATGTAATTGGAGCCGAAGCCCCTTGCTCCCCGTGTAAGAACTTTAAGCACAACAAGTTTTCCTCCGATTTCCACTTCGTCTCCGACATTTATTCCACCCAGATTATCGATATCAAATTGATCAGCCGATACGGTCCCTTCCTGCAACAGGGTTTTGTCGCTTCCTACGACGATATCCCAGGGGCCTCCCAGAAACTCCGGGGGTTGGGCACCTATTAAAACGACGGGTGCCGCATCGCCATTCTGTGTTTTCATTTGCGCAGCTGTTATGATAAGTGGACGTACTTCCTCAACTCCTTTGAATGAATGTAATTCATTTCCAATCCGGTTATCAACTGTGCCTAATCGGTTTACATCATTGGCTGATTTATCGACGACCCATATATTAGCCTGAGAATTTTTGACCAAACCTGACATCGTATTCGTAAGAAATATGAATATCCCGGTTTGTTGTCCGATTAGAAAAATAGCCACAATGACTCCGAGCATAGCCCCAATAGACTTTGGTTTATCGTACCTCAAAAATTGCCAGGCTGTTCTAAGCATAGAAATACCCTTATTTAACATTGATGAATGTATTGACACGTGAACCTATGAGTACCGGTTTGTTAGGTCTCAAACTGACCGTGATTTTCCTGACGCGCCGATCCTCAAAATTGGAAGGTTCATCCGAAAAAATAGATTTTTTGCTCAGGGCGGGGGCCACATAAATGATATGTCCGGTCGCCACCGTATCGTTTTGACCGTATAAGGTCATGGAAGCCTTTTGTCCGACTTTTAATTTCTGGGCGAATAATTCGTCTACTTCAGCCTTGACGCATAATGGTCCGGTGGGAGCCATTTCTCCAAAAGACTTAAAAGCACTCACAAACGATCCGTCCGAAATATTAAGATCCAAAATCGTGCCGCTACTCAAAGCCGTGATAAATCGTTTGGAAAGTTCAACCTTAGCCTGACCAAGGCTGGCTTCCAATTCGTTCAGCCTACTTTTTTCCGATAATAACTGGTCGGTTAGTTGCTGATATTTATATTTAGCCTGTTGTAAGGATAACCGGGCGTCATCGACTTTTTGTCGGGATTCCGCTTTTCCCTTAAAGGCATTGGAAATGCGTTTGTAATAAGTTCGCTTATTCTGCAAATCATGATGAGCCGCTTTTACCTGATTCTTAAAAGAATTAATGGTGAGTTTTTGCGTATTAACCTCGGCCTCGAGCTGTTTCACTTTATATTTTTGTACAGCATGATTAAGAATCAAAATCGTATCACCTTTTGAAAGCGTATCGCCTTCCTGGGCCACTTTTTTGATGACAATCCCATCGACTTCAGAGCTTAATTTTATCATATCTCTTTTTGGCTCGATTCTTCCAAATCCGGCAACGACAGATACCGCCTGTTTAGAAACTGATGTCTTTGAATTTGAAGTCAACTTTTTACTTTGCTTACTGCAGGCGACAAATGATATGGTGATTAATCCTAAAGCCAGGACTGAAACTGAAAATTTTCTTTTCCCAAAATTATTCATGCAAATAAGCCCCTTTATTTTTGAATATAACCGTTTTCAAGTTCAATGATTTTATCAGCGTAAGCCTTTAAGCGGATATCGTGTGTGACCACTACGATAGCCTTGTTTCTTTCTTTAGCCAGTAGTTTTAATTCCTGCATCACGATATCAAAGTTTTTCTGATCCAACGAAGCTGTGGGTTCGTCGCAAAGGATCATGGGGGGATCCGTTACCAGTGCCCGGGCAACCGCTACTCGTTGTTGCTGACCACCCGATAATTCTTTTGGTTTGAAATAAAGTCGATCCGTCATTCCCACCATTTCCAAAGCATCTTTAGCTTTCTTTAAAGATTCTTTTTCTGGTAAGTTCATGAGTTGCAATGGAAATTGTACGTTTTGGAGAGCCGTAAGAGGGGCTATCAGATTGATCCCCTGAAATACAAAACCAATGTTATGAAGTCTAAGATTTGAGAGTTCATCATCAGATAAGTCATTGGTACAGATATCATTTAGATAAACTTTACCGGAACTCGGATAGATAACAGAGCCTAATAAAGAGAGTAACGTTGTTTTTCCTGATCCGGAGGGTCCCAAAAGTAACAGTAATTCATGTGAATGAACGGTCAAATTAGCGTCAATCAGGGCATGAACGGTCGTATCCCCACTTTTAAAATCTTTTGATACCTCGGTTAATTCTGCAACTTTATGACTCATTTATAATAAATTGGAGAAGGCCTTGCAAAACCATCTTTTTGTTCAATATCCGCGTTATCGGAATTTTAAAATCCTCACATACAACAATTATGCTGTGGTTTTAAAATTTCTCTGGCCTTGATCTTTACCAAACAACCCGGTTTTGCAAAGCCTTCTTGGACCATGTTACAATGTCTGTAAAGTAAATTAGCAGAAAAAAGTTAGTAATACAATGTTATCATAGTAAATTAGTATAAATATTACGATATCATAATAAATAAGTTGTGTTATATTAAATTAGATATTATAAAAACAAAGGATCGCCCAAATTTTCTTTTTAATTTTCATTTTATGAATAAACGTTTTGAATTTTTAAAAGAGATCATCGACTTGTTAGACAAGTATGAAGAAGAGCATGGTGAGGAAAAGCTGGAAATGTTATCCTTTACTTTGTGGCTAAACCGGTATTTAAGTCAGGAGGATCACAAACTGAATGAGGAGAAAATAAAAGTAACGGACGAAAGCTCTGTGCTGGGATTTGAATACACGATGGAGGCCAAAATCAGTACACTATTGACCAATTTATTCAAATATGCCAAGCATTATACAAAGTTTGCCCTTGAAGATACCCCTTTGAGTACGCTTGATGAGTTTGGATTCCTGGCCTCATTAGGGTATACCCAAAACATGACTAAAACCGAATTGAGTCATCATAACTTGTTGGAAATCACCTCTGGTAATGAAATTATCAAAAGGTTACTAAAAAATGGATTTATCGTGGAATATGATGATCCAAATGATCGTCGCTCGAAGCGTGTCAAAATTACTACACTTGGTTTAAAAGTTTTGCAGGAGGCTTTTATAAAAATGGATAAAGTTTCCAGAATTGTAGCAGCAGATCTGGATACCGAGGAGAAAATTCAGTTGCTCAATGTGCTTAATAAGTTGGATGATTTTCACAGAGAAATACATGAAAATGACTGGAAATCTGATTTGGATGAGTTAAATCGTAAATATATTAAAAATGAAATTTTAAGGGAGGAATAAGGTTCCTTCCTGTAAATGATCTGCAAGTTTTTGATAGACTCGTAAAATATCGGTTTGCTCTGGGGAACCTCCAATAGCTTTAACAATACGTTCCGACAGAGATCCATGATCCAGGATGATTTCAAGCGGTGCCCGGAATAACTCATTTTCATCTTTTTGATAGGGTAGGAGATCATCGACCATAAATCGCCACAATTCACCTGCTGATACATAATTCCGGTCATCAACACCGAACTGTGATAAATATCCTGTATCCGTAAGAACGGAGGTACTTCCATTTTTAATGGTATTAAGCAAAATGGTGGATAAATAATTCTCCGACCAGGCTATTTGATCTTCATACGATGACCATCGTTCATCCACAAGAGCCTTAAGGACAGAGATAATTAATTCAACAATAGACAAGTCAGCCAGGGGACATTCCTGAATATCGAGAATGCGTATTTCGATAGCTCCCCGTTCAAAACGCGCAATGGCGCCCCGTGAATTCAGCCATTCTTCCTGAAGAATACCTTCGATATCATAAGGAGCAATATCACGGTACATGGGTTTCAGAATTTTATCCTGATATTCCTGAATGGAAGCGACCGTTTCTGGTACAACTTTACCGGTGATAGTTGGCACTTTGACCTGATTTGTGCGATAATATTCAAGGCGTGTATCCATGTAACCGGTAATCTGACCTTCAATTATCGGCGACGAAGATGTAAGTGCAGGAATGAGTGGTAACAAAAGTCGAATGGCCGTATGTAGACGGGCGAATTCCTCATCACTTGCAAACGGCAAATTGATATGTGTGCTTTGTAAATTGGACCAGCCGTGACCAGAGCAGTCGAAAATTCTATTATAGGAATGATAGATAGCCGTCTGTTCGTGTGGCCATATGCAAGTCTCACTGAATGGATTCATAAATGGATGAGCTGCTGTCGGTAGGAGACAGGCCCCATATGTTTCCAATATTTGATTGATTTCCCGGATGCTGCTTTGAAATAAATTGGGTAAGTCAAATAATTGCTGAGTAGGACCGTTTGTCTTTAATTCTATAACATGCAAAACTAGCTCATTCGACCAGGAAAGAGCACCACGGTCCATTTCATTAACATAAGTTCCAGCGACTGATTCAAGTAATTTGTCAGCGACAGGCATGACTTTAAGTGTCTTTTTGTCAACAATCATGTATTCCAGCTCGATGCCAAAACCCTCAAAAAGGTGAAGTGGAAAGATTAAATCCATTTTATTTTTTTGCTTTCCTGAATACGGTTAAAAATCACACTCATTATTTTTTGATAGAGTCCATCCTTCAAAATTTCGTCTTCCAGTCCGGAGTCTAAACTTGGATTGTCATTGATTTCGATGACATAAGTCTTTCCATCGATCAGCTTGATATCGACTCCGTAAAGTCCATCCCCGATAAGCCGGGCTGCTTTAGTTGCCGTTGTGACGACTTGTTTGGGCACTTCCAGCAAATGAAAAGCTTCGACGCGACCAAATCTACCCGCGCGTTTTTTCTGCCAGTTCATGATTTGCCAATGACCGGGGGCCATATGATATTTACAGACGTACAACGGATCTCCATCCAAAACACCAATTCTCCAATCAAAATCTGTGGGTAGATATTCCTGAGCTATGATCAAATCCGATCCGTCCAGTAATTTTTTGAGCCATACATTCAGCTCTTCTTCTGTTTTAACTTTAACGACTCCCTCTGAAAAAGAGCTGTCCGGTTGTTTCAAAATGCAGGGAAGTCCAAGGTAAGGGATGATGCTTGCCGCATTATCTTTATTAACTATAAGCGTTTTGGGGATAGAGATGCCGGCTTTAATTAATCGTTCCGCCTGATATACTTTGTTTGTGCATCTCACAATGGATAAGGGATCATCGATTACAATCAATCCTTCCGCAAAAGCTTTTCTGGCAAAACGATAGGTATGGTGATTAACGGCTGTTGTCTCCCGGATAAACAACGCATCAAATTCGGTAATCCGGTTATAATCATCCTTAGTGATCAATTCGACATAAAAATCCAAAGCATGAGCAGCTTTGATAAATCGTTGAATAGCTTTTTCATCTGATGGGGGATTTTTTTCATCTGGATTAGTCAGAATGGCCAAATCATAAATCGTTTTTCGTCTTTTGGATTTGGAAACATAAGGCTTAATAAAATACTCTCGTGCGAAATCGAATAAATAAGGCAAATGATTGTCAGGAACTTCACTAAGTGAAATAGCTGAAATATTTTGAACCGACCATTTATGATTTTTCTTATCCCTCGTAAAATGAGCTCGTAACAAAGGAACAGTAAATAAATTAAATAGTTGCTTACTGAGTTTATCGTATCTTTTTGCCACATTTTTACCAAAATAGATACTCAACGCAAATTCATTCGATTGCAGTTCTTTAAGACTCTTTTGAATCAATCCTTCGAGCTCGTCAGATAATACCCGGATAATGGTTTGATACTTAAGATCCTGCATCGTTGTAACATCAGGAATAGCCTGATGTCCGCGAGCTTCTGCTAAAAGAGATACATAATATCCTGCTGTTTGATAGCGATACGATTTACAAAGATTGTAAACCTTAACATTACGCATATCCATAAACTGAGGATCATTCAGATATGCTTTTGAAGAAACAACTTCAATATCCGGGAGGGCCGCTTTCCAATCCTCCGGATTTTGTGTAACCAGAAGTAACGTCATATATCATCTTGATGGTGGTCGTATAATTAAAATGTTAGCATCATATGTGACAATTCCAAGTAAAATAGCGTTAATAAGACGTTGAATATCCACATCATAGACATGGCTGCCGGAAATAGGATTTTCAAAAAACGGATCAGTAACGGTCACAAATTTCAACCCTGTAGAATAACCGGACAAAATGACAAAATGACCAACCGGTTCTCCTTTTATGTCATCATATCGGCATTTAATATTACAATACTCTCTGGCCGTTTGATACAGGTAAGTTGCACTTAATCCGGTAAGGATCGGTACCGATTTATGGAGGTAGCGCTTCAATAAATTTGGAGTCAATTCTTTTTGGAAAACACGTCCGCCAAGTTCTAAAAAATCAAGGTAGGCTTGGGTGGCATTTTGCATACGATCATCTTGCTTATAAACAAGTTGGTCCTTTAGTTTTTTAATGAGATTCGTTTCGTGATTATTGAACCATGTGGGATCGAATAAGCTCAGATTGTAAGTACCAATTTCCGCCTGATAACCTCGTTTTAAAGAATGTATAGCCAAATAAACAGCAAGTGTACCGCCATTTTCAAGGTAGTGAACCTCATCAATCACATCTTGTAATGGGATATCATCTCCATAGTAAGTATAAACAGCATGGAGGCTGGTCGGACCACAAGTCGAATCGGTGGGTTGGGGTAAAATATCAACGTCAAACTTTTTCATGAAATAAGATATGAGTCTGTAAATAGATAAATATCTGAAATTTGTACCTATTAAAATAGGGGGTATCCAAAATTTAATTTAAAGAAGAGAACTGTGTGTAAACCAAATAATTAAGTATACAAGGTTTGATCGTCTTTAAATTAAATCTGCTTTTATTCGTGAGGCTTGTAGATGATAAAAATTATAATTAAAACTTGACATAGTATAGGGGGGTATGGTATATTGAGTAGTGAAATAATAAAAAGTCATGCACAGAGAAATGTCTTATGATGAATAAAGAAGAAAAGTCACGTGCGATATCCAGGTTGAAACGGATTGAAGGTCAGATACGTGGAATTCAAAAAATGGTGGAAGAAGACCGGTATTGTATTGATATCCTGTCTCAGACCGCTTCTATCGTATCGGCCTTAAAGGGAGTGGAAGATCAGATTATGCAGCAACATTTGAATACCTGCGTAACTGACGCAATGAGAAGTGACGATAACGATTTGAGAAATGAAAAAATTAACGAAGTGATGACCGTACTCAGTAAATTCAGAAAACACGGATAAAGAGAGAGCATTATGGCAGACAAGAAAGAAACACTTGAGATAGACGGTATGCATTGCGCAAGTTGCGTAGCGTCAGTAGAAAAATCATTAAAAAAACTGGAAGGCGTTAAGATCGCCAATGTGAATTTAACAACCGAATCGGCGTCTATTGAATATGATCCGGAAAAAACAGATCATGATGCTTTTAGAAAAGCCGTGGAAGATGTCGGTTATGGTGTCAGGGAAAATAAAGCTTCCCAGACTTTACGTATTGATGGCATGCATTGTGCCAGCTGTGTATCTGCGGTTGAAAAAGCATTAAAAGGGGTGGAAGGTGTTGAAACGGCCACCGTTAACCTGGCTACTGAAACGGCACAGGTTAATTTCAATCCCAAGTTGGTAAATTTGGCAGATTTCGTTACGGCCGTCGATAATGTAGGATATCAGGTTGTAACTGATGAAGAACAGGCGAATGAGACGCAAACAGCTGCGGAAATTGAAAAAGATAAAGATCAGCGAAAAATTGATTTGGCAAACAAACGTATGTGGTGGTCATGGGGGGTTACCATCCCCATTATGCTTTGGATGATACCCGAAATGTTTTTCGGATATTATTTCCTGGGTAAAATCGGTTATGATATTGGTATGATCGTTTTATCTGCGATCGCCATCTTTTATCCCGGTTGGGATACGATCCGAAGTGCCTGGAAATCAGGTATTCACCTGGCTCCCAATATGGATGTTCTGATCGCGATGGGTACGCTTGCTTCCCTGGCTACCGGTTTTGTGGCGTTGGCTATACCTGCATTTCACAATTTTGCAGGAGTTGCGGGTATGATTATGGCTTTCCACCTGACAGGACGTTATGTGGAAACGAAAGCCAAAGGACGTGCTTCTCAGGCTATCAAAAAACTCTTAACACTTGAAGCCAAAGAAGCTATCGTTGAACGGGATGGTGAAGAAGTTAAGGTTCCCGTTCGGATGCTAAAAAAAGGTGACATTATGGTTGTGAAACCCGGTGAGAAAATACCGACTGACGGTATCGTTGTCAGTGGAAATAGCAGTGTTGACGAATCGCTGGCTACCGGGGAATCGATGCCGGTTGAAAAGAATAAAGATGATGAAGTGATTGGGGCCACCATCAATAAAAATGGTGTTTTGAAAGTGACAGCCACAAAAGTTGGGAAGGACACCTTCCTGAGTCAGGTAATCAAGATGGTCGAAGAAGCACAGGGTTCTAAAGTACCTATTCAGGAATTTGCAGACCGGGTAACGGGCGTTTTTGTTCCCGTAGTGATCGGAGTCGCTTTATTAACATTAGCTGCCTGGCTGATTTTCCCGGCTGCTTTTCACAGCGTAGCCGTTTGGGCATCAGGTTTTCTGCCTTGGGTTAATCCCGGAATGGGAACCGTTGCACTTGCTGTTTACGCCACGGTCGCCGTTCTTGTGATTGCTTGTCCATGTGCTCTTGGTCTGGCAACTCCAACAGCCTTGATGGTTGGTTCCGGGATGGGAGCTTCCAATGGCGTGCTCATTCGTAAAGGGGCCGCTATTCAGATGATGAAAGATGTTACTACAATCGTATTGGATAAGACAGGAACAATCACGGAAGGAAAACCGGGCGTAACGGATGTCGTTACGCTGAACGGAGTTTCCGAAGATGAAATGTTACACCTGGCCGCCGGAGCTGAATCAGGATCGGAACACCCATTGGGTGAAGCCATTGTCAATTACATGAAAAATAAAAATAGCCATTTGCCTGAAGCGGAACATTTTGAAGCAGTAACCGGACGTGGTATCAAAGCGATGATTGACGGTAAGAATGTCTTGGTCGGGACTCAGAAACTGATGGAAGAAAATGGGATTCAAATCGAATCTGCCGTACTTGATGACAAGAAAAAGCTCGAAAATCAAGCTAAAACAGCAATGTTTGTGGCCGTAGACAATAACTTGAACGGAATTATTGCCGTAGCTGATAAAGTCAAGGAAGACAGTAAAAATGCTATTGCCGCATTGAAAAAATATGGACTGTCACCTGTCATGATTACCGGGGATAATGAGCGGACAGCTAAGGCAATTGGCGCAGAAGTTGGCATAGATCGTGTCATCGCGAATGTCTTGCCGGATGGGAAAGCCGAAGAAATTAAACGGTTGCAGAAGCAAGGTGAATTTGTCGCTATGGTCGGCGACGGGATTAATGATGCTCCGGCATTGACACAAGCTCACGTTGGTATCGCCATCGGTACCGGAACAGATGTGGCTATTGAATCCGGTGATCTTGTATTAGTTCAGGGCGAATTGAGTGCCGTTGTAAAAGCGGTCAAACTTAGTCGTGCTACATTTACCAAGATTAAACAAAATCTATTCTGGGCATTTTTCTACAATGTCATCATGGTACCATTAGCCATATTAGGAATGATGCACCCGGTTTTGGCAGAAATAGCTATGGCATTTAGCTCAATCAATGTGGTTACCAACTCAAGACGATTGCAAAATGTAAACATTCAACCGGATTATGCGTTAAAGAAAGCAACGAGTTGATAGAATTTTGATGGTTGTTAGTGGTTGATGGTTGGTTGTGAATTTGCCACCAACCATCAACCATACACTATCAACTACCAACAATAAACTTTAAAGGAGAAAGTAAGCTTATGACAGCAATTACATTGAAAGTAACCGGAATGCATTGTGAAGGTTGCGAAAACAGAATTCAGAAATTATTACCAAGAATAGATAGTGTATCGGATGTTACAGCGGATCGAAATAAAGAATCCGTCAAACTAAGTTATAATGGTAATGAAGATACCTTAAAAGCTGTTAAAGAAAAGATCTCAGATTTGGGATACGAAGTCGTCGTATAAATATCTTTTAGTGAAAAATTTGAGAACCCGGTTGTTTTAGGATGACCGGGTTTTTTTAGGATCCCGGATACAGGATTTCTGATTATTGATGCTGAGTTCAAAAGGCTTTTATATTTTTGAAACAAGATCTGGCAGGTTTTTGAAAACCTGGCAGGTGGGGTGTAAGAAATCAGAGTATTCACAAATTTTATCTCACCCCATATTTTAAACATTGATTAATTACGATAAAATCGTTTTTCAGTTTAATTGTTTGTTTTATATAAAATATTCTAAGATTTAGATATGATTTTAAACCACAAAAAATAGGGAGAATCAATTTTTTTTAAAATAGTACATTTTTAACACCCCACCTGGCAGGTCTTTCTATCATTTAATCATTTAAAACTAAATGAAAATCTCTTTGTGCAAAAAAATCTGTGCTCTGTGGTTAGAAAAGCCGATTGCTAACACTATAACCCGAATTATTCACGTAACCCATAAGAAGTAATATATATCATATTGTTAATTAAAGTACTTATAAAAAATAAACCGATTCTCGATTTTGAGGACACTAAAAAGAGCTGCGAAATTTGGCCGTGCTCTTCGTTGAAATTAAAAATGCTTAATCAAGGCACCAGAGTGCCTCTCATGCGCATTTCTATCCCGAAAGTTTTCGGGACACGACAAAATTTCTTGGTGAATAATCCGGGATAACACTCGAATCTTTCCCAAATTAATCAAAAAATAATGTGCTTTTGGGTGAATAGTATCGTTAATTAAAATAGATACCATGATTAATTATTCAAAAATAATCGGTTATGAAAACTGTTCATCCTGCCACAATCCTCGAAGAAGATTCTAAAAATCGGGTTTTAGAACCTAACGCCGGGAAGAGTTCCAATTTTTACCATAGTGATCACATTTTACAATCCTATCTCAAAAAACATATGAGAGCCGATGCTCTCAAATATATGACAGACAAGCTGGAATGGATAGGAGAAGAAGCTGCTACTCAGATGAATCTGCTATCCGCGCAGGCAGATCAAAATGGTCCTGTGATAAAAAAGCGTACACCTTACGGAGAAGATCTGGAAGAAATTGAATTTCATCCATCTTATTGGAAATTGATGGATATGGCGGCAGAAACGGAAATGTTTTATGTGAAATGGGATCCTGATCTGAGGAAGAAATTTTCAAATGAGCGACATCTGTTAGGGTTTTCTGTCGGACATCTCTATGCTATGACAGAATTAGGCGTTTATTGTCCGTTATGTATGACAGACGGCGCGGCTCGTTTGTTGGATTTATTTGCTGATGACGAGGATAAACATCGCTTGATTCCCGGTTTATCGAGTAGAAATGGTAAAACATTATTAAGTGGCGCGATGTTTTTGACGGAAAAAGCAGGCGGATCGGATGTCGGAGCCAATCGAACCATGGCCACTCATCTTGAGGGGAAGTTGTATCGGCTGAACGGTGAAAAATGGTTTTGCAGTAATGCTAATGCACATGTGATGATGGTTTTAGCAAGGTCAAACGAGCAATCCGGTACGAAAGGTTTATCTTTATTCCTGGTTGAAAAGACATTGCCGGATGGAACCCGTAATCCTATGGAATATATACGATTAAAAGAGAAATTGGGTGTTCGGTCAATGGCTACTGCCGAAATCAAATTAAAAGATACCATTGGCAAGCTGATTGGTGAAGAAGGCAAAGGATTCAAAATGATGACCGAAATGATCAATTTGAGTCGTTTGTACAATTCAGTCACAGCTGTAGCGGGATCGCGACGAGCCTTAATTGAAGCTTATGAATTTCTTACATACCGGAAAACATTTGGAAAAACAGCGCTTGAACATGCGTTAATACGAGATAAACTCTGGGAATTAGGTTCCTTGCATATTGTCGATTTTCTGTTGGTATGGAAAACCATTCAAACGATGGATGCTGCTGATAATGGAGATGAACGGTCCGCTCATTTAAACCGTATTCTCATACCGATGTCCAAATGGTTTTCTGCCGAGACAAGCGTCTATATTGGTCGCGAATCGATGGAATTAATGGGAGGTATGGGATACATTGAGGATACCGTAATGCCACGTATCTATCGTGATTTACTCGTATTGCCTATTTGGGAGGGATCGGGAAATATCATTGTTTTGGATGTATTACGCGCTTCTCAGAAGACGAAAGGAATGCAGTATTTACTCGAGGATATTCAGAAGTTAAGTCGTAAAAGTGAAAAATATGGAGACATTATTCAAAAAGAATTGGCAAAAGTAACCAAGGTTCTGGAAGCCCTGCCGGAACAATCCCGCGATAGTATGGAGAGTTCTGCCAAACCCATTTTCAAACGGTTGATTTATCTCTGGCAAATGGCACTGATGATTGAAGAAATGGATCAGGATAACCGGCAATGGATCGAACTTGCTTTGGAATATATGTCTAAACACCTGCATCCGGAAAAATTCGGTGTAAAAGAACCACCATCAGTCGAAACAATTCAAAACCTGATTGGCTGGGAGCCCAAATATTAAGTGTAAACCGTAAAGTCAGCCACGACAATTTCATCTTTAAATGTTTGAGAAAGGGAAGAAATCTTTGAGTTTTGTGTTAACACAGTGGTTATACATTTTAACTTTCAAGCTAACTGAAAAAAGAATACCTTTGACCAACTAAAAGGTCAAAAGCTTGAAAGAATGATTCGGGTAAAAATACGTCATTATATAATCTTATCGCTTATTTTGGTAGTTGCTGTGTCCTGCTCTCACATGGATTACCGTACGAAAACGGTTGGTGCTTTCAAAGATACAGGAGCGGGTAAAGGATTCGTTATTTTAAGCAAATCTCAATTAGAGCAAAACGCATTAAAACTTGATAAATTAGGAGTTTATGTCCGTTTGTACAGAGGGTATGCGGTTGTTAAAGAAGATTATACAATCAACAATACGACTCAGCATACTTTAAAAATAAAAATGGGCATACCGCTAAACGGCTATTTCCATAGTGATGTTATTGATACCGTATTTTTCAGAAGCTGGAGTCATCCGGAATTATCCATTAATGGAAAGAGGATTACTCAAATTCAAAAGCAGAGAAATCATTCCATTCATATTCCCAAGCTGAACCTTAATGAACAGCAATGGGATACCTGGAATTATTCATTTCCACCGGATACGTCTCACTTGATTACACATTATATCGTAGATACACATGGTGCGCATATTCGTGATGGCTTTGATATTGAATATAGTGATGGCTTTACCTATCTCTTTTCACCGTTGCAACAATGGAATAAACGTATTCCCCAAATTCGTATTTTATTCAAAGTGGTCAAAACTTCTGTCAGGATGAAATGGATTGATGGCATTTTACCTGCTGGACGTTTTAAGCTCAAAGACCATACGTTTATTTATGACATGAAGGATGTCAATCCCGATACTCTTTCAAATATTATTTTTCGATATGGAAAACCAAGTATGTATGCGCCCACAGATGGATTCAGTTTTTCAACAGTCGCATCCGATACCGTGGACTATTATCATCAGATTAATCAATCCAATATCTGGTCGGTTGATACGACCGGATACAAAACATTCAATCGAGCTGAATTTAAACCTGCTCCAATGGGCTTTTTCTCAGTATCCGGCTTAGTTATCGTATTTTTACTACTCGGACTCGGCTTCGTTTTATTAATCGCCTGGGGAGCCTACAGTCAGTATAAGAATAGTTAAGTGAAAGTATTATTATATACGTTTCAAGAACCAAGAGAATAGAAAGGCCTATTTATCTCGGAGAAAGTCTAAACCAAGCTCATCAAAGATTACTGAGTGAATAGTATACAACGTGAGAGGGCAAGTTAAATTCGCCTTGATCACGACAAAATTTCTTGGTGAATAATTCGGGTTAAGGTGATTTCGAGATAAAATCTTCTCAAAACAACGTCTTGAAATGAATATTTTACGTTGAAGATTTTTCCCTCCGGTCGAAATGACGTGAATGGGCGAAGATGATGTTGATGTTTTAGAAACATCACTCAAAGACGTCATCTCGAACCCGTTTTTTGGGTGAGAGATCTTCCAAAAATGATTTGAAACAGAATAAATCTATAATTATATCGAACTCACGTTATTTTAAGTATTCTTGAAAATAATTTATTTACCAGTTTAATTCCTTCCCATTGTAATTAAAAAAACGTCCTGCCTGAGCTTTTCCGAATCCATCGATTAAATCGATCATACTGGAAACGGACTCTTCGGGTGTGAGTGATGCATGCTTGCCACCCATATCGGTCTGTACCCAACCTGGGTGAAACATTACGGTATAAATGTTATCAGGCAGAAGATCATATGCAAGAGTTCGGCTGTACATGTTTAAAGCGGCTTTACTGGCCTTATAACCATAACTTCCACCGGTGCTGTTATGATCAATTGATCCCTGAATGGAAGAAATATTTATCACTCTGGGATGTTTTCCTTTTTTTAATAATTCACTAAAATGCTGGGTTACAATAACCGGTGCAACCGCATTGACTTCCAGCATATGGAGTAATTTTTTTTGATCGAGTTTGCCGAAAGTGCTTATTTTACCATTCTCTGCTTCTGAAAGCTCACGTGTTCCGATTCCAGCGTTGTTTATGAGCAGATCAATGCCATCGGTATGACTTTTAACGGTTTTTACGGCTGCTTGAATAGCTTCGGGATTCCTAACATCTAATGGCAAAATGGTCAACTGATTGACATAAATCTTCCATAACTTTTGTAACTGTTTTGCATTGATAGGATTACGACAAGAAGCAAATATACGGTCACCACGTTTTAAATATTGTTTTACAAATTCAAGACCTATTCCCCGGTTGGAACCGGTGATAAATATTCGCATAATTAATATTACTTTCTCACTTAAAAATTTTGAATTATTAATTCAGGTATAACTTAACAAATGATTATTCGTTTTAATAGAAGGCTTTGCAAAACCAGGGATTTTGAAGTCGTGAAAATGCAGATATTGGGCAAAAGAACGGTTTGGCATAGCCTTCTAATATTAAATATTCAATATAGGAATGATAAATTTTTTGTGTAAGCTAAATAGTATTACTTTTACAAATGGGACGAATAGAAACCTTGGCAAAACCGTTATTTTGATTAATTTCTTCATTCAAACTTTGAACTTTATCAAAATCCCCTTTTTTTCATGGTTTCTAATATGAAAATTAATTTCTACTAATGGATGCAATTAGGATAGAACTTTGATATAAAGGAAGGGATATAAATAATTTTCATATTAATCTGTAAGGAATTACAATTTTATGTATCCTTTTAGTTGAGAATAAATTTATAAAAAATAAGAGGTAGTATAATGAGTTCACTAAATAAAGCCATGTTGATTGGGCGTCTTGGAGCGGATCCGGAAGTAAGATATACCCAATCGAATACAGCGGTTGCTACTTTAAATGTTGCAACAAACGAACGTTATAAAGATAGTAATGGCGAATTGCAAGAGAAAACGGAATGGCATCGTGTTGTAGCCTGGGGCCGTTTGGCAGAAATTGCGCAACAATATATAAAAAAAGGATCTCAGGTTTATATCGAAGGACCGATACAGACACGCCAATGGGAAGATCAGCAAGGTCAAAAACGTTATACCACAGAAATTAAAGCCCTCACACTACGTATGCTTGATTCAAGAAGCGACGGTGGAAACGGCACGACAGTAGATAGATCCACATCCCAGCAGACGTCATCAACACCACAAAGTAAACCTGTTGATTTAAATAACGGGTTTGATGATCTGGATGATGATTTACCGTTTTAAAGTAATTACATCAATCAAACTGATTAAAACGGTTTAAAATCATCTGATGTGCGGAATGATACTCTCTTGACATTAATTAACGTTCAGAATAGGAATTGCAGTGGTGATGCCTTAAAATTGCAGAAAACCAATTATTTAGAATATAAAAGTCGAATTCTAGTAATTTCTATGTTTTTGAATAATTAATAAGTCATATTAGTTTAGAAAAACAGAAAAAGCGATGAACGGTTCATCGCTTTTTCTGTTTCAATGAACGTATGTATTAGAATATAGAAGTAGTTTTATTTTCATTCTATTTATAACTAATATACGTACTAACGTTAATAATATATCGCTGAAGCATAAGCAATTGTCTTTATTATTTCAGGAATCTGGTGTTCTGGGTGGATCATTTAGTCTGCTTGGACTAGCTATCCAATTACTAATCATGGTATTAGGCTTGATATTATCCGGCTTGTTTTCAAGCTCGGAGGTGTCATTCTTTTCTCTGACATCGCATCAGGTTCAGGAGGAAATAAGCGAGCAAAAAACAGAAGCTACTCTACGACGCATGGTCACCATGCTGGAACGTCCCCGGCGACTTCTGGCCACAATACTCATTGGTAATACGTTTGCTAATATTGTGACTTCGGTAATGGCGGCGGTTATTACCGGAAGTATAGTGCAATATTTAGGCGTACCCGCACTTATCACGTATATCATTGAAGTTATTATTATTACATTTACTATTGTCATTTTAAGTGAGATAACGCCTAAAGTCATCGCCATAAAAAACCCGATGGCGATGTCAAAGAAACTAAGTGGATTCATATACTCCTTTTTCGTAATACTTGGTCCTTTGGCACAAAGTATTGCTAATAGCACGCTTCGTTTAGAACGCTATCTGCCAAAACCACAATACCGAATTTCTTCCCACGATATAAAACATATTGCGGAAGTCGGTGAATTACAGGGATCCCTGAAAGGTGACGAACGGGAGATTATCGAAAATGTCATAGAGTTTGGAAATATGACCGTTCGGGAAATCATGACATCCCGTGTGAATATTATTGCCGTTTCTACGGAAGATTCACTTGGTGAAGTTTTGAAATTGATTAAGGAAAAAAGTTTATCCCGTTTACCTTTGTATGAGAATGAGCTGGATAATATTGTAGGAATCATATACGCCAAAGATCTGCTCCCATATCTGGATTCCGCGAATCTCAAAGAAACGACAATAAACTGGCGTACAATGGCCCGCAAGGCGTTTTTTATTCCTTCCTCAAAAAAACTGGATGATCTGCTTCAGGACTTTCAGCGCGAAAAAACGCATATGGCTATTGTCGTCGACGAGTATGGCGGAACAGAAGGTTTGATTACTCTTGATGACGTCTTATCTGAAATCATTGGGGAATTAACCGACGAGCATACCGAAACCGAACAGCTCTACACACGTTTGAGAAGCGATGTGTACATCTTTGACGCCAAGATCGATCTCGATGATATGGCTGATATCTTAGAAAAAGAATTAACCACCGAAGAAGATGATTATGAAACACTTGGTGGTTTAATTTATCATCTGACCGAGCATATCCCTGATCCCGGTGAGAAAGTCAATTTTAAAGGATTGGAATTGACTGTTCATGAAGTCGAAAATAACCGGCTAAAAAAAGTTAAGGTCCGGGTCCTGCCTGAAGAAGAACAACAATCAGAAAACACTTCCGTAAACTATAATGGCGAAACTGATAGCTAAATGATCTGAGTTCGAGATAAGATAATTAAGATTTTGGACGATAGACGATAGACGATAGAC
>Ga0102962_1000514_pt1 | contig 18191 bp, 9 predicted proteins | sample SalPonF2_C_D2_MG_FD_84519 | JGI IMG/M metagenome (GOLD analysis project Ga0102962, IMG submission 84519) | Salt pond soil microbial communities from South San Francisco under conditions of wetland restoration - Salt Pond MetaG SF2_C_D2_MG ...
GTTCATTGGCTGCTTTTCTGGCACTACGGGCATAAGGCGCGACATTGCCTGCCGTATTCCCGGACCTGAAATCGACATACCAGGGATATAGTACCGGAACATTACCTGACCTGTCGGGCGTGGCATTGGAGAAATGGAGAAGAACATGTGTCCATTCAACACCTGTTTGCTGGTAAACATTCGCTTTATAGACCAGCCGGACCGGTTCTTCCGGGTTATCCACCCTGATGTCGTACGACGGATACCATCCGGCGTTGGACACCATGTAATTGATCTCAAATTTTGCTTCTGCGGAAGCATTGGCTTTCACCACGATTTTTATCACACCGGCAGGCAGCTCCTGTGCAGATTGCAACTGGTTGATCTCCATCTGGATATTCTTTTGTTTCTCTTTCAGACTGTCGAGTGATCTGGATGTCCTGAGAAGGCCTTCCCGTACCTGTTGCATATTAGATGAATAAAAATCATACAAGGTTCTGAAATTACCTGCATCAAGGCTCTGATCTTTTCCTGTTACAACCTTGTTTGCCAGCAGGAATGATTCTTTCTCTTTGAGGAGGCCTGTCATCATTACCTGGTCCCCGATGTTCATTTGAACGTTTTGGAGCTGCTTCCTGAGAGCCGTCAGCCGTTCCGGTTCCGTGAGGTTGGCAATGTAGTTTTTTTCACTGCTGACGGAGAGAATGGTAATATTCCCCCGGCCCTTCACCTGGACGCTTTGTTCATTGATATAAGGTGATAACCCGGAAATGACCAGGGTTGACTCCCCTTTTGAAAGCGTGATGCCTGCTTTGCGGCTGATATGGGCGCCGTTGGGGTAAACGGTGACGTGAGAGATCTCCGAAGGTAAGGTCTTCTGGTTATCTGCCGCTACACTGTTGGTTGTGATTGTACATGCCAGACCAAGCATGACAAGGGGCAGTATGTTCACTAGGTTTTTCACAGGAAATGGATTTTAGTGTTACACGTATCAATAGTAAGCATCGGGGCGAAGAAGCATTACGGTCTTCTGTGCCTTTCGAATGCCTGTCGGGATAGTTGACAGAACAAATTTTGTGCCCGATTAGCGGACCGGATCTTCACCGTATTTCAAAAGACGGATGTCTTCACCGTCAAAAACGGCGTAGGTGAAGTTTACAAACCAGTCGCCCAGATATATGACCCGGGAGGATTCGTTGAGTTTCCAGTCGATTGGAATATGCCGGTGGCCGTAAATAAAAAAGTCGAAATGTTCTTCCGAAAGCATGGTTTTTGAATGCTGGATGAGATGTTCTTTCTCTTCACCAAGAAAACTGACGAAGTTACCTTTTGAGAAACGGCTGTGTTTAGACCACCGGTGGGCAAATCCCGTTGCACTGTTGGGATGGATCCGTGCAAACATCCACTGCAGGAATCTGCTGGTGAAGATACCCTTCAGTAATTTATACGACCATTCGCTTGGTCCCAGACCATCGCCATGAGCCAGGTAGAATTTTTTACCGTTAAATGTGCGGTGCTGTGGTTGTCGGTATACGGTAACGCCCAGTTCCGACGGCAGATAATCGAAGGCCCATACGTCGTGGTTGCCGGTAAAGAAATACACCGGGATACCGCTGTCGGTGATCTCGGCAAGTTTTCCAAGGAACCTGACGAACCCCCTGGGAACCACTTTCTTGTATTCGAACCAGTAATCAAAAATGTCGCCCATAAGGTAAATGGCTTGGGCATCACCGCTGATTTCATCGAGCCATTTAACCAGGAGCTTTTCCCTTTCGAGGCTTTTCTGATGAGGCGGAAGGCCGAGGTGTGCATCAGAAACAAAATAGATCTTTTTACCCTTTTCCAGTTTCTCAGACATTATTTGAGCATATTATCGAGCCATTTCTGAAGTTCCCTGCCGTAAATGTCTCGGGCAACAACTTCACCCTTGCTGTTGAGGAGAAAAGTAGCCGGAAGTTTTTTGACGTTGTAAATTGCTGTGGCCCTGGAATTGGGAAATGTAAGTTCAGAGACGTTAATCCACGGCAGCTCATCGTATCTGACGGCCTGGCGCCATTGCGTTTTGTCATTATCGAGAGAAACAGCGTAGATCTCGAAACCTTTGTCCTTATTGTTGTGATATATTTTTTTCAGCGACAGGTTCTCTTCCCGGGAAGCCCTTGATGATGATGCCCAGAAATATAATAGTACGGTCTTTCCTTTCAGCGATGAAAGGGCGATGGTGTCACCTTTCAGGTTGGGTATCCTAAGATCGGGAAGCCCGTAACTGGCATTATTTAATTTCTTCTGAAGTTCGACGGCAGAGTAGAATTTCTGTTCTGTTGTGCGGGCATCGTCAACGAACGAATCGACCAGTTTTACGTCGGGGTATTTGTCCGAGAGAGAGTCGGCCACTATTTTCATGTACTGGATATCGCGTGATTCTCCCAGAACGTACTGGCCTGGGTTAATGGTTTGATATACAGCGTATATGCTAGCGAGGTTATTGAGGTGTTCAATAATAAACTGGATGGTGAAGTTACGCTGCTCCCTGATGATGGCCTTACGCTGGTTGATATAGTCACTGGCCTGATCCTGGGTAACATTGGAAAGTGAATCGTACATTTCGTCCAGTTTGGACAGCCGGTCGCGTGTATTATAAATTTTCTCCACGAGTTGACGGATGTATTCCGACTCTTTTGAACCTGATACCGAATAATCACGGTTCATTTCAGCATAATTAGCCTGTATTGTCAGGTGTTCACCTGGCGAGGGAAGCAGGTTGATCAGCTTTCCGTTTTCATTACGCAGGATGTATATCCCCGGTTCGTCGAGATGGATACGAAACTTAAAGTTGTCGTCTTTCTTGATTTTCAGGCTGTCTACTTTGGTTGTCTTGTCAATGTCCAGGTAATCGAGATAGAGATATTTTCTGGCCCCGCTTGATAATGTCCCCTCAATGACGGTATTGCGTTTATTTTTACAGGATGTTAACAAGAGTAAAAAGAGCACAGAAAACAGAAGCGTTTTTTTCATGGGCTTAGTGGTTAAAGATGTCGTCCAGTTTTTGACTCAGGGCTTCGCCTCTCAGGTTGGCTGCAATAATTTTGCCATTGCGATCAAGCAGGTAGTTGGTCGGGATACTGTTGATATTGTACAGGGGGACAACCATGGAATTCCAGTATTTCAGATCGCTGACGTGTATCCAGTCGAGATGATCGCTCCTGATGGCCGATACCCAGTTTTGTTTTTCTTTATCTAATGAGACCTGGTAAATTTCAAAGCCTTTGGAATGATATTTCCGGTAATTTTCGACCAGGTTAGGATTTTCACGGCGGCATGGCGGACACCAGGAAGCCCAGAAATCAAGAAGCACGACTTTTCCGCGGGTTGAACTCAGGGCACGATTTTTCCCATCCGGAGAAGGGAGGTTTATTTCGGGCGGGGTATCTCCTGGTGAAAGCATGCCGGCAGATCCTGATTCTGAGGCGACCTGCTGGTTTTTCAGGGTGATCACCTGGTTGTGGAGGGCCAGAACGGCATCGTTTTCAGGATATGAAGCATACAGGGCGGAATCGGCCGACAGGAACAACGGCATGTCTTGTACCGGATTAAAAACGTAAAACCTTGGACCCAGCTGATTTGACAAAGCCAGGAGTGTTACCAGTGAGCCTTGGTTTTGCCTGATGAAATTCACTGAATAGTCCCTCAGGTTGTTGAAGGCTTTTTTATATTCTTCATTAATCCTGAGCTTAATATTGGTATAGTTTGGACTACTAATGCTGTCGTTTGTCATCCTGGCATACTGGTCCATCCTGGCCAGGAAGTCCTGGGTTTTTTTATTCAGGAGGGTCAGTTGCTCCAGGTCATGATTACCGGAAAGGGTAAAATACCGTAAGTCGTGATAATCTCCCTTCACGTTGACGGTGTCGTTTCCAACGGCGACAAAGGTAATGCCTTTTCCGTCTTCATTCCGCAGAACAAAATATCCGGGATAGTCCACTCTAACCGTTGTGCTGAAAGAATCATCATCTCCGATCTTTATGGTATCGAGCGTGACAAACGTCCGGGACGTTATGGTCTGAAGATACACGTCCTGGTTTCGCCCCTGTTCAAGGCTACCCGTTATAAGTGTTGTATTATCATTGTCAGAAGACCTGTTGCCCCGGTCATTGTTGTGACAGGCAGCAGCCAGAAAGAACAATGGAATCAAACAGATTAATTTATTCATTATTTTTTTCATTCAGGTTGCTAATTTATTGAAAAATTCCGGAACTCAAGAAGGTGAATTATTATCCGAATATGAATGAACGAAATGTTATCCGTATTTGTTTCCCAAACGATATGATAAAATTAATGAAAACATAACGCCTGAGGGCTTATAAATCATTGATTTTGAAAAAATAAAGTCTGAACTTTGAGGACAGCTTTATTTTCCATGTATTACCAGTCAATCGATTGAAATTCAGGTTATTATATTTATTCCCTTTTACATAATATTGAAAAAGCGATGGGGTATCTGCAGTTTGATAAAAATCAGTTAGTTAACCTTGAGTATTCTCTCAGCAGGGAAATACTAAGGTCTAACCGGTCCGGTTCTTATGCTTCAACCACTATTGTTGGGTGTAATACCCGGAAATACCATGGCCTTCTGATATGTCCATGCCATAAAAAAGACAACGACAAATTTGTATTGTTGTCTTCGCTCGATGCTACCATTATCCAGCATAACCAGGAGTTTAACATGGGTATACACAAGTACCAGGGTGATCTTTATATTCCCCGTGGTCATAAATATATCCGTGATTTCCAGGCAGAAACCACCGGGCTGACAACTTTTCGTATTGGTGGTGTTGTGCTTGAAAAGGAGAGCCTTCTGGTTCAGAGCGAAGCGAAGATGCTGATTAAATATACACTGGTTGAAGCACACTCACCCACCACGCTGCGTCTGAAACCATTTCTGGCATTCCGTAGTATTCATAGCCTGAGCAAGGCAAACCTGTATGTTAACTCGAAATACAGGAAAGCCCTGAATGGCGTCATGATGCGGCTCTATGAGGGTTCCCCCGGACTTTATATGCAGTTTTCCAAGGAGGTTGAGTATGTACATGCACCCGACTGGTATTATAATATTGAATACACGGAGGAGCAAAAACGAGGGTACGACTATAAGGAGGATCTTTTTGTCCCCGGTTATTTCGATTGCCAGATACGTAAAGGTGAGAGCATCATTTTTTCTGCTTCTACAAGTGAAGTGAAACCCGCATCACTCAAGCGGAAATATACTTCCGAGAAAGCCATACGGCTGCCTCGGGACAGCTTCATGAACTGTCTCCTGAACGCTGCCGGGCAGTTTATTGAAAGAACCGACGAAGGAACAGGCATCATTGCCGGATTCCCATGGTTTGGAACCTGGGGGCGCGACACGTTTATTTCTCTACCCGGCTTAACCCTGTCGACCGGTGAAATTAAAACGGCCGGAGAAATCTTTGATTCGATGGTCAGAAAGATGAGGGGTGGGCTGTTCCCGAATAACGGTGATGGTGAGAAAGCCGTATTTAATTCTGTTGATGCTCCCCTCTGGTTTATCTGGTCGCTTCAACAGTATGAAAAGTATAATGGCGCCCCTGATATATGGAAAGTCTATGGTAAATATGTCAAGGCTGTAATGGAAGCCTACAGGCAGGGAACAGATTTTACCATTAAGATGCTCGATAACGGGCTCATTTATTCCGGAGAGCCGGGTAAAGCTCTTACCTGGATGGACGCCATCACACCAACAGGTCCTGCTACTCCCCGCACCGGCCTGGCTGTTGAGGTCAACGCTCTGTGGTACAACGCTGTAAGAAAAAGCATGGACTGGGCCGAAAAGGCTGGTGATACAGCCTTTGTCAGCACCTGGAGGGATCTTCCCGCGCTTGTCGAAGGTTCTTTCCTGGAAACGTTCTGGGATAAGGATCGCGGATACCTGGCCGACGTTGTTTTTAATGGTGAGGTGGCCGATGCCGTAAGACCCAACCAGGTTATTGCTGCTGCCATGCCTTTCACACCCCTTACGCTGGAAATGAAAAACAGCATTCTTGAAATCGTGAAAAGTGAACTGCTCACACCAAAGGGGCTTCGTACACTTTCGCCTAAAAACCCCGAATACCGGGGTGTATATGCCGGCTCTCAGGAAGAACGGGATAAGGCATATCACCAGGGTACGGTCTGGCCCTGGCTTCTCGAACATTTCGTCAAGGCCTATTTGGATGTCCACAAAAACAGCGGTCTGAGCCTGGCCAGGCAGATATTTAACGGCTTTCACGACGATATGACTGTTCACGGCATTGGCTCCATCTCTGAGATCTACGACGGGGATCCGCCGCATGCACCTCGCGGGGCCATTAGCCAGGCCTGGAGCATCGCTGCCCTTTTAAGAATAAATGAAATGATTGCCAGGCAGGAAATGGTAAATGCAAATTCTAATAAAGCAGTAATATGAGGGTGTTAATGTTTGGCTGGGAGTTTCCTCCCCATATTTCCGGTGGCCTCGGAACGGCATCATTTGGATTGACAAGAGGAATGACAAAAATACCCGGATTGCAAATACGTTTTGTGATTCCTAAGACGTTTGGTGATGAAGATCCCCGTAAGCTTGAACTCATCGGTGCCAACAACGTCTCCCTCAGCAGGCGTAAGATAAACTACGAGGGCTTTCTTCGCGAAATAGAATATATCGAAGTGGACTCCATGCTGGTACCTTATACCGATCCTGAAGAATACGAGCGTAAAGTAAAAGAAGCTAAAACCGGGAGTACCTCTTTTATTCAGACGTCGTTCAGGGGCAGAATTGACTTTTCGGGCGGATATGGCCATAATCTTTTCCAGGAGATTGCCAATTATGCCATCGTGGCTTCAGTGTTAGGCGAGAGCAGCGACTTCGATATCATACATGCCCACGACTGGCTCACGTTTCCTGCCGGCATGGCAGCCAAAAAAAAGTCGGGGAAACCACTGGTGCTCCATGTTCATGCTACCGATTTCGATCGTAGCGGGGGCAGTGTCAATCCCGCTGTCTTCGATATCGAAAAGAAAGGGATGGAAGCGGCCGATGCTATCATCGCAGTCTCAAACTTTACACGAAATACGATTATTGAAAAATATGGCATTGACCCTGACAAAGTGGTCACCATTCATAACGCTGTTGAACCTCTGGGCGAGCTTGAGAAAAAAGCCCTTCGCAAATCTGTCAATGACAGGGTGGTCACCTTCCTTGGTAGGGTAACCCTCCAGAAAGGACCGGAATTTTTTATCGAAGCAGCCTATAAAGTTCTGCAGAAAATGAGCAACGTTAGATTTGTGATGGCAGGATCGGGCGAGCTTTATGAACGCATGGTACTTCGTGCAGCATCTCTGCGAATAGCAGATAAATTCCATTTCACCGGATTCCTGAAGGGAGATGAAGTGCACCGTATGTTCTCCATTAGCGACGTCTATGTGATGCCCTCTGTGTCGGAACCTTTCGGGATCTCGCCCCTCGAAGCCATGCAATCGAATGTGCCGGTAATCATTTCGCATCAGTCAGGTGTTTCCGAAGTTCTCCAGTATGCACTTAAGATCGATTTCTGGGACGTAGACGCTATGGCAGATGCCATTTACGGACTGCTGAATTATAGCGCACTGTCGGATATGTTTAAACATTTCGGGAAAGTGGAAGTCGACAATATGAAATGGGAAAATTCAGCTCAGAAAGTGAATGAAGTATATAAACGTATGTTAACATAATTTTTGATCCCCCGACATTATGAGAAATATTTGCCTGTATTTCCAGATTCACCAGCCATTCCGCTTTCGTCGGTACCGTTTTTTCGATATCGGGAATGAGCATTATTACTACGATGATTATCTCAATGAAAGTATCATGCAGAAGGTAGCCGATAAATGCTACATTCCGGCAAACAGAATACTTCTTGACCTGATAAAGAAATATAAGGACCGGTTTAAGGTGACCTTTTCCATCTCCGGCATTGCACTTGACCAGTTTGAACTTTATGCTCCTGAAGTCATAGACTCATTTCGCGAGCTTGCCGGTACCGGCCAGGTTGAATTTCTTGCCGAGACCTATGCCCATTCCCTGGTCTCCCTTAAAGACAAGGAGGAGTTCTTCTCACAGGTCCGTCAGCACCAGGAAAAGATACAGACGTTGTTCGGTTACAAGCCGGTGGTTTTCAGAAACACCGAATTAATATATTCCGACGATATTGGCGCCCTTGTCGCCGATATGGGATTCAAGGGCGTACTCACCGAAGGTGCTAAACACGTCCTTGGGTGGAAAAGCCCGAATTACCTGTATGCCAATCCGATAAATCCCAAGTTGAAGGTGTTGCTCAAGAATTTCAAACTCAGTGATGATATTGCATTCCGGTTTTCAAACCATGGGTGGTCGGAATACCCGTTAACCACAGAGAAATTTGTAAAATGGCTGAATAAAATTCCAAAGAATGATGAAACCGTTAACCTCTTCATGGATTATGAGACCTTTGGCGAACATCACTGGAAAGAAACCGGCATATTGGAGTTTTTAAAACACCTGCCGGAAACGGTATTCAGCAAGTCAAAATTCTCGTTTTCCACACCTGCACAATTGATGGAAGACCTGCAACCGGTATCATTGGTGAATGTGCCAAACCCGATTTCATGGGCTGATGAAGAGCGCGACCTTACGGCCTGGCTTGGGAACCCGCTGCAGGAACAGGCATTTAACAAGCTATATGACCTGCTGGGAAACATCAGGAGTGTTGATAACCGGGAGCTGAAGCGTGATTTTACATACCTTCAGCAGAGTGACCACTTTTATTATATGTGCACCAAGTTTTTCTCTGATGGTGATGTTCATTCATACTTCAACCCATTTGATACCCCTTATGAAGCGTTCATAAACTATATGAATATTCTTAGCGACTTCGAAATAAGGCTGAATGCTGAACTCTCCGCAAAATCAGATGATGAAGCTGTCCGCCTGAGTAAGATCATCGCCGAGAAGGACCAGCTTATTAAGAAATACGAGAAGCAACTCGGCGAAGAGCGCGTTTCCAGATCGGCAGGCCTGCATAAAATGAGCGGTGAAGAAATTAGTAATAAGCCGGCTGCACCTAAGAAACCTGCCAGGTCTAAAGTAACGAAAATTTCGGGGGCGAATGCTGCGACCGCTAAAAGCAAAACGGCAAAGACTAAAAAATCGGAGAGTGTGAAGAAGCCTGTTGTAAAAAAAGAAAATTCCAGGGGAAAGAAATAACTGTGGAAGACCTGCGTTTCCTGCTTCGTTCACATGGAGGGAGCCTGAAGGTCGAAGATTGAGTTTTCTGCCCTGGCAATACCGGTTAAATTCTGCAGGGATACATATACAGTTACTTACTGTCAAAGAGATAGTTTAAAATTTGATATATATTAATTGAAGCTGATGAATAAAGACAGAAAAATACCCAGTCATTTGTTTGAGGTTAGTTGGGAAGTTTGCAATAAGGTAGGAGGTATACATACCGTAATTTCTACTAAGGCTCATACGCTTGAGAAGGAATTTGGAGATAATTATATCCTGATTGGGCCGGATGTGTGGCGTGAGACAACCGAGCATCCTGAATTCCAGGAGGATCCCGGTCTCTTGAAGGGATGGCGGCAAAAAGCAGCCACACAAGGACTGAGGGTCAGGGTGGGTCGGTGGAAGATAAAAAGCCGTCCGCTCGTTTTTCTTGTTGATTTTACCACTTTCTTCGGAAAAAAGGATGATATTTTTAGCAAGTACTGGGAGATTTATAAGCTGGATTCCCTGGCTGGAGCCTGGGATTATATTGAACCCTCGTTATTTGGTTACGCCTCGGGGCGGGTTATCGAAAGTTATGTCAGATATCACCTTGCTTCGCACGAAAATGTCGTGGCCCAGTTTCATGAGTGGCTCACGGGTGCCGGCCTGCTTTATCTGAAAACCAATATACCCCAGGTCGGGACTGTCTTTACGACCCATGCCACGGTTGTAGGCCGGGCCATAGCTGCCAACCTGCAGCCGCTTTACAGCAAGATGGACGAATATGACGGTGACGCCAAAGCTGCTGAGTTTCATCTGACATCCAAGCAGTCGATGGAAAAGATTTGTGCAGCCAATGCCGATGCCTTCACTACCGTTAGTGATATAACGGCGAAGGAATGCAGCCGGTTCCTGAAGAAAGACGTCGATGTGGTCACCCCCAATGGTCTTGATGCTGATATCATCCCTTCTGAAAAGGATTTTAAACCCGGGCGTGACAGGGCAAGGGAGACTCTTCTGAAGGTTGCCGGTTCGCTGCTGGGGGATACATTACCTGCCGATACATTTATCATTGCCAGTTCAGGTCGTTATGAATTTAAAAATAAAGGTATCGATCTCTACCTTGATGCTCTCGGACGTGTTAATACGGGTAAGCGGCAGAAAAGGAAAATTCTGGCATTCATTCTCGTACCTGCCAGCCATTACGGTCCCAGGAAGGATCTGGTTGAGAAGATGAAAGATCCTGCCCACGATCTTACCGGCGACCAGTACCTGACGCATAACCTTCATTACGCCGATCACGACCCGGTGATAAACAGGATAAAAATGGCCGGACTGGCTAATTCCCCTGACGATAAAGTAGATGTCATTTTCGTTCCCTCGTATCTCGATGGCAATGACGGGATCTTCAATCTCAATTATTACGAATTGCTGATAGGCATAGACCTTACCATTTTCCCTTCTTATTATGAACCCTGGGGATACACCCCCCTGGAAAGCCTGGCTTTCAGGATACCCTCGCTTACAACCAGTGTATCTGGTTTTGGCATGTGGGTAAAGGAAAATTTCAAGGATACGGGAAATGCCATCTTCATCCTCGACAGGACCGATCATAACGATAGTGAGGTTGTTGATGGTATTGCCGCTGCCATTACCGGAATGGACAGCCTTTCGGACGCGAAATTAGAAGAAACGAGGCATTTGACCATTGCCATTTCCAGGTCTGCATTATGGCCGGATATGATTGAACATTACCGTGATGCCTGGGGTATTGCCCTTGAAAAAGTAGCCGACAGGACGGATGAATTTATTGAAACAGAACATGTTGAACAACTACCGGAGATTACCTATTACCCCGGGCAGTCACCGGTGTGGAAAAAAGTGATTATTCAACAGAACATACCTGAAAAGCTGAAGCCACTGGAAGAAATGAGTCGTAATCTTTGGTGGAGCTGGAACCCTGATGCCATTGAAATGTTCAGTTCAATCGACGCTGTTCTCTGGGAAGAAAGTGCCGGTAACCCTATAGTTCTTCTCGAGAAACTGGCATATCAACGCCTTTCGGAACTCGAAAAAGATAAAGACTTCATTCAACGTTTTGAAAAGGTCTATGCTGAATTCCGCCATTATATTAATGCCGCCAAAAGGGAGAGTCCGCAGGTGTCATACTTTAGTATGGAATTCGGCTTGCATGAGTCTCTCAAGATATACTCGGGGGGTCTTGGTCTCCTGGCCGGCGATTATCTAAAAGAAGCCAGTGATTATGATTATAACATTGTAGGCGTAGGCCTGCTCTACCGGTTCGGATACTTTAAGCAGGACCTGACGGCCACAGGTGAACAGATCGCCGTAAACGAAGCCCAGATCTTCTCCAAGATACCGGTTACGCCGGTCATGGATGAACAGGGAAACTGGAAGGAGATCACCATCGTTTTGCCCGGTCGCGACCTGAAAGCACGTATCTGGACAGTTGAGGTGGGCAGGGTAAAACTCTATCTGCTTGATACCGATTTTGAAGAAAACCAGGAACAGGATCGTTCAATAACTCATCACCTGTACGGCGGAGATAATGAAAACAGGTTCAAGCAGGAGTTATTACTTGGGGTTGGAGGCATAAGAGCACTTCGTGCCCTGGACCTGGATCCGGATATTTTCCATTGTAACGAAGGGCATGCAGCTTTTATAGGCCTGGAAAGACTTAGGGAATATATTCAGGAACAGAACCTGACGTTCCCCGAATCGCTCGAAATCGTTCGGTCCTCGACACTCTTTACAACTCATACGCCTGTTCCCGCCGGGCATGACTATTTTGACGAAGACATGATGCGCGCCTATATGGCTCATTACCCGAACCGGATGAAGATCACCTGGGAACAAATGATGAACCTTGGGAGAATGCACCTAAACCAGCGGGGAGAAAGGTTCTCCATGAGTTGTCTGGCCGTAAACCTGTCGCAGGAGGTAAATGGTGTGAGCGAAATTCACGGAAAAGTGAGCCGGGAGATGTTCGCCGATATGTGGAAAGGATATATGCCCGAAGAAGTTCCCATAGGCTACGTTACAAACGGTGTCCATCTTCCGACATGGCTATCCGGGAAATGGCGTGATCTGTACAAGGAGCACCTGGACAGCCATTTTTGCTCAAAACAAGACGATCGTGAGATGTGGGCCTCTATACGGAATGTCGATCAGACTAAAATTTGGAAGCTCAGGAACGCGGAACGTAAATATCTCATCGATTTTGTCAAGGCACAATTGATGAAAAATTCGACCCGGACAAACCAGAACCCCAAACTGATTGTGGAGATGCAGGAGAAGCTGGATCCCAACGCGCTGACCATCGGTTTTGCCAGGCGTTTTGCAACATATAAACGAGCACATTTGCTTTTCCGCGACCCCGACCGCCTGGCATCCATTATCAATAATCCATTTATGCCTGTTCAGCTGCTGTTTGCAGGAAAAGCCCATCCAAACGATAGGGCAGGTCAGGAGCTGATAAGGAAAATCGTCGAATATTCTTCCGACAGCCGGTTCCTGGGGCGGGTCATCTTCCTGGAGAACTATGAAATCCCTTTGGCCAAACGCTTGTTGCATGGTGTTGACATCTGGCTTAATACACCTACTCGTCCACTTGAAGCTTCCGGGACAAGTGGAGAGAAGGCGGTCATGAACGGCGGACTGCACTTTAGCGTTCTCGATGGCTGGTGGGCCGAAGGCTATAAGCCTGGAGCCGGCTGGGCACTGGAACAGGAAAAATTCTACGAAAACCAGGATTTCCAGGACCAGCTCGATGCAGAAACGATCTATAATATGCTCGAAAATGAGATCGCACCCCTCTTCTACAAAAGGGATGTCAGGGGAGTTCCCGTGGGATGGGTCAATATGATTCAAAAATCGATCAGCCAAGTGGCCCCCGAATTTACGATGAACAGGATGCTGCTTGATTACATCAACAAATACTATAGCAAATTATACAGGCGTTCACTGAAACTGCGCGAAAACGAATTCAATATGGCTGCCCGGATAGCGCACTGGAAGCGGCGGATTCTCAGTGTCTGGTCACAGATCGAAGTGGTCAGCGTGATATACCCCGATACCAACAGGCAGAATATTACGGTAGGTAACACGTATACCAGCGAGGTGGTTCTGGACCTCAAGTCTTTGTCGCCTAAAGAGATTGGTGTGGAATACATTACAGGTGATATCGACGAGACGGGGAATTACATGAAGCTTGTAAGTACCCAGGAATTTGAACTCGCAAAAACAGAAGGTTCAAGAGCCTGGTACAGGCTGGAAACCATTCCGACCGAGCCGGGTATCTTCGATTTCGGTATCAGGCTGTATCCCAAACACGAACTCCTTGCTCATCCACAGGAAATGGGACTGGTGCGGTGGGTATGAAAAGACCAGCCGTGAAAATCGTTCACGATACAAACAGGGTAAACCATATTTATTCCAGGTCGTGGACGCTTTTTATCCTTTCACGCGCAAGAACAAGGGCTGTTCTTGCGGGCAGATACAATTGTAACATCTGGTTTGGCTCATAGCTTCTTTCGGCTGTCGTGCGGTACGTCAACGATTCATCTATCCGCGATTGTCCTCCAAATGCCGAATTGTCGGTGTTGAGAATGATCCTGAATTTTCCTGCCGGAGAAGCCAGTCCATAGCCAAAATACGATTTAACCGGGTTGAAATTAAACACAAAGAGAAGGCCTGATCTTTCAAAGGCCATGACCTGGTCTCCGTTATTTATATGTCTCTCCACCGGCCTGGAGAAATGCAGGACCTTATATTTGCTGATGATTTTTATCATTTCCCTGTCGAAATCACCGAGATAATGGTATTTCAGATCGTGGTTGTCTGAAAGACTCCATTGGCGACGGGCATAGTGGTACGACCAACCGTTTCCTTCACGGGGAAAATCTATCCATTCAGGATGCCCGAACTCGTTGCCCATAAAGTTAAGCCAGGCATTTCCGGCCGTGGCTATGGTAATGAGACGAATCATTTTGTGCAGCGCTATGCCCCTGTCGACAGCCAGGTTCTCTGAGCTTTTATCCATGCTATAGTACATCTCCTTGTCCATTAGCCTGAAAATAATGGTTTTATCGCCCACCAATGCCTGGTCGTGCGATTCGGCATAAGCCACGGTCTTTTCATCGGCCCGTTTACTTGTAAGCTCATGGTACATCTGGTCCATCTGCCAGTCCTCATCCGCTTTCTCCTTGATCAGCTTAATCCAATAATCAGGTGTTCCCATGGCCATACGGTAATCGAAACCGATGCCACCATCACTGATTTCCGTGCCCAGCCCGGGATAGCCGCTAACTTCTTCGGCAATAGTGATGGCTCCGGGTGCCGTCTCGTGTACAAGATCGTTTGCCAGGCCAAGATAGGTGATGGCATCTTCATCCTCTCCACCGTTAAAATACATGTCGTATGACCCGAAATCCCTGCCCAGGCCATGATCGTAATACAGCATGCTGGTTACACCGTCGAATCTGAAACCATCGAACCTGAACTCCTCGAGCCAGTATTTGATATTCGAAAGGAGAAAATGGGTCACCTCATCCTTGCCGTAATCAAAACAAAGCGAATCCCAGGCAACATGTTCACGGCGGGGACCGCTATGGAAAAACTGGTCTGGCGAACCATCATACCTGCCAAGCCCTTCCACCTCGTTGCGTACGGCATGCGAATGGATGAGGTCCATGATCACCCTCAGGCCCATACCATGCGCCCTGTCGATAAGCTCTCTTAACTCGTCGGGCGTACCGAAACGAGACGATGGGGCAAAAAACCCTGACACATGGTAGCCGAAGGATCCGTAATAGGGGTGCTCCTGGATCGCCATTAACTGTATGGTATTATAACCCGCTTTTTTGATGCGTGGAAGAATATTGTCTTTGAATTCGATATATGTTCCCACCTTATATTCTTCAGTAGCCATGCCAACGTGTGCTTCATAGATGAGTGGCGGATTGCCTTCCGAAGGGGGTGACTCGTGCTGCCACTGGAAAGGTTCGGGTGGGTCCCAGATCTGGGCACTGAAAATAGCAGTTGAAGGATCCTGTACCACCCTTTTTGCCCAGGCAGGCACCCTTTCACCCGAACCGCCCGGCCATGAAACCTTCAGCTTGTAAAGATCACCATGGTTAATAATGCCGGCCGGAACCTTCAGTTCCCAGTTTCCGTGACCGATACTGTGAAAGCGATAATCACCCGATTCATGCCAGTTGTTAAATGCCCCAAGAAGGTGGATAGCGTCGGCATTTGGAGCCCATTCCCGGAATATCCTGTTGTCGGCATTACACTGGTCACCAAAAAATAAATGCCCGTTGGCAAAATCCGAAAGACTGCCCCCGCCGGGTGACAGATGCTCCTTCCGGCTAAGAATCTTTTCATTTCTCCGGCTGATAGCAGCTTCGTATGGCTCCAGCCAGGGATCACCTTTAACAATTCCGGGTTTCTTCATGAATATGATTTAATGCTGAAAGTTATGGAAAATATGACGCAATTTTAGCTTTTTTCATGGACTTGCCAGATCTTTCCGGCTTTACTTGGGAAAACAATGCCGGGTGGAAATTGGTTCTTATCTACGACATTTTATTATTACATTGTTACCTCTATAATTTTTATTAATTTTGCAGGTTCTCTGTCAATAATGAAGGTTTGGAACGACATATCGAAATTTGAAGCGTCAAATCCGGTTGTAACCATCGGGATTTTTGACGGTGTTCATGCCGGGCATCTATACCTTATCGGGAAGATGAAGCAGAAGGCTGTTGATGCCGGCGGAGAAACCGTGGTGATAACTTTATGGCCGCATCCTCGCGTGGTGTTAAATAAAAACCCTGAACAGCTCCGTTACCTGAATACGATAGAAGAAAAAACGGCCTTGCTCGAAAGGGCCGGAGTCGATCACCTTGTAATCATCCCTTTTACAAAAGAATTTTCAGACCTCCGTTCATGTGAATTTGTAGAGAAATATCTTGTAGAGCAGATACATCTCCATCATCTGATCATTGGCTTTAACCATAAATTCGGGAAGGACCGGGAAGGGGATTATTCCAATCTAAAGTATTGTGCCGATCAGTTTGGCTTTAGTATTGAGAAACTTGAACCTGTCGAGATCCGCGGTGAAACGATCAGTTCTTCACTGATCCGTAATCTTCTCAACAGGGGTAGTCTTGACCGGGCCAACCGTTTCCTGGGCTACGACTATTTCCTGCAGGGCAGTGTGGTAAACGGTAATCGTATCGGCAGGCAAATTGGCTTTCCTACGGCGAACATCACCCTGCACGACAGTCATAAACTTCTGCCGGCTGACGGGGTATATGCCGTTAACGTTTTCTACAGGGAAGAAATGTATTCCGGCATGCTTAACTTAGGCTATCGGCCTACCGTGGCGAATGCTAAAAGGCGGAAGACCATCGAGGTGAATGTTTTCGACCTCGACAGAGATATGTATGACCAGGACGTGGTTATTTATTTCAGGAAAAGACTTCGGGACGAGAAAAAGTTTGAAAATATCGAACAGTTGAAGTCTCAGTTGGTTAAAGACAGAGAAATGGCCGTTGAAATACTCAGCCATTTAGAGTAAATTGGTAGTCTTTTTTAAGGTTAATAGAAACATCGTTTTATGAAAGTGTCCGTACCGGTTACGAACATTCAGAAAAGATAATAACAGTTAAACAGGAAAAATAATGGAAAATTTAGTGACTAAGGTTGAGAGTCTGCCTTATAAAGTTAAGGATATCAGTCTCGCCGATTTCGGAAGAAAAGAGATTGAGATCGCCGAAAAAGAAATGCCCGGGTTGATGTCTATCAGGAGAAAATATTCCAGGGAGAAGCCTCTCAGTGGATCAAAGATTACTGGATCTCTGCACATGACCGTTCAGACGGCGGTACTTATTGAAACGTTGGTTGAGCTCGGAGCCGACGTCAGATGGGCAAGTTGTAATATCTTTTCTACGCAGGATCATGCTGCTGCAGCTATCGCAAAGGCCGGCGTTCCCGTCTTTGCCTGGAAGGGAGAGACCCTTGAGGAATACTGGTGGTGTACAGCACAGGCTCTTAACTTCCCCGACGGAAACGGTCCGAATCTTATCGTCGATGATGGAGGCGATGCCACACTTCTTATTCACAAAGGTTACCAGGCCGAAGATGATGATCAGGTAATCAATGTTACACCTGCCAATAAGGAAGAGGCGATAATCCTGAACCAGATAAAAGCCATCCTTAAGGAAGACCCCCGGCGCTGGCACCGTTCTGTGGCGGGGCTTAAAGGTGTTTCCGAAGAAACAACAACCGGTGTACACCGCCTTTATCAGATGCAGGAAAAAGGAACACTTCTTTTCCCGGCAATAAATGTGAACGATTCGGTTACCAAATCGAAATTTGACAACCTTTATGGTTGCCGCGAATCACTGGCTGATGGTATAAAAAGGGCGACAGATGTGATGGTGGCCGGCAAAGTAGTGGTTGTTCTCGGTTATGGTGATGTCGGAAAAGGTTGTGCGCAGTCGATGAGATCGTATGGCGCCCGGGTGATCATAACTGAAATCGACCCAATTTGTGCCCTGCAGGCCGCTATGGAAGGCTACGAGGTATCGACAGTGGAAGATGCCCTTCAGAGGGGAAATATCTACATTACCTGCACCGGAAACAAGGACGTCCTGACCCTCGATCACATGAAACAGATGAAAGACCAGGCTATTGTATGCAATATTGGCCATTTCGATAATGAGATCCAGGTTGATGCGTTGAACGATTATGAGAAAGCCGGCAGGGTGAATATCAAACCACAGGTAGACAAGTATGTTTTCGATGACGGACATGCCATTTTCCTGCTTGCTGAAGGCCGGCTGGTAAACCTTGGTTGTGCCACGGGTCATCCTTCGTTTGTTATGAGTAATTCATTTACCAACCAGACACTGGCACAGATTGA
>Ga0102962_1000515_pt1 | contig 18115 bp, 18 predicted proteins | sample SalPonF2_C_D2_MG_FD_84519 | JGI IMG/M metagenome (GOLD analysis project Ga0102962, IMG submission 84519) | Salt pond soil microbial communities from South San Francisco under conditions of wetland restoration - Salt Pond MetaG SF2_C_D2_MG ...
CCACGAAAGTCCAGAAAGTGAAACCGGCGTTCCGGTTTCTGTCAGGTCACTTCCCCGGCGCATAGCTTGCCTAGCCATGTTCAATCGCAACATGGGAGCAAGCCGTGCAACCCGAACAGTTCGTAGCAGTACCGAGGTCACGTCCGGCCGCATTGCTGCCTTGCGAAAACGCCGCCGGCTGTGGCGAGAGCGGGGTGACCCGCGGCGCCACAGCCGGCGGCATTTCGCAGGCGGGTGCGCCGCCTGGTAACACAGCACCCGCTAATTACGGGCCTCCCCACGTCCCGCCGGTCCGCATTCTCCGCCGGGCCGTCGACAGTCTTTATCTCTCGTATCCGGGAAACCTGTCATCGGAGTGGGAGAAGCGGCTTACCAGCCTCAAGCTGCTCGCCCAGTCCGAGGATGACCGGGAGATCGCAACCGCGCAGGCGTTGCTCGGAGGGCACCTGTTCGAGGTGGGAGATCGCGGGCGAGGCCGCTTCCCGTTCGTTCTGGTCGATAACTGCTATCGGGTCCAGGTATCGGCATCGACGTCCCACTCCCTGCCCCTCGCCCACGTCCAGGTCGCCAGCGAGGCGCTGACGGTGCTCGAGTACGAGAAAGGCGAGTCGGAGCTGCGTGTCGTGGTGAACTCCCTTGGAATGGTCACCGGCGAGGCGAGTCTCAGTCGGGTCGACCTCTGCGTCGACTTCGTCACTGATTGGGACGTGAAGTCCTTTCGTCCCGACGCCTGGGTGACGCGGGCACGCAAGTTCGGGATGCATTACGTCAATCGGCGCTTCTCCGGATGGAGCATCGGACTCGGCGGGGATATGAGTGCGCGCCTGTACGACAAGACACTCGAGCTGGAAACCAGCCGGAAAGACTACCTGCGACCGCTGTGGCGCGAGGCGGGCTGGCGTGACGGTGAGACCGTGTGGCGGTTGGAGTTCCAGTTTCGTCGGCCCGTTCTGATCGAGCTCGGCGTGTTCACGGTTTCGGACCTGGGCGCCAACCTGGGCGGGATGTGGCGGTATGCGTCCGAGAACTGGCTCCGGCTCACGGTGCCCGATCCGGACGACAGTAACCGTACCCGCTGGCCCCTCCATCCCGTCTGGGAGGCCCTGTCCCGGGCGGATTGGAATGATCCGGATCCGCCTTTGCTGGCCCGGCTCCGAAAGGAACGCGTGCCATCGGACGAGTCCCTGTTCATCAATGGCATGGCCGGTATTACCTCCTTCATGGCGCGCGAGGGCATCCGGGACCTCGACGAGGGGCTCGGGGAGTTCATCGCCCACGCGCATCGCTTCCACGACCAACGCGCGCGCCTTGGCAAGCCCAAGTTTCGCGGCTACGTGACCGACAAGGTCGCGCTCAAGGGCCGTAAGTTCAACACACTTCGCAACGAGTCGCGCGAGGAAATCGAGGCGCGCAGGCGCCAGGCGGAAGCCTACCGGGCTCGTAGGGATGGGGATGACTCGGCCCGGGGCGCGAGCGATGAGGACTGAGCGATGCGCACCTACGATCTGCACGAGGCCGCGCAATTCCTGCGCATGTCCCCGACCGTGCTGCGTGAGAAGGCCCGCCGTGCCCTGGTCAAGGCCGCAAAACCCGGCAAGTGCTGGGTGTTCCTCGAAGAGGATCTTGTGGCCTACCTCAACCGGCTATACGCTCTTAGTCGGCAAGCGCCGCTAAGTGGCTCCAGCTTGGAGGAATCCGAATGGGGCTATACCGACGCGGCGATGTCTGGTGGGTCGACCTCACCACGCCAAACGGCCAGCGAATACGCCGATCTTCTGGGACTACCGACCGGGTCCAGGCGCAGGAGTATCACGACCGCCTCAAAGTCCGGTTCTGGGAGGAACAGCGACTCGGCGTAAGGCCCGAGCACAGTTGGCAGGAAGCGACGGTGCGGTGGTTGAGGGAGACAGGCCACAAGCGGACGCACGAACGGGACAAGGCGAAGTTGCGTTGGCTCGACCGCTATCTCGGGCGCTTGATGCTAAGCCAGGTCACGCGCGAGATCGTGGATGAGATCGGGGCCCGGAAGGCGCGGGACTCCAGTCCGGCCAACGCCAACCGCTACCTTGCCCTGATTCGTTCGATCCTGCGGCGAGCGCGGGATGATTGGGAGTGGATCGATCACATCCCGAAAGTCCGGCTGTTTCGGGAACCGAGGCGGCGCGTGCGCTTTCTGACCCGCGATGAGGCGCGGCGGCTCCTGGCGGAGCTTCCCCCGCACCTGCGGGACATGGCGCAGTTCGCGTTGATGACGGGACTGAGGCAGCGCAACGTGTCGTACCTGCGGTGGGATCAGGTCGACATGGCTCGCCACGTGGCGTGGATCCATCCAGACCAGGCCAAGGCCGGCAGGGCCATTGGCGTTCCACTGAACGAAGGCGCGCTTGACGTGCTGTTGCGGCGCCAGGGCGAGCATCCGGAGTACGTGTTCACGTACCAGGGCCAGCCGGTCGAACGATGCTCAACCAAGGCGTTCAAGAAGGCCGTCCAACGGGCCGGGATCGCGCCGGGGTTTCGCTGGCACGATCTGCGGCACACCTGGGCGACCTGGCACGTGCAAAGCGGGACGCGGTTGCAGGAGCTCATGGAGCTCGGCAGCTGGTCCAGTTACGAGATGGTGCTGCGCTATGCCCATCTCGCAGCGGACCACCTGCGTGACGCGGCGGGTCGCATTGACGGCACGTTTGCGACACAAGGGCGCAAACCGCAGTTGGCGCGGGTTGTGTAAGTGTATGATTGAAATGGTGGCCAGGGAGAGAATCGAACTCCCGACACGGGGATTTTCAGTCCCCTGCTCTACCGACTGAGCTACCTGGCCTCGGGTGCGGACGGACTCGATGAAGGCGCCTATTAAAGCGGGTCCGGAGCAGCGGCGTCAACCCGGCCTCAGGAACCCTCCGGCGGCACGTAGCCTTCCGGACGGGAGCTGCCTTCACCGAAGAAGAAGCGCTCCATCTCCTGCTCGATGAACTTCCGGGCCTTGGGATCGACCGGGGTCAGGCGGTACTCGTTGATCAGCATGGTCTGGTGGTTGAGCCACATCTGCCATGCTTCCTTCGAGACGTTCTCGTAGATGCGCTTGCCGAGCTCGCCCGGGTACGGCTGGCGGTCGAGGCCCTCGGCCTCCTTTCCCAGCTTGGCGCAGTTAACCATGCGTGCCATTGCGTTCTCCCTCGTGCGGGGCGTGTGTAGACACCAGCTTCAGCAGCCGTGCCACCGGGGCGGCCACGCCGTGCCGGGCGGCGCGCCGGCTGTTATACCAGACACGTCCCTGCTCTTCCATAACCGCGTCGGGTGGCCCGGCCAGGCGGACCAGCACCGGTGTGATGCGCAGGCGGAAGTGGCTGAAGCCGTGCTCCAGGGCCTCCCAGGTCTCGATCACCTCGCCCTCGCAGCCGAGCTCGCGGCGGCACCAGTCCTCCGCCGACTGGCCCTCGGCCGGCTCGGGCAGGCCCCACAGGCCGCCCCATATGCCCGCGGGCGGACGGCGCTGGAGCAGAACCTCACCGGCCCCGTTGCGCACCAGCAGCATGCGGGTGTGGCGCAGCGGACGGTCGGGTCGCAGCCGCGGCCGGGGGTATTCGCTCTGCTCGCCCGCCGCGTATGCGTCGCAGAGAGCCGTGACCGGACAGGCAAGGCACGCCGGCCGGCCGCGGATGCAGACGGTAGCGCCCAGATCCATGATCGCCTGGGTGTAGGCCGCGACGCGCTCGCCCGGCGTGTGCCGCTCGGCCAGCGCCCAGAGGCGCTTCTCGGTGGCGGCCCGGCCGGGCCAGCCGGCGACCCGGTACAGGCGTGCCAGCACGCGCTTTACGTTGCCGTCGAGAATCGCGTGGCGCCGCCCGGCCGAGAGCGCGGCGATGGCCGCGGCGGTGGACGGACCGATGCCGGGCAGCTCCCGCAGGGAATCGTAGTCGTCCGGGAAGGTCCCGCCGTGCCCGTCCATGACCACCCGGGCGGCCGCGTGCAGGTTGCGGGCGCGGGCGTAATAGCCCAGGCCCGCCCACAGGGCGAGAACGTCGTCCAGCGGGGCGCGCGCCAGGCTCGCCACCTCCGGGAAGCGCTCCATGAAGCGCTCGAAGTACGGGATCACCGCGCCGACCCGGGTCTGCTGCAGCATGATCTCCGAGACCCAGACGCGGTACGGTGTGGCCTTTCGCTGCCAGGGCAGATCGTGGCGCCCGTGCGCGTCGTACCAGGCCAGCAGCCTGGCTGCGAATTCCGCCTTGTCGGGAACGCTCCCGCTCACCTGAACAGGTTCTTCAGCTTCTGGCGGAGCCGGTTCTCCAGTTCCTGCTTCTTCTGCTGGACCTTCCGGTGCGCCTTGTTCTCCAGCATGCCGCGGATGTCCGGGCGGATGCTCGGGCTCGCCAGCGGCCCGGTCACGTTGACCGGGATGGGCTGGCCCTTGAGATTGCCAAGCACCTTGTCGCCCGTGCCGGTCCCGGTGCCCAGCACCGTCACCTGCGCGGTGTAGTCGACGCGCCGCTTGACCAGGTCGGCCTGGCCCTTGCCGGTGACATGCAGCAGCGGCGAGGTCATCAGCAGGTCGTCGTTGTGCGCGATGCCGTTGCGGATCTTCACGGTGGCCCCGAGGTTGGCGTAGCCGGTCGACGCCCCCGGACCCGTGGCCTGCCCGCCGGCCGGCTGGTCCCCCTGGTGCTGCAGCCAGGCGCCGCGCAGCTTCTGCAGTACGTCGACCCCGTAGATGGTGCCGTTGCTGAGATCCAGGCGCACCGTGCCATTCAGCGTGCGGGTCATGGTGTCCACGCTCGCGCCGGTGGCCGCGAGCGCCGTCCTGATCGTGCCCGTGCCGGTCACGAACGGCTTGCCGACGGCATCCTTGAGCAGCACGCCTGTCTTGACCCCCTTGAGAGTCGAGTCGACGGCAAGGGCGGGCTTGCCCGGGCGGCGGTTGTCGACGTGCAACTCACCGGCGAGGCTGCCGTCGTAGAGCTTCGCCTTGAGCGGCTGCAGGCTGAGCGCGCCGGAATTGATCCGCACGGTGGTATCGAGGTCCTGCAGGTGCACGTTGTGCGCAATCAGACGACCGATCTGCAGGCGCACTTTGCCGTCGACCTTGTCCAGCATGCCGAGCGGCAGCGCTGGTCCGGCCGGCGGGTCGACGGGCGGATCCGCCTTCGCCTGCTTGTTGTTCTGCGGCGGCGGCAGGTAGCGGTCGGCGTCGATCCGGTCGATCTTCAGGTGGCCGGTCACGTCCGGCACCTTGCCCGCCGTGTCCGCCGTCAACGCGCCGGAGACGTGGGAGTCGTCCAGCCGCAGGCTGAGGTTGTGCAGCAGCAGCTTCCCGCGGGTGGCGTCAAAGCCGGCGTCCAGGGATGCGTGCCGCAGCACCGAGTCGTCGCGGGTCTGCGGGATCTTCAGGGCAAGCGCGTGCATCACCTTGCGCGGCGAGAAGTCCGGCAGGGTGATGCGTCCGCTGACCTTGGGCTTGCCGTCCAGGCCGGCGGCGGAAACCGCGCCGTTCAGCGTGAGATCGCTCGTGCGGACCTTGAGGCCGGTGACCGAGGCCGTGCCCTGCTTGAGGTCGGCCAGCGCGTCGAAGCTGCCGGAGATCTCCTGCTTGCCGCCCGGGACCGCGGGGCCGCTCATGTCGGCCGAGATCTTCGCGCCCGAGATGCTGTAACGCTGCGAAGCCGGGGTCATGGCCGCCTGCCCGGAGAACACCGCGTGCAGCGAGAGCTTCGGCTTGTCACCGTCGAAGCCGAACGCGAGCCGGGTGTGGAACGGCTTGCCCGGGGCGATCTCGCCGGTGTCGAGCCGGAGGTCGTGCAGCCGGAAGTGCCGGCCGGTCTGCGCGTCATGCCACTCGAGGCTCGCCTTGCGCACCTCCAGGGAGCGCACGCTCAGCGAGGTGATCGGCAACGGCGTGCCGCCGCCGGCGGGCTGCTTCGCCGGGGCCGGCTTGCCGGAAGGTTCGCTCGCGGCATGGCGGACCAGGCCCTGCCAGTTCGACTGTCCCTTCGCGTTGCGCTCGAGATGCAGGTCCAGGCCGTCGATGCGCACCGCTCCCGCCTCGACCTTGCCCGCCAGCAGCGGCAGCAGGCGGACCTTGATTTCGGCGCTGTTCAGGGTCGCGAACGGGGTGCTGCCGAAGCCCGGGGCGTTGGCCAGGCGCATGGCGCCCACCTCCAGCCCGATCCAGGGAAACACCGACAGGTGCAGGTCGCCGGTGATCTCGAGCTTGCGCCCGATGCGGTCGTGCACAAGCCGCTCGATCGGCTGGCGGTAATCGTTGGGGTTGATCACGTGCGGCAGAATGAAGACCAGGCTCACGCCGATCACCACCAGCAGCGTGATCACGGCGCCGGAGATCTTGAGGAATCGTTTCATGGACAGCGCACCCTGACGGTCACACGCAAGACTCCACGGGCGCCGCCACGACGCCGCCTGCTGGCGTGCTGGGGGAAGCTGGAGCGGGTGATGGGAATCGAACCCACGTTCTCAGCTTGGGAAGCTGATGTTCTACCATTGAACTACACCCGCGCGGATGCTCACGTATTGTAGCCAACCTGTCGCCGGACACAAGACGCGGGCCGGGTCCGCGAGCGGCCTCCGGGACGTGGTGCTACCCCCGGCCCGGTTAGTACAATAGACGGTCCAGATCAACCCGGCGGACCACCACCATGCGGATCCTCGTCAACGGCGAAGACGTCGAGCTGGACGACGGCGTGAGCGTCGCGCGGCTGCTGGAGATGCGCGGCATGACCGGTCGGCGCATCGCGGTCGAGCGCAACGGCGAGATCGTCCCGCGCAGCGAGCACGGCGACTGCCGCCTGCGCGCCGGCGACCGCGTCGAGATCGTCCAGGCCATCGGTGGTGGCGCCTGCAACCACGATTCGGGGTGCACAGCATGACCGACACAGCTCCCACGCCCGCCGCGCCGGAGACCCGCGCCGACGCGCCGCTGACCGTGGCGGGGCGCCGGTTCGCTTCGCGGCTGCTGATCGGTACCGGCAAGTACCGGGACCTGGAGGAAACCCGCGCGGCCGTCGAGGCCAGCGGCGCGGCGTTGGTCACGGTCGCCATCCGGCGAACCAATATCGGCCAGAACCCGGACGAACCCAACCTGCTCGACGTGCTGCCGCCGTCGCGCTACACGATCCTGCCCAACACCGCCGGCTGCTACAACGCCCGCGACGCGGTACGCACCTGCCGGCTGGCGCGCGAGCTGCTGGACGGCCACAAGCTGGTCAAGCTCGAGGTGCTGGGCGAGGAGAAGACCCTCTACCCCAACGTCACCGAGACCCTGGCGGCGGCCGAAGAGCTGGTCGCCGACGGCTTCGAGGTGATGGTCTACACCAGCGACGATCCCATCGTGGCCAGGCGCCTGGAGGACATCGGCTGCGTGGCGGTGATGCCGCTGGGCTCGCCCATCGGCTCCGGCATGGGGATCACCAATCCCTACAATATCCTTACCATCGTCGAGAGCGCCTCCGTGCCGATCATCGTCGACGCCGGCGTGGGAACCGCCTCGGACGCGGCCCGGGCAATGGAGCTCGGCTGCGACGGGGTGCTGATGAACACCGCCGTGGCCAAGGCGCAGAACCCGGTGCTGATGGCGTCGGCCATGCGCAAGGCAGTGGACTCGGGACGCGAGGCCTTCCTCGCGGGGCGCATCCCGCGCAAGCGCTACGCGAGCGCGTCGTCGCCGGTCGAGGGGACGTTCTTTTGACCGTCGCCGCGCATCGACGCCGGCAAGACGGATCCCGAAGCGAAGCGCCCGCGCGGCATCACCGGCGGGTGCGCAGCTTCGTGCTGCGCGAGGGCCGGCTGACCCCGGCCCAGAAGCGGGCCCTGGACACCCTGCTCCCCCGCTACGGCGCGCCCGCCGAGGGCGTGCTGGACCCGCCTGCCCTGTTCGGTCGGCGGGCCCCGGTGGTGCTGGAGATCGGCTTCGGCGACGGCGAGGTGCTGGCGACCCTGGCGGCCCGTCACCCGGAGCGGGACTTCCTCGGCATCGAGGTGCACCGGCCGGGCGTGGGGCGACTGTTGCAGCGGCTGGAAGGGGACGGCCTGGACAACGTGCGGGTGGTCTGCGCCGATGCGGTCGAGGTGCTGCGTGATCGCGTCCCGCCCGCCTCGCTGGATCGCGTGAACGTGTTCTTTCCCGACCCCTGGCCGAAGAAGCGCCACCACAAGCGGCGCCTGATTCAGCCGCCCTTCGTGGCACTGCTGGCCCGGGCGCTCCGGCCGGGCGGCATCCTGCACCTGGCCACCGACTGGGCCGATTATGCCGCACACATGCGCGAAGTGATGGCCGAAAGCCCCGGCTTCGAGGCGGTGGATCCGTCCGGGGCGGCCGACGAGCGCGCGGAGACCAAGTTCGAGCGCCGCGGCGAGCGCCTCGGCCACCGGACCTGCGACCTCGTCTACCGCCGCATGTCCGACCCCGGTTGAACCGGCCGGGGCTGTGCCGGCCATGTTTTTGTGGTACAAGCGAGATTGCCGCGCCCGGCGGGTACGCATCGAAGAATGCCGTCCGCGCGTGCGGACCAATCCGTTGCCGCAAGCGTAGCGAGAACAGCGTCCCGGGCAGCGCGCCGCGCTCCCGGCGGATCGGTTTCTGACGCCCGGGGGACAAGCGCGCCGGGCGCGGGGCCGCTCCACGGCGCAGACACGGAGACAGGGAACCGCGATGTCGGCAGAGCACCCCATCATCGCCGTGACGGGCTCGTCCGGGGCGGGGACCAGCACGGTCAAGGTGGCCTTCGAGCACATCTTCAACCGCATGGGCATCACGGCGGCGATCGTCGAGGGCGACAGCTTCCACGCCTACGACCGCGAGGAGATGGAGGAGGCGATCCACCGGGCCACCATCCGCGGCGAGAATTTCAGCCACTTCGGGCCCGCTGCGAACCGCTTCGACATGCTGGAGGAACTGTTCCGCAGCTACTCGGGAAGCGGCACCGGCCAGCGCCGGCGTTACCTGCACAACGAGGAGGAGGCGGCGCCGTTCGGCCAGCCGCCCGGCACCTTCACCGCCTGGGAGCCGCTGCCCGAGAGCACCGACCTGCTGTTCTACGAGGGGCTGCACGGCGGGCTGGTCACGGAGCGGTTCAATGTCGCCAGGCACGTGGACCTGCTGGTCGGGGTGGTGCCCACCATCAACCTGGAGTGGATCCAGAAGATCCACCGCGACACCAGCGAGCGCGGCTACAGCCCCGAGACCGTCACCAAGACCATGCTGCGGCGCATGCACGACTACGTGCACTACATCGTGCCGCAGTTCTCCCGCACCGACATCAACTTCCAGCGGGTGCCCACGGTGGACACGTCCAACCCCTTCATCGCGCGCGACATCCCGCTGCAGGACGAGAGCTTCGTGGTCATCCGCTTCACCGACCCGCGCAAGTTCCGGGTGGATTTCCCCTACCTGCTCAGCATGCTGCAGGGCTCGTTCATGTCGCGGCGCAATACCATCGTCATCCCCGGCGGCAAGACGGGTTTCGCCATGGAGATCGTCTTCATGCCGATCATCGAGGACATGATGGAGAACCGGCGGCGCCGCCTGGCCCGGACGCGGCACGGCGACCACTGACGCGACCTCTGCGCGCAGAATCCGCCCCGGCGAAGCCGGAACCGGTCCGGCTTGCGTACCCGCCATGGCGGACTATCGTTACTGGTGAGCCCGCTTCGCGCCGTGCGCACCGGCACAGGGCCGGTGCAGCGGCGGGGACGGGCGCGCGCCACGGGCGCGAAGGGAGGTCATCATGTTCGAGGAGCCGCGTCCCGCCGTCGGCCAGTGGTACCGGGGCGCCACCGGGGAAGCCTTCGAGGTGGTTGCCCTGGACGAGGACGAGGGAACCGCCGAGATCCAGTATTTCGACGGTGCCCTGGAGGAGATCGACGGCGACATCTGGAGCGAGTACGGCGTGCAGCCGGTCGCACCTCCGGAGGACTGGTCCGGGTCACTGGACATCGTGCTGGAGGACTACGGTGTGGATCTCGAGCGGGTACGCCCCGACGACTGGCGGGACCCGCTGGAGATGCTGGAACGGTGAGGCGCGGCCACGGCCCGCCAGCACTTGCCGACGCCGTCGGAAAGGCCCGCGCGATGTGCCGCCGTCCCCGCGCGGCCCCGGGTCCTCGTGCGCCCTGTGGTCAGGCCCCTTACTGCTGCGGCAGCACCTTGTCCATCCGCGAGAGGTCGTTGACCAGTACGAACTTGCCGCCGCCTTCCTCCACGCGCTTGCGCCAGTGCTTCACGCGGTTCCTGTAGCGCCGCGGGTCGACGTTGTCGCTGCGCAGCTTGGTGACGTTGAGAGCGACCACCCGAATGCCCTTCAGGTGCAGGGGGAAATTGCGCACGTCCCCCTTGGGCAGGTCTTCCTTGAGATCGGAGAAAATCAGGATGGTCTTGTGGGGCGCGCCGGTCTCGCGCAGGTACTCGGCCGCCTGCACCACCGCCCCGGTGATATCGGTGTAGGCACTGCCGTGCTTCACGCTCTTGACGAAGTCGTCGATCTTCCGCTTGAAGTTCCGCTTCTGCGCGATCGCGTAGCTCGGGCGGCCGTCGAAGGTCACCTGGTCGAGGATGTTCTTCTGGGTGAAGCTGGCGCTGTCGATGCGCGCCACGGCCAGGCTGTCGCCCGGGTAGAGCTTGGCCAGAAGATAGTTGATGATGCTCTGCGCCTTGTCCAGCTGGTGGGCGTAGGTGCCGGAAGTGTCGACCAGCATGAACACCGCCTGGGTGCGGGAGCTTTGCCCGGAACAGCCCGGCAGGCCCGCGGCGACCAGCCCCGCCAGCAGCAGCATGATCGTCAGCCGGCGCATCTCAGTCCTCTCCCCGCCGGGGGCTGCCCGAGAGTGCGCCGCCCGAGCCCCCGCGCCGCAGCAGGAACAGCGCCTCCACGCGCAGCGGCACGAAGATGAGCAGGTCGTAGAGCCGCGCCAGCAGGCCCGCCCCGCCCACCGAGGCATTGCCCAACAGCCGCAGCACGAAGCGCAGCGCCCGCAGCAGCACCACGCCGACCACCCCCAGCACGGTGCGCGCGGACTGCACCAGCGATTCCAGCGGGATGGCCACGAAGGCCAGCGCGAACGGCAGGATGAAGCTCAGCACCATCTGGGTGATCATCGGGATCAGCTGGTGCTGGGGCGCGGACGCGGCCGCCGCGGCGCCGCCGTTGCCCAGGCTCTGCAGCAGCTGCTGCTCGCTCGCCGCCAGGGTCGCCCGCATCAGCGCCAGGCCCGATTCCACGCAGGCCAGCGCCACCAGGAAGCCGAAGGTGATCCAGATCATCCGGTGGCGCATGCGGTCGTCGAGGGCACCGATCACCGGGAACAGCCGCGTGATCCGCAGCGACTCCATCAGGAACAGCCCCATCGACAGCTCCACGAAGATGATCACCATGGCCGCGATGTTCGCGGTCAGGAACGGCCCGATGGTGCTGTTGCCGCCGACCATCTCCTGCATCGGCCGGGAGATGAGATAGAAGTTGATCATCGCGCCGCCGATGGCGATCGCCATCACCAGTGCCGAGACGAAGAACTGGGTCAGCGAGGAGGAGGACAGCGTCTGCTGCGCCCGGTCGGTGGCGTTGCGGATCTCCTCGAACTCCTCCATCTGGCGATCGATCCGGCCGGAACGGTCGAGCAGCGTGTTGACGCCCTTCCCCACCCCCGAGAGGTCCCGCTCGATGCCGCGCCAGGAAGGCGCCATGCCCGCCAGCAGGCGATGCCGGCGCGCCGCCGCCTTGCGGTATTCGTGGGTGGCCTTCTCCTGGGCCCGCACCAGCGACTTGCGGATGTCGCCGAGCACGCTGGCCACCGCCGGGTCCGCGGTCTCCTGCAGCTTCGCCACGGCCTCCACGGCCTTGACCCACTCCGGGGGCGTCGGCGGCGATTCGTTGTTGTTGCGGAAGTCCTCGTCGATCCTGCGGATGTGCTCGGAGATCCGGCGGTGCAGCTCCGGGTAGGCCTGCAGGTCGCGGTTGACCACGCGCTCGATGCGGTGAAACTCGCGGTCGACCATGCGCTCGGCCGCCTCGCGGCCCGAGGCCAGCAGCACCTCGCGGTTGCGCGCGTCGAGTCGCCGCTCCGCGATCGCCACCGAGCGCGCCGCGAGCCGGAACATGCGGTAGAGCACCCGTCCCAGCGCGTGGATGGCCTGGAGCATGGGAGCCCGCGCCAGGTACGCGAGCACGAAGAAGATGATCGCCAGGATGATTCCCGACAGCACCGGCTGACCGGGAATCACGAGCCAACTGTTTCCCAGGGACATGGCTGCCCTCCCCTTGTGCGCCGGGCGTCCCGGCACACTGCATCCTTCCCGGAGTTGCATCGGGAGATCGCGCCGGTCTTCTGTGGACTCCTTCGCGCGAGGGGCGACCCCGGGCCGCGCCGCCCCGATCCGACTATAAGCGAAACCCGCGTGGCCGGACCAGCGGATCAGATGGTCGGCGACATTCCGGCGATGCACGGTATGGCGAACCGGCCAGGCGCATCTCCAGGTTCCCGGGCGCGCTCGCGCGGCGCCAGCAGGGCCCCGGAAAACGCCGCGATCAGGCATTGCGCCCGCGCGGGCGGCCCGCCGCGTCCGGCTCCGGCGGGCTGCGCGACCAGATCCCCGCCAGGGTGGAGCCGCTGAGGTTGTGCCAGGTGCTGAACATGATCACGCCCGGCCGCGGCACGATCGCGGGGCGCATCCAGGTGAACCAGTCCGGCTGCAGGCAGGCCAGCACGCTGGCGAGCACCGCCCAGAGCGGAAACAGCTGGCCGAAGCGCTGCATCAAGGGTAGCGCTCCCGCAGCATCAGCAGGTCGGGATCGGTGAGCAGCACCCTGCCCGCACGCACCTCCAGCGCCACCGGATCGAGCGACTGGCGCGCGCAGGGTCCCCAGAGGCAGTAGCCGTCCTCGATGCGGAACCGGGCCATGTGCAGGGAGCACTGGATCAGCGTGCCCTCGGGGTTCAGGAAGCGATCCGGCACCCATTCGAGGTTGACGCCAAGGTGCGGGCACGAGTTGACGTAACCAAACACCTCCCCGCCCCGGCGCACGATGAAAAAACCCAGGCCGTCACGCCCCCTTCCGGCCACGAAGCCCCGGCTGCCCGGGTCCGGCAGCTCCGCCAGGTCGCACAGGTGCCAGGGCGCGCGCCCGGCACCCCCGCGCCGCGTATTCGCCGAATCGCCTCCACGCATCGTCAGCCAACCCGCATCGCCGCTCATGCCGCCGGCCGGCGCGGCCGTCGGCGCACGCCCCCGGAGCCCGGCAATATACCCGACAGGCCCGGTGAGCTACCATGCGGCAAGGCAGGCTACACCGGTTTCCCGCGATGACCCGACCACCGTTCCGTACCGCGACCGAGGCGGAAAGGGCGTTCTACCAGGCGTTCGCATACGCGGACGCGGATGCCATGATCGCGGTCTGGGCCGATGACGAAGCCGTCACCTGCGTGCACCCGATGGCGCCTCCGCTGGTCGGGCGCGAGGCCGTGGACGCGAGCTGGCGCAGCATCCTGGAAGCCAGCGTCGGCGTCGACATCCGCGTGGAGGTCCTGCGCCAGAACCTGTGGCCGGACCTGGTCGTGCACCTGGTGCAGGAGCACATCCGCCTGCCGGACGGGGACCGGCGCAACCCGCCTCTGATCACCACCAACATCTACCAGCGCAGCCGGGACAGCTGGCACATGGTGCTGCATCATGCCTCGCCCACGGGCAGAGGCCAGGCGGCGCCGCGCGACCCCGGCTCGCTGCATTGACGCCCGCGCCCGGGACGGCCTCAGGCCGGTGCGTTGAGGTATTCCACCTCGTCGATGCGTCGCCGCAGGGCCAGCAGCAGCCCCAGGCCGGGCAGCGCCAGCAGCATCGCCCCTGCGTACATTGCGCTCCAGCCGGCATGCTGCGCCACGTAGCCGGCCGCCGGTCCCAGGATCACCCGGGAGACCGAATCCAGGGCCGACAGGATGGCGAACTGGAACGCGGTGTAGCGGTGATCGCACAGGGCCATCAGGTACGCCACGAACGCGGCAGTGCCCAGTCCCCACGCCAGGTTCTCCACCGCCACCGCAGTGATCAGGGCGACGTAGCTGTGGCCGATGCGGGAAAGAATCAGGAAGGTCACGATGGACGCGGCCTGCGCCAGGCCGAAGTAGAGCATCGCCCGGAACAGTGACAGGCGCGTCATCAGCGCGCCGCCCACGAACACCCCGACAATGGTCGCGGCCAGGCCGAAGCCCTTGTTGACCACGCCCACGTCGGTGGCGGTGAAGTGCAGCCCCTCGATCAGGAAGGCGTTGGTCATCGGCCCGGAGAACCAGTCGCCGAACTTGTACAGCACCACCAGCAGCAGCAGGCCGGGTGCTCCGCGGCGCTGCAGCAGCTCCAGCAGCGGCCGCACCACGGCGTCGACCAGGCGGTGCGGCGCGGCCGCCGGCTCCTCCGGCTCCGGCCCGAGCATGGTCGGGAGGGTGGCCACCACCATCAGCAACGCCATCAGCAGGTAGCTGTTGCGCCACCCGATTTGGTCGGAAAGGATCAGCACCACCGCGCCGGCCACGATCATCGCGAGCCGGTAGCCGCCGGTCTGGACCGCGGCCCCGAGACCGCGTTCCGCGGGCCGCAGGATGTCAGTGAAATAGGCGTTGTAGACGATGTCCTGGGACGCCGAGGCGAACGCCAGGGCAAAGGCCAGGATGCCCATGCGCAGGGTCTGGCCGGCGGGATCGGTGACCGCCATCCCGACCAGGATCGCCGCCAGCGCCAGCTGCGCCACCAGGATCCAGCCGCGCCGCCGGCCCATGAAGGGCGGCACGTAGCGGTCCATCAGCGGCGCCCACAGGAACTTGAGCGAGTACGGCAGGCCCACCAGCGAGAACAGCCCGATGGTGGAGACGTTCACGCTGAGAGTCGCCATCCACGCCTGCAGAGTGCTCCCGGACAGCGCCAGCGGCAGCCCCGAGGAGAAGCCCAGGAACAGCGTGATTCCGACGCGCCGGTTCCAGCCCGCGCGCGCCAGGACTGCCAGGCCGGCCAGCCTCTCGCGGCGCGTGCTCACCGCCGACCCGCCCGCAGCGGCCGTGAGCGGTCCGGGCCTACGTACAGGGCCCCGTTGACGACGAGCGTCGGCATGGCATGCGATCCCGTGCTGGGCGTGAATCCCGGCATCATACCGCCCCCGCCGTGCACACCAACAGGATCGATCCCCCGGCAGATGCGCCGCGTTCGCGCGCCCTCGTGCGGAACCGGGCCGGCACCCTTTGGAACGCGGCCGCCTACAGTGTATAACCCGCAGTATCGGCCCGGCGGGGCCCGGCACGCGGAGCACAGCGCAGGGAAAGTCGAATGATCGGTGACCGGGAGGTGAGCGTATTCTACGACGAGCGGGTGCTGAGCCACCGCCCCGACGCGGACGACCCGTTCCTGCCGGGCCGGCTGGACAAGCGCGTGCGCGAGATCCTGGCCGGCCTCGGGGTGAAGTGGGCCTATCCGGAGCACCCGGGACGCGTGACCGCGGCACGGGAGCTCCTCGAGCGCGAGCCCGTGCCCGGCGTCCGCTTTGAAACCGGGCGCCCGGCCACCCGCGAGGAGCTGGCCCGCGTCCATACCACCAGCTACCTCGACGCCATCTACGCCCTGCGCGGCAAGAACGCCTGGCTGGACGTCGACACCACCGCGGTCTCGACCGGCAGCGTAGAGGCCGCCCTGGTCGCCGCGGGCACCGCGATCGCCGCCACCGAAGCGGTGGTCACCGGGCGCAGCCCGCGTGCCTTCGCCCTGGTGCGCCCGCCGGGGCACCATGCCGAGCCGGTGCGCGCGCGCGGCTTCTGCCTGTTCAACAACGTCGCGGTCGCCGCTGCCCACGCCCAGGCGGTGCTGGGCTGCCCGCGGGTGCTGATCGTCGACTGGGACGCCCATCACGGCAACGGCACCCAGGAGATCTTCTGGGCCGACCCCGACGTGCTGTTCTTCGACACCCACCGCGCCGCGCCCTTCTATCCCGGCTCCGGCGCGCTGGAGGAGGTCGGCGGCGGCCTGGGCGAAGGCACCACGGTCAACGTGCCGCTGCCCGGCGGCGCCGGCGACGCCGCCCTGCTCAAGGCCTACCGCGAGATCCTGCTGCCGGCCGCCGACTGGTTCCGGCCCGACCTGGTGCTGGTCTCTGCGGGCTTCGACCCGCACCAGATGGACCTGTCCCTGAACATGAGCTGCGAGGGCTTCGCGGCGCTGACCGGGATCGTGCAGGAGATCGCCGGGCAGCACTGCGACGGCCGCCTGGCGATGGTGCTGGAGGGCGGCTACAACCCGCAGTCGCTCGCCCGCGGCGTGCACTCAGTGCTGGAGGTGCTCACCGGCGGCGAAGCGCCCGAGCCCCAGGACTGGGGCATCCGGGAGGTGGCCGCGGCCGCCGACTTCCATCGCAGCGCGTTCCTGCCGGACACCGACCCGCCGGGCCGCACCTGACACCGCTTCAGCGGTTGGCGGCCCAGCTGCCGCGCGCCAGTTCCTCGACCGCGCTCACCTCTTCCGCGGGCACCGAGTCGGGTTCGACGTGCTCGAGCGGATCGTAGTGGAACAGGTACAGCCGCGAGACGAACTCCTTGACCGGCAGCGACGACTCGCCGAAATGCTCCCCGAGGCCCTCGGTGGAAACGCGCACATCGTTGCCGAAATCCTGGCCGCTGTCGTTGTTGGGGTTGTAGAAGTACACCCGCATGTCTTCGTTCTGATCGAGCGCCACGCGCTGGATGGTGATCGCATGCCAGCCGACGAAGCGGGCGGCGCTGTCGGTCATGGCAAGCCCCGCCGGCTGCGGGTGGATCAGCGGCTGATTGCCGTTGTAGAGCGGATTGTAATAGGCGTAGAAAAGGCGGACGAAGCCTTCGTAGTCGCTCAGCCTGCCGCTGGCGAGCTCCACCGCCAGGCGGAAGCCGCGCCCCACCCACCAGCCGTGGAATTCGGGGTTGATCCAGCGGTGTGGATCGTCCTCGCGCCCGGCGCAAAGATCCATCATCACGCGGTAGATCGTATCGAGGTGCGGTACCAGAAGCGCCGAGACCGCGTCCACGTCCGCCGGGGCGATCGCGGCCATGTCAGCGACCGCCAGCTCGCGCGAGGACAGGCGCTGTCCCTCGAAGTGGGTGACGATGTCGTCGTCCCGTGCCGCCCAGGCGATCATCTGCAGCAGGTAGTCGGGGTCGTTGTGCGCCCACATCGAGATGGCCCGCGCCGACTGGCAGGTCGGGTTGTTGCCCTGACCCACGCCCATGGGAAGGCCCAGCACGCCGAGGATATCGCCCAGCAGCAGCACCCTGGCCGGCCGCACCTCGCCCCGGGCACGCACGATGGTCCGGTTCGCCTGCGGCGACAGGGCGAGGCTGATCTGGCGCCAGAGCGCCGGCCCCACGGGGGGTGAGAACAGCACGCCGTTCTCCAGCAGCAGTGTGAGGCCGTAGGCAGGCTGGGACGTCTCCGGGAAGATCGCCGCATCGATCAGGGCGTGCACCAGATCCTGGTAGCACAGCAGGGTTTCGCGGCCGGTGCTGCTCAGCCCCAGGGCCGTCGGCAGCAGGTCCGGGGACTGCGCGAGGGCGAAGCGCAGGAACGCGGCGTGGTACGGCGAGACCAGGCCGGTATCGTGCATCGCCCGCGCGAGCCCGTTCGCCTCCTGCTGCAGGGCCTGGGCGTCCATGGCCGCCATCCGTTCCGCGTAGACCTCCAGGCCCGGGTCCTCGATGCAGGCCTGGGTGGGGCCGAACAGCGCGCTCACGAGCCGGTCCGCACCGCGGCTGCTGGTCACCGGGATGGACGGGTTGTACAGGCAGGCGGCGATCTGGGTGACCATGCCCTTGATGTTGTCCACCCGCACGGGCCGCTGGGCAAGGATGCGCCAGATCTCCTCGATCAGGCGGTCCATGATGTGGTCGTAGCCGATGTGGTCCAGCAACAGCTGGAGCACCGCCTGCACCGCACCGGTGAGCACCCCCTGGCGCGCCCGGGTCGCCTCGCCGCCGCTATTGAACAGCCGGTCCAGGTTCAGAGCCAGCACCTGGGCCAGGTAGTGCTGGGCCTGCTCCGAGGACACCTCGGGGTGGACGTAGCGGGCCTCGGCGATCGCCAGCAGCCGCAGGTCGCTGAGGCACTCCAGCA
>Ga0102962_1000519_pt1 | contig 17985 bp, 15 predicted proteins | sample SalPonF2_C_D2_MG_FD_84519 | JGI IMG/M metagenome (GOLD analysis project Ga0102962, IMG submission 84519) | Salt pond soil microbial communities from South San Francisco under conditions of wetland restoration - Salt Pond MetaG SF2_C_D2_MG ...
CATCACAAAACCTGCTCATTCCAACAAAGATAACCGTGCTCTACGTCTGCATGGTCGCCGGAACCTTCTGCGCTCTGCGCGCGGCTCGCATTCCCAGCTTGGGCACCTGCTTCGGCTCCCGTCCTTTTCGTGCGCATGGACCAATCCGGTTCAAGCCGCGAAGCTGCGCCCGACCCGGATCTTACATGTTAACAGTCCAGTTTAATAATATCATGATAATATTATATCGTGAGTCGTGTGATCCGACCCATGTGTGCCGGCTTATATCCCAGCGCACGCACGCGATCCATGCCAATTATGAGGAGGGGACGATATGAAGCCACGCTCGAACCATGCCGCCGCTCGCCACGCCGGGCGCTGCCTTGCCGCGGTGTTGGCTGCCGCTTGTCTGGCCGTCACCACCCTGGTCCCGGCCCGTGCGCATACCGGCAAGGCCGTGATTTTCGGGCACGCACGCTGGCCCGGTGTCACGGTGAAAACCCAGGTGGTCGCTGACATCCTCCGCGATCTCGGCTACAAAACACGCATCATGACCGGTGCCCAGCCCGTGATGCTCAACGGCCTCAGGCGCGGTGACATCGACATCGATATGGAGGCCTGGCGACCCTCGCAGAACACGCTGCTCAACAAACTGATCAAGACCGGGCACGTGACGCAGGTGGCCGCCAATATCGAGGCGGCCCGCTTTGGCCTGGCCGTGCCTGCCTACGTCTATAAGGCGGGCGTTCATTCACTGGCCGATCTGCACAAGTACCCCGGCCGCTTCGGTCGCAAGGTTTACGGCATCGCGGCCGGCGACGTGGGGAACCAGATCATCAAGAAGGCGATCCGAAACAATACCTATAATCTGCATGGTTGGCGGGTCGTGCCCTCAAGCACCTCGGGTATGCTCACGCAGGTGGGCAAGGAAGTGCGCAAGAAGCAGTGGATCGTATTTCTCGGTTGGGCGCCCCATTGGATGAACGTCGTGTACAACATCCGTTACCTGAACGACCCGAGGCATCTGTTCGGCAAGCAGAGCACGGTCTACACGATGGCCAACACCGCATTCCTCAAATCCCATCCGAACGTGGCACGGTTTCTTCGCCAGATCCGCGTGACGCTCAAGGACCAAAACCGCTGGATCTATCGGTACGGCTACAAGAACGTCAAGCCCGGGAAGGTTGCCCGCACGTGGATCAGGTCACATCTCGAAACCGTATCCCACTGGCTGGACGGCGTGACCACCCAAAGTGGTGCACGATCGGCAATTAAGGCGGTACGCGCACAAACGGGATAACAGGTTTAAGCGCAGTGGCCTTTTGGTCCAAAAGGCAATGGGCGCACACGCATCGCGTGTGCGCCCATTGCCTCTTCAAGTTCGACGTCGAGAACAAGGCGGTACTGTACAGACCGCAACAGTTTCGCCGGTCGCGGTGTGCGGGGCTTGCGGAGCCAGCATGCCCAAAGGCCGCTAGCAGCCGTCACCGTCAACATGCCGCGCTGAGTCGCTGGGAGCAAGCCCATGGTCCGCGATGCGGCCTGAAGGCTGAAGACTATAGAATCGACCGAGCGGCGCAAGCTCAGGGGGAGGGATATGGAGCGTCGGGTATTGGGGGCATGGCTACTCTAGGATTCTGCTCACGGCGTTCTGCGCGCCGGCGCTGGCGGCGACCTGCGCCGGGTCCGTGCTGCCCATCATCGACGCCGATACGATCTGGGTGCGCTGTAATGGCCAGAGAGCCAAGATCCGGCTGGCCCAGATCGACGCACCGGAGGTGGCGCACCCACGCTACGGCAAGCCGGGGCAACCGTACGGTGAGGAAGCGAAGCAGGCACTCGAGGGCCTGATCGACCACCATGCGGTACGCGTGCAGTGGTCTGCCCGCGGCTATTACCACCGCATCATCGGTGAGGTCTATCTGGGCCGACTCGACGTCAACGCCTGGCTGGTCGGGCACGGCGATGCCTGGGCCTATCCCCGCTACGTGCATGATCCGCGGCTGTTCAAGCTGCAGCGCCAGGCGCAGCGCGAGGGTATCGGCTTGTGGTCGCAGCCCAACCCCGTCCCGCCATGGCAGTGGCGTCATGGTCACCATACGTCTGGCCAGACCCAGAGCAGCAGCTCTTTTACCTGCGGCGGCACGCGCTACTGCAGCCAGATGACCTCGTGTGCCGAGGCGAAGTCCTACCTGCACCACTGCGGGCTGTCACGCCTGGATGGCGACCACGATGGGGTGCCGTGCGAGCGGCTTTGTCGATGGGGGGTACGGGACCTCAAACGGGCAGTAGTCATAGCTCGAGGCGACTCTGTCCATATCAAACGGATGGGCTTCGGGGCGTGCCCGTGGAGACCTTTATGCCCAAAAGCGTGGGCGCGAACGTATATCCTCTGCTAGGGGGATCAGGCAGCCGGCTGGCCGGACCTTGAGGGACAACTGCAGAAGGCTCCAAGCTCATACTCAAGCATCCGGTTGCCGCCCTACACATCTTTGTGCCACAGACCTGTAGACGTGCCATCCGGTAAACCGTTTCTAGCCAGATCAGTAAACCGAGCGCTGACGCGGGTGTGCTAGCCGGTATGGCGGGACATCTTCGGATAGCGATCCACTCTTTGCCGTCGCATTGTTGTCGCGCTCGGTACGGAGCACCCGCCATATCGGGTGGCGAATTCTTCTCACGGCTCGGCGAAAGCCATGTTGAAGAGGGCAGAGCGCGAGCGGATTTTTGAGCGGTGTCGCGCAAACATAGTCTCTCGTTATGCTTGGCATGCCGGTTATCTATTTGCGGCATGGCCAGCCCTGTCCCTAATGTAGCTTGTGATTCGTCATGATATCGAAAGGAGCTGACATGGGGCGGATCAGTTGTCCAGAGCATACGGCCCTGGGGGGGGCGGCTATGAGCAAAAGCGCTGACGTAATCATCGTTGGTGCGGGAATGGCCGGTGTTTCAGCCGGCTACGCGTTGGCGCATGACGGAGCTGCGGTCATGTTGCTGGAGCGCGAATCACAGCCGGGATACCACTCCACGGGGCGCTCCGCCGCCTTGTTCAGCGAAATCTATGGACCGGCCTCGATACGAAAGCTTTCCACTGCCAGCCGGGATTTTCTGTCAAACCCGCCCGGCGAAAGCTTCGGCAGTTCGGTGCTCTCGCCGCGCGGTGAAATCTCCTTGGGCTCGGCGGAAAAGGCGAGTCAGGTGGAAGCGCTGCTGCGTGAAGGGCATGCAAAGGGCGTGCGTGTGTTCACCTTGGATGAAGCGCAGATACGAGAGGCCGTGCCCATTCTCAGGCCTGGCCTGTTCGTCGTGGGCGCGTTCGAGCCCGGGGCTATGGACATCGACGTGCACTCCCTGCACCAAGGGTTTGTGCGCGGACTGCGCCGTGCTGGCGCTGTGCTTGTCACAGGCGCCGAAGTCGTGCACGCCAGCCGACGAGCCGGATCATGGCACTTGCGCGGGGCACGCGGCGAACGATGGACGGCACCCGTCGTCGTTAATGCCGCCGGTGCCTGGGCGGATGTGTTCGCCAGCCTTGCTGGCGTGTCGACCATAGGGTTGACGCCGCGCCGCCGCACGGCGCTTACGCTGGACCTACCGCCGGAACTGGATGCGCACGCCTGGCCTCTGGCGGGCGATATCGACGAAAGCTTTTACTTTAAGCCTGACGCCGGCCGGCTTCTGCTCTCGCCTGGCGACGCTACTCCCGTTGAGCCCCAAGACGTCCAAGCTGAAGACCTTGATGTGGCATTGGCCATCGATCGTTTCGAACACGCCACCACGCTCACCGTGGAACGTCCGGCGAGCGCATGGGCGGGCCTTAGAAGCTTTGTCGATGACGGTGAACCCGTGGTGGGCTACGCATCCGATGCCGAAGGATTCTTTTGGCTTGCCGGACAAGGCGGTTACGGTATTCAGACCGCGCCAGCCATGGGCCAGGCCTGTTCGATTCTGGTCGGGCGCCAGCCTTGGCCGCGCGTATGGAGCGGTCTTGGCTTATCAGCGCATGCTCTGTCGCCCGCGCGCATCTCGGGCAAGGCATGAGCGACACTTGCGGCAGAACGGTGTAACTTCCCAGGTACGCCGGCGCATCAGAACAGAGCGAGTATGGATGCGTTGATTCGTTAAAGAAGTCCGCCGGGAGTGGACGCTGATACAACAACTAACCGGCTCAGCCGGCCACAACAGGAGACTCCATCATGATCGACGACAATGAGCGTTACGCCCGCCTTTACGAGCACCTTCTGGATAACCGCATCAGTAGACGCACCTTTTTCCGGCTGTTGGGCGTAGCGGGTACCGCAGCCGGGCTCGTCGGCGGCCAGTTTGGCTTTATGGCGCCCGATGCCTGGGCCGAGGTGAAGCAAATCCGGTATGACGGCTGGGGCGGAGTGGTGCAGAAAGCCGAAGAAAAAGCTTTCACAAAATTTACCGCCAAAACAGGCGTCAAAGTCGTAACTGGTAGCTACGGTAGCGATGAGGAATTCCTCACCAAGGTCAAGGCAAGCTCTCCTGGCGACTACAACGTGTTCAAAAGTGGTGAGATGTTTCGCTACGCTGATGCGATCGGCCTTGGCTGGGGCGTCGAACTCGACACGGACAATATCCCGAACCTGAAGTACGTCATCCCCAAGCTGACTTCATTACTGAAGAAGCTCAGTAAGAACAATACATTATCTGGTGTTCCCAATGACTACGGTTGCACCGGGATTGCCTATAATAAAAATAAGGTTTCTGTCGACGAGCTTAAAGAGAAAGGCTCGAAGATTCTGCTTGATAAGAAGTACAAGAAAAAGATCTCGGGCTGGGACGACTGGAACACCCGAGTGTGGTACGCGGCCGCGGCGACCGGACAAGATCCGAACGACATTCAGGACCTGGATGCGATGTGGAACGCGGTGCGCCAGAGCCGTGACGTGGTGCTGAAATACTGGAACTCTGGCGCCGAACTCATGGAGTTGCTGGCCAACGAAGAAGTGCTGATCTCCGACGCGTGGTCCGGCCGCGTGGCGGCGTTACAGAATCAAGGGCACCCGATCGGTCTTTACATCCCCGACAAGACCCAGTTCTGGACTGAGCAACTCTTCGTACTGAAGGGCAGCCCGATGAAACCGTGCGAGCAGTTGCTGAATTTCATGCTTGACCCGGACGTGCAGGTCGAGGTAGCGAAGAGCCAGTTCTATCCGCCCGCGCTCGACCCCACCAAGGTCAAGCTGCCGAGCAGCGTCACGAAGCTGCCCGCTTTCGATGCAAGCGGTAAACTGGACTACCTTTTCAACGACACACACTACTGGCTCAAGCACAAGGAGACTTGGAGCAGCAAGTACCAGGAAGTCAAGGCTGGCTACTGAGGCGGCCAGCGGGCAGGGTTGAGCGCATAGGGTGGCTCTGGGCCACTTTGGTGTCCGGGGGCTGGCTTGTAGCTACCGCCAGCCCCCGGCTGAGCTAGAAGTGAGACGGGCAAAACGGAATATGCAGAGATCGGGAATCACTATCAGAAAAGCTCAACAAGAGGATATCGAGCGCTTGGTACCGCTCATCAGACAGCTGTGCGAGGAAGAGGGGAAACACAGCGCTGCCATTCGCGTGCCGAAACTGGTCGAGCTTTTTGCAATGCCAGGTCTGCACCTAGAGGCGCTGGTGGCCGAAGCCGGTAGTGTGCTGGTCGGTTATCTCGCGTTCTATGGCGTTGTATCTCTGTTCAAATGCAACTCCGTCCTTCTGGTTGAGAATATGTATGTCTTACCGGATTACAGAAAGCACGGTGTGGGCCGCATGCTCATGGGTACGGTTGCGGCGGAAGCCCTTGCTCGCGGTTGGGATCGCATCGAGCTGAATGTCCGTGACGACAACGGCAGGGCCTGCCGATTTTATGAGCGAATGGGATTTCAAGCGGTCCAGGAGAGCGTGCGTCGCGTCGAGGGGGAAAGGCTGCGTCTCTTGGGCGAGCCGTACATCCAGCTTTGAATGGTGCCCGACGCGTGGCATCTATACAACACGGGGGCTGCAACCGTGCGTATGTCTTAAATGGCGCATGGCATGTGGGCGCGATGTAGCGGTTCGTGGTATCGAGTCTATGTCCTGCAGGCCGTAGGCAGGAACGCACCGTGCGCAGCTACCTCGGCTTCGAGATCAACGACGGGGCCTTGAAGCTTTCGGGGCAAACCGAGGCGCAGACGGCGTCAGACCGGATCGCGGCTGTTGGAGGCGGTCGCGATCGGCCATTAGTTGAAAGCCGCGAATCGCCATCTATGCTCATCGGCGTCCTCAACCTGAACGCCGTCATAAGTGGCAAGGATGCCGACCCGATAATCACCAACTTCACATTACAGAGAGTGAAGAAACTTCGGCAGCGCATCGTTGGGCCGATAGTGTGCTGCGCCCCCGGTGCGGTGAGGGGCAGCGCCGACTTCGTGTTCGGAGACCGGCTTCGACGTAGCCATAAGTGGTTGCCAAGATCTCGCAGCCCAACCACAAGGCGACGGCGGTGATGTACACGCCAGCCTGCAGCAGGGCATGGCTGTCGAATGGCGACTACCCAGCCAGTGAGATAGTCACACTATAAAACCGTTGTCAAACCTGATGATCGAACATGTGTTTTAATGACAAGGTTTTCATGCTCGGCAACAGCCAACCGAACGGGCCATGCACGACCAACACGGATTCACGGATACAAGGGTCGCGACAAGAGCAGGAACGTTACCGATCACTATCGGGCTCCTGTTGTTTCCCGAATTCTCCTATCTCGAACTTGCACTGGTTATCGAACCACTGTTCATCGCGAACTGGCTCACGCAGGAAGATGTCTTCCGCTGGCTTATGCTGTCCACGAACTCCGACATCGTGCCAGCGAACCACGGGGAGGCCGTGAGTGTTAGCAAGATAGCGGGGGATCAAGTTCGCTGCGACACCGTATTTGTCCTGGCTAGCTTCGAGACCAAAACTTATGCCAAGGACCGGCTCGCAAGGTCATGGCTGCAGGAACAGGACGCTGTCGGAACGGAAATGGTTGCGATCCAGACCGGGCCGGAAATTCTGGCTGCCGCCGGTCTGCTTGACGGCCATCGCGCTGCGGTGCACTGGGACAATCTCGAAGCGTTCCAGGAATTATACCCTAACGTCACCGCATGCTCCGATCTCTACACTGTCGAACCCAAGCGCCTGACTTGCGCCGGGGGCATCGCGGTTGCCGACATGATGCTCCATTGGATGTCACGATACGTCAGCCGGGACCTCGTGGATGAAGTCCGCCAGCATCTACTCATGAGATCGATCCGCGCCCCGTCCGAAAGTCAGTTTTCCGACACGCGCACTGGTGGCTCATCGGTCGATGCCCGTGTCGGTGAGGCGGTCCGTATCATGCGCAAGCATATACAGGATCCCCTCCCTTGCCCGACTATAGCGACAATGCTGGGTATCTCGCGCCGCCAGCTCGAACGACAGTTCAAGCGGGTCACGGACATGACTCCGATACAATACTATATCGACTTGCGCCTGGCCAAGGCTCATCGATTACTACAGCAAACCGAAATGAGCGTCGCCAACGTCGCAGTAGCATCGGGTTTTGCCACTCTCGAGCATTTTTCCCGCGTCTATCGCAGCAAGTTTTCCTGCTCGCCGAGCGAGGACCGTCTGCAGTCGACCGAAGCACCCGTTATGCGCCGAAATTTTTCCAGTCCTGACTAGCGCGGAGTCTCGGTAGCCGAACATCGGCGCATCGCGCAGCTCGCGTTCCAACCAGGATGGAGGGCGAGGAGCAGCCACCAACATCCAACTTTGCCGATACCGCACGGCAAAAAGGATTACCGACAGACGGCGCCAATTGATGCCACTATATCGCCACTGTCCGATTGAACTACGCATCTGTAGCGGAGGTGCCGGTTTTTTGCGGCGTCGTATGTCGCAATATATCAAATCGCGAATTTACCTGATCTTACGCCTAGTTGAGTGTACTCGGCACGCTCGCGGTGCCGCCGACCACAGGATGGATCCCCACTCCGCGCCGCAAAACTTCAAGTCCGTCCGTCATAGGGGCTATATGCTCTAGTCGTGTTTGAGTGTTCATAAGGTATTTCACAAACAGGGTAACGGTATGATCAAACAGGATAATTGGCGTCATCAGAGTCCCGAAACCGCCCTTACGTTGCCTTCCCGTTACTTCTACGATCCAGAGCATTTCCGGCTCGAACGGGACCGAATATTTTATGGCGCGTGGCACGTTATAGGCCACAAGAACGAACTCTCCGAGCCCGGACGGTTCATCGTCAGGGACTTATTTGATCAGAGTATCGTTGCGGCCTGTGACAGGAACGGGAGGGTACACGCGTTCCATAACGTTTGCCAACATCGTGGTACCCGGTTGCTGAACGAGAATCGCGGGGTTCAGAAGGGGGTTTTTCGTTGCCCGTATCACTCCTGGTGCTATCGCTGGGATGGAAGCCTGGCTGGTGCACCGAGGAGTAATAACCTCGTCGATTTCCAGCTTGACCGGTACAACATACCGAAGGTCAGGGTCGAGGAATTCGGAGGATTCCTGTACTTCAATATGGACCCCAACGCTCGGTCCATGAGTGATTTGTTTCCCGGAGCAGAAGAGCAGATAGAAGACGCCTTCCCGTTAATGAATGACATGCGCCTGGTCGAGGAGAAGGACGTCATTGTTCCGGCCAACTGGAAAGTCATCATGGATAATTCCATCGAGGGCTATCATTTCGAGCTGTCGGGTCCGTGCCATACTGATCTCGCGGCATTGATTGACTTCAAGACTTATACGTTGACGCAGCACGATCACTGGTGGACCTACGTCGGTAAATCCGATCCACGCACCACGGAAGCCTACGGGGTCGATTTGGGCGGAACCGTTGACGAAAAGGACTGCTTTTTCAATATTGGGCTATGGCCGCATAACACGTTTTATACGTTCCCGTTCTCCAAGTTACTCGGGACGTTTCTCATTTACCCGCTGACTCCAGAGAGCAGTCTGCTGCGTTTCGGCTACTACACGCCCTACAAGGAGCTGCCCGCGGTTAGCGAGGCGTGCATGAGCTGGATGAATGATAAGCTCGGTCCCGAGGATATAAAATTAAATGAAGCGGTGCAGAAGGGGCTTCGCTCATTCGGCTACGAGCAAGGCCGCTATATGATCGATGAGCAGCGAAGCAACGAGAGCGAGCACTTGGTGCATCACTTTCATACCTTGGTTTATGACGCCGTACACGGGTGAGGTGAGAATGAAAGAGCCTCAAGTCACCCACCACTGTATGTATACCGGAAGGGAGCAGCGGCCGTGAGCTTCGAAGGCACGAAGGTACTCATTACTGGAGGCGCCCGTGGGATTGGCGAGGCGACGGCGACTGCATTTCGCGATAAGGGCGCAGTTGTGGCTATTGGAGGCCGCACGCATGAGGCGTTCGATGGCTTCTGCCAGCGTAATGGAGAGCAGCGGGTGGTGCCGGCTTTAGGAGAAGTCGGTACTCAGGCGGGAGCGCACGATGTAGTCGACAGGGCGGTGAAGGCGCTCGGGGGATTGGACATTCTCGTCAATAGCGCCGGTGTCTTTGAAGAGGTGCCTATTGAAGAAGTCACTCAGGATCACTGGGATAGAACTCTAAGCGTTAATGCCGGTGGTACCTTTTTTTGTTCCCAAGCGGCTCTAACCTGGCTCAACGCGTCAGGCGGCAATATCGTGAATGTCGCTTCCGATGCCGGCCTCATCGGTTACCCCAACGGATGCGTCTACTCGGCGTCGAAGGCGGCGGTGGTCAACATGACGCGGGCCATGGCTCTCGAGTTAGCCGGTAGGGTGCGAATCAACTGCGTATGCCCGGGCAACGTCGATACCGACATGATCCACCGTATGGCTGCGCAGACACCGAACGCTGAGCAGTACCTGGCTAAAGCTCGTCGCCGGGCGCCGCTGCGGCGCATGGCAAGACCGCAGGAAGTGGCGGGCGCCATTCTCTACCTCGCTTCTGCCGAGGCGAAATTTACCCATGGAGCAATTCTGTCGGTCGATGGCGGAGGCGTTTGTGGCTTCTAGTAATGTTATGTTTGCTCCCTTCTCGCCGCCCGATCCTTGGGGCATCAAGCATGCCTGATTCAAGCAAAGAATACGACTACGTGATTGTGGGTGCTGGATCAGCGGGCTGCGTCTTGGCGAACCGACTTAGCCTCGACCCGTCGACACGGGTGCTGCTGTTGGAATCAGGCCCACCCGACCGCCACTGGACCATAGACATGCCCGCTGGTGTCGGAGCCCTATTAAGCGGAAATCGGTACAACTGGGCATACACCTCTGACCCAGAGCCCTACCTGAACAATCGCAAAATCGCCACACCCCGGGGGAAGACGCTGGGCGGATCGTCGTCCATCAACGGGATGGTCTATATCCGGGGCCATGCTTGTGATTACGACGCGTGGGCAGCCAAGGGATGTAGAGGGTGGGACTATGCCCACGTGCTTCCGTATTTTAAGCGATCCGAGGCCCATGAAATGGGGGCCGATCGCTACCATGGCGCAAACGGGCACCTTCGGGTTACTGCGGGCCGGCCTGAAGGGCCTCTCGACCGAGCATTCATAGCTGCAGGCGAACAAGCGGGCTATCCCCGAACCGATGACGTCAATGGTTATTGCCAGGAAGGGTTTGGTCGCCTCGACCGCACCACCTGCACCGGCAGACGCTGGAGTACCGCCCGGGGCTATCTCGCCGAAGCGCAACAGCGTCCGAATCTTACCGTTGTCACGCACGCCCATGTCCACAAGGTTGTCTGTGAACACGAAACGGCGGTTGGCGTTGTCTACGAACACGGAGGCGATGTTGTAAAGGTCCGGGCCGAGGGGGAAACGCTTCTCTGCGGCGGAGCCATCAACTCACCACAGCTATTGCAGCTGTCGGGTATTGGCCCGCCCGACACACTGCGCGGACTGGACATACCCGTGGTCGTGGGCCTTGCGGTCGTTGGGCGTAATCTGGCTGATCACCCCGATACGGTTGTCGCCTATCGGTGCAAAAAGCCCGTGTCCGTCTATCGCTGGGCCACTCCACCGGGCAAATGGCTGGCAGGGGCGCGCTGGTTCATGACCCATTCCGGCGTGGCAGCCAGCAATCAGTTCGAGTCCGTGGGTTTTATACGGACCCGCCCGGGCGTCAAACACCCAGATGTGCAACTGACGTTCATGCCCCTCGCCATTCGGCCGGGCCGCACCGAATGTCTGCGGATGCATGCGTTCCAAGTGCATATCGACCTTATGCGCCCGACCAGTCGCGGTGCGGTCGAGCTACGCGACAACGACCCGTACAGCCCGCCGGGGATTCTCTTCAACTACCTACAGACCGAACGCGATCGAGACGATATGCGCACGGCCGCCCGCCTGGTGCGCGAAATCGTGCGTCAACCGGCTTTTCGCGATCTACGCGGCGAAGAGATTCTACCCGGGGAAGGCGTGCGTGACGACGCACGACTCGACACTTGGGCAAGGCAGATCACCGAAACCGGATATCACGCATGCGGCACCTGCAGGATGGGGCCCGAAACCGATCCGCAAGCCGTCGTTGACGAGCAACTGCGCGTTTTCGGCGTGGACCGCCTACGCGTCGTGGACGCCTCCGTCATGCCCGAGATAGTCAGCGGCAACACTAACGCACCGACAGTGATGATTGCGGAAAAAGCCAGCGACATGATCATGGGCGGGCCACCGTTGAGCCCCGCCGAGGCCCCCGCATGGATTCACCCGGAATGGCGCAACGTTCAGCGTTGACACGAGCGTGTATGAGAGCAGGGGCTCAACACGGGTCGTGCAGCGAGAACTGGAGGATGGATTTTGGCGGAACTAACCTACGAAGCATGGAAACGCGCGGCGGGTGCCGCTTCTCCCACCGGGACGGCGTGGATAGGCGGTCAAGCCCGCGAGGCAAGCGGCAACAAGACTTTCTCCACGATCAATCCGGCAACTGGAGAGCACATCGCTGAGGTGGCTGCATGCGACCGAGTTGAAGTCGATGCGGCGGTGGAAGCGGCGCGAGGCGTCTTTGAAGAGGGTCTTTGGGCGCAGGCCGGGCCCGAAGCGCGCAAGCAGGTCATGCAGCGCATCGCGACGCTGATCACCAAACACGCGGATGAACTGGCGTTACTCGATAGCCTCGAGGTAGGCAAGTGCATAACCGAGGCGCTGGACGATGTCGCGGAAGCGGCCAAACTCTTCCACTGGTTCGGTGAACTACAGGATAAAGTCTACGACGAGGTGGCTCCGAGCGAAAAGGGGCAACTGGCCACGATCACGCACGAGCCGGTGGGCGTGGTCGGTGCGATCGTGGCGTGGAACTATCCGTTGCACAATGCGAGCGTTAAACTCGCACCCGCTCTCGCGGCGGGCAACAGCGTGATCCTGAAACCCGCCGAAGATGCCCCCCTCTCCTCGATCCGCCTGGCCGAGCTGTGTACTGAAGCGGGTCTGCCACCCGGCGTGCTTAACGTCGTTCCGGGATACGGGGAAACCGCGGGTTACGCGCTCGGCACGCATGATGACGTTGATGCCATCGGCTTCACCGGATCGACTGAGGTCGGGAAAGCCCTGCTGCGCGGTGCCGGTGAATCCAACATGAAGCAGGTTTGGTTGGAGTGCGGAGGCAAAAGCCCGAACATAGTTTTCGATGACTGCGCAGACCTGGATGCGGTCGCCGACGCCGCGCTCGCGAGCATCTTCACTAATGCCGGCCAGGTCTGCTCGGCGCACTCCCGATTGCTGGTGCAGGACGACATCAAGGACGTGCTGATCGAGAAACTGGTCAACAAAACCGCCTCTTGGCGTCCCGGCGATCCCCTTGATCCCCAAACAACGATCGGAGCCATCGTCAATGAAGCCCAACACCGCAAGATCCTCGACTACATCGCCGAGGGTACGCGACGGGATCGCCTGCTTTGCGGAGGTAACGCCTGTACCGTCGACGGAACAGGTCTGTTCATAGAGCCCACGATCTTCGAGTGTACGCACCCCGGCCACCGCATCGCGCGCGAGGAGATATTCGGGCCCGTGCTTACGGTTTTCCCGTTCGACACGGAGGATCAGGCGCTTCGACTGGCCAACGATTCCGTCTATGGACTTGCCGCTTCCCTGTGGACCCGGAGCTTGAAGCGGGCGCATCGCATGACGTGCCGCTTACACGCCGGCACGGTTACTGTGAACGCCGTCGATATGGTGACTCCGCAGACTCCGTTCGGAGGGGTCAAACAGTCCGGGTTCGGCCGCGACTACTCGATCGACGGGATGCGCAAGTATATGGTCCAGAAGACAAGCTGGATATGCTACTGATCCGGGATCCCTGACCACTGCGGGACATTTCGACGCACGCAAGCAAGAGATAATGCAACATGCTAACCCCCTCACACCGATCCACACCCGACCGCGATTTCTGGCACGCCCGGACCGACCTGGCCTGCGCTTTTCGCTGGACCGCCCGACTCGGCATGCATGAAGCGGTTGCAAACCACTTCAGCTACGTTGTCGACAATGCCCGTAACCGTTTCCTCATCAACCCGGCAGGTCATCATTTCTCCAGGATCCGCGCAAGCGACCTTGTCCTGTTGGATCCTCACGAATCCCCAGCTGACACAGGACGTCGTCGCGCTCCCGACATCACAGCATCGGAACTGCATGGAGCGATCCACCGAAACGCCGGTCGAGCGCAATGCGTACTCCACACTCACCCCAAGTATGCCACCATCCTCTCCTGTCTCCGGGATTCCACCCTCCCGCCGATTGAGCAGAATTCAATGCGGTTTTTCGAGAGGGTTATCGTTGACAAAGAATTCAACGGCATGGGCATCGGCGACGAGGCCGAGCGAGTGAGCACCCTGGCGGCGGAGTATCCGATAATCCTGCTCGGCAACCATGGGCTTCTCGTGGTTTCCGACAGCATTGCCCAAGCCTTTGACGATATGTATTACTTCGAGCGTGCCGCCGAAACATATATAAAGGCTCTCAATACCGGCAAACCCCTGTCCGCGGTAAGCGAAGACGTGGCACGCACCACCCGTGACCAATGGGAAGCACACTGCGACTTCGCTGCGAACCATTTCAATGCGCTAAAGGAGATACTCAACACGGAGGAACCCGACTACGCGACCTGACGCGCATCGGCCAGCCGACACACTGCACACGACGTCATCCATAAGGAGTTAGACAAAATGAACTTTATTGAATCTTCGGTACGAATGCGAACTGCCTCCCTGCTTTTTGCATTGCTCTCGTTCGCTACGATAACCGGGATCGCCGGAGCGCAAACAGTCGTTAAATTCGGCTACGCCCCATGGCCTGGTGTAACCGTGAAAACCGAAATCGCCAGCCAGATATTAACCGATCTCGGCTACAAGACGTCCAAGACACAGGTAGGCTCGGCGGTAATCATCTTGCAGTCCATCGGGGCGGGCAAACTCGATGTCGATATGGCCTCGTGGCGGCCGTCCGAGAACACAGCTCTCGATCCATTGCTTAAAGCAGGGAAAGTAACGCTGGTGGCCGCCAATATAAAGGGCGCACACATCGGTGTCGCGGTCCCAGACTACGTGTGGTCCAGGGGCGTGCACTCGCTCGCGGATCTCCACAAGTACGGGTCGAAATTCCATCATCGTATCTACGGAATAGAAGCCGGTAACTCCGACAACACTCTTCTCAAGAAGGCCGTCAATAATAACACCTATGACTTACATGGATGGAAAGTCGTGCCATCGAGCACCTCCGGTATGTTGACGGAGGTCAAAGCGAAGACCAAGAGTCACCAGTGGATAGCCTTCCTTGCGTGGGCGCCGCACTGGATGAATATCGTATACAATATTAAGTACTTGAAGGATCCGAAGAGGATTTTTGGCAAAAACAGCGTCGTCTACACTGTCGCCAATCCCGGGTTCCTTGCTAAGAACCCGAACGTCAGGAAATTCCTGAAGCAAATGGTGATCCCCATAAAGGCTCAAAATAAGTGGATCTACCGCTACGGATACAAGAGCGTGAAGGCCCCCAAGGTGGCAAGGGACTGGATCAAGTCCAATCCGAAGCTCATCAAGAAGTGGCTTGAGGGCGTAACCACGGCCGATGGCAAAATGTCCGGATTCGAGGCAGTGGAAAAGGCGGTGAAGTAACCGGCTGGGCTTTACGCGTATCGTCCATCCGAGAGGCTGGAGACGACGTCACCCATAAGGAGGCAGACAACATGAGTCTTATTAAATGTTCGGTACGAATGCGAATCGCGCCTGTGCTTGTCGCATTGCTCTCGGTCGCTACAGTCACAGGGATAGCCCGAGCACAAACAGACGTTGAATTCGGCCACGCGCCGTGGCCCGGAGCGACGGTGAAAACCGAAGTCGCCAGCCAGATACTGACTGATCTCGGCTACAAGACTTCGACGCTCCAGGCTGGCTCGTTCATCATCTTACAGTCGATAGGGGAAGGTAAACTTGATGTGAACATGGCTGTGTGGCGCCCGTCTCAGAACGCCGAGCTGGATCCGCTGATCAAGGCCGGCAAGGCCGTACAGCTGGTTGCCAATATCGAGGGTGCGCAGTTCGGTGTGGTCGTTCCTGACTACGTCTGGTCGAAAGGCGTGCACTCGCTCGCGGATCTTCACAAGTACGGGTCTAAGTTCGACCACCGTTTCTATGGAATTGAAGCGGGTAACGTCGGCAACAATATCCTCAAGAAAGCAATCAAAAATAACACCTACGACTTGCATGGTTGGAAAGTCGTACCGTCGAGCACCTCCGGCATGCTGACGGAGGTCAAAAGGAAGACCAGGAACCACCAGTGGATAGCCTTCCTTGGGTGGGAGCCGCATTGGATGAATATCGTATACAATATAAAGTACTTGAAGGATCCAAACAGGATTTTCGGCAAAAACAGCGTCGTCTACACTGTCGCGAATCCAGAATTCCTTGCTAAGAACCCGAACATCAAGAAATTCCTGAAGCAGATGGTGATCCCCATAAAGGCTCAAAATAAGTGGATTTACCGTTACGGATACAAGAGCGTGAAGGCCCCCAAGGTGGCAAAGGACTGGATCAAGTCCAATCCGAAGCTCGTCAAGGAGTGGCTTGAGGGCGTAACCACCGCCGATGGCAAGATGTCTGGGTTCAAGGCAGTGGAAAAATCGGTGAACTAACCGGCCTATTTTTCTCATCTAGTGTCTTGCGAACGGCAGAAACGACCGATCACTGAGCCGTGCGCAGGGCGCATAGGTGGCAAGCGGTCATTCAAGAAAGCTTTCGTGACTTTGCGGGCTTCGGCGGCGCTACCCGGCTATATCATCATTGCTTTGGGTTGCGCATGGGGATTGTATTGGGTCCCGCTACGGGCAGTGAATGGCCTCGTCGCCGAACCCACCTGGATAAACGTTGCGCTACCATTGTGTGCATGCATCGTGCTGGGCCCTGCTGCATGGCGGCGTCGGGGAACGCTCTTGGCGGCTTCCGGTATGTCGCTCTTGAGCCTGTGTCTGGGCGGCGTGTCGTTCGCACTCTACTCGGACGGCCTTTTGGTCGGACATGTGACTACCGTGATTCTGCTTTTTTACCTGACCCCGGTGTGGAGTACGCTACTAGCGAAATTGCGGTGGCGCCAGCGCGTCAGTTGGTGGCGTTACCTGGGCGTTGCGTCGGGGCTCGCGGGCATCGGCATTGTATTGGCCGGCAGTGGTGGCGGCCTACCGGTTCCGGACAGCCCGGGAGATTGGCTGGGACTCGCATCGGGTATACTCTGGTCCTTCGCCTCTGATGGCATTCACAGGCATGGGGGTCCACCGGCGGCCGCGTCCAATTTCATATTCTGCGCCGGCGCCACCCTTGCTGCACTTGCACTCGCGCTGGGCATCGGTGGGTCCTTACCCGTTCATCTCCCCGTGAAGCCTCTGATTGAGGCCATCGGCATGGCATTTTTGATAGGCGCTGGCTGGTGGGCCCTATCACTGACAGTCTTTCTTTGGGCTGTGCAAAAACTGGACCCCACGCGGGTCGGAGTGCTACTCATGAGCGAAGTGATAGTCGGTGCGGCTTCATCCTCTGCTCTGACTGGGCGTATGAACGTCGTCCTGATTGCCGGCACGTCACTAGTTGTGCTGGCCGCGGTGGTGGATACCGTACCCGCCAGGGTCGGTTGACGTTTAACAGGATCGCTGCGCATACCGCGACCAACACCGCGAAGCGCAGGGTCGCTAGTCGAGCGGCGACGGCAGAGGGGTCACGCCAGCCATGTGCAAGAGCGGCCGCCACCGCATGGAAGGCCGAACAACTAATGGGCTGGTTCCACCGGGTTACGCAGCCTACCGACTGTCGTGATCCGGTCGAAGGGCGCCCGCGATCCGGTGATCGGCGCGCTGTCGGGACGCCGGAAGGTGTCGGGGAGTATCGTCTGATTGTCGGTTTGCCGAGGGGCCCGCAAGGGAGCACTGGCGAGCGCGATCATCCGCTGAATGCGTCCACCCTTCGCCTGCTCAACGTCTGGCTGCACGAGGCGTTAGCCGGGGAGGCGCGACCCGTGCCATCGGGCAAGGATAGAGGCCATGCACACCGCCGAGCCGCTGCGGGTGGGCGGCGCGCAGATCAACTGCCAGTCGGGGGCGTGCGGCGCCAACGTCGCCAAGCATCTGGATGTCATCGAGCAGGGGCGCAGCCTGGGCCTGGATCTGCTGGTCTTCCCGGAACTCTCGCTGACCGGCATGGGCCTCGGGCGGCGTGTGCTGGAAGTGGCGATGGGGCGGGAGGACGAGCGCCTGCTGCGCCTGGCCGCAACGGCGGGGGCGATGCAAGTGGTCGTCGGGTTTGTCGAGGAGGCCAGCCCGGGGGAGTATTACAATGCGCTCGCCGTGCTCCAGGCCGGCGAGACCGTGGCGGTGCATCGCAAGGCCAACCTGGCGACGTACGGCCGCCTCGATGAAGGCAAGTATTTCTGCTACGGGCGCGACATCACGGTTAATGCCATCGCCGGCAACTGGACCGGGGCGTACCTGATCTGTGCCGATCTGTGGAA
>Ga0102962_1000520_pt1 | contig 17958 bp, 18 predicted proteins | sample SalPonF2_C_D2_MG_FD_84519 | JGI IMG/M metagenome (GOLD analysis project Ga0102962, IMG submission 84519) | Salt pond soil microbial communities from South San Francisco under conditions of wetland restoration - Salt Pond MetaG SF2_C_D2_MG ...
ACCAGAACCTGGTCGGGTTCCACCGCGCCGACGGCGCCGGCTATCGGTTTATCGCGGACCAGGTGCTTGCCATCGACGCCTTCAACCCGCAGGTGGCGGCACGCCTCGTCAAATGCTTCGCCCGCTGGCGCTGCTACGACGAAGCCCGCCGGGAGAAAATGGAGAACGAGCTCAAGCGGATGGCCTCATCGAAGTCGCTGTCCGCCGATGTCTACGAGATCGTCCAGCGGGCGCTGGCCTGATTCGGCCCGACCGGTGTTTGCTTACAATGCGTGCCAGCGCGCCAAGGCGACAATGATGCCATGAAAAACCTGATCGAATCCCTGGTCTCCCAAGCACTGGACGCCCTCGAGGTACCCGCCGATGCCCGCGGCGCCGTGGCGGTCGAACGCGCCCGCGGCAAGGGGCACGGCGATTTCGCAACCAATGCCGCGTTGGTTTTGGCGCGCACGCTCAAGCAATCGCCACGAGTCATTGCCGAGCGGCTGGTGGACGCCCTGCCGAATTCGCCGCTCGTGAACCGATGCGAGATTGCCGGACCCGGATTCGTCAATTTCTTCCTTGCGCCCGCCGCCTACCATCACCAGTTGCAGGACATACTCGCTGCCGGCAGACACTGGGGCGAACAGGACAACCCGAACGCACAGCGCATTCTGGTCGAATTCGTCTCCGCAAACCCGACCGGTCCGCTGCACGTCGGCCATGGCCGCGGCGCCGCCTACGGAGACAGCCTGTCGCGGATTCTCCAAGCCGCCGGACACCAGGTGGACAAGGAATACTACGTCAACGACGCCGGCCGCCAGACCGATATCCTCACGGTCAGCGTGTGGCTCGCGGCCCTCGCTGAAGCGGGCGGATCCCCTGTGCTGCCGCAGGCGGCCTATCCCGGCGATTACATCAAGCGCACGGCGCAGGCCTTGCCGGCAGACCTCGCCAAGCGCCTGGACCACTCTTGGCCGGAAGTCTCGGAAGGACTGCCCGCCGACGCCCCGGACGGCGACAAGGAAGCGCACGTCGATGCATTGATCGCGCGGGCACGCGCACTGCTCGGCGATGACTACGACGCACTCAAGTCGCATTCGCTCAAGCTGCAGACCGAAGCAATCCGCAAGACGCTGGAGAAATTCCATGTCGAGTTCGACCGCTGGTTCTCGGAAGCAGACCTGACTTCCGGGGGCGCGGTCGACCACGCCCTGCAGGAACTGGACAAGCGGGGCCATACCTACGAGGCCGACGGGGCCCTGTGGTTGCGCACCTCCGAACTGGGCGACGAGAAGGACCGCGTCCTCCGCCGCAGCGACGGCAGCACCACATATTTCGCCAGCGACGTGGCCTATCACCTCAACAAGCTCGAACGTGGCCACGACCTGCTTCTGGACGTATGGGGGGCCGACCATCACGGCTATATCGCCCGGGTGGCAGCCGCCATCGAGGCGCTGACCGGCCGCAGCGACGCCTTCGAAGCTCGTTTGATCCAGTTCGTCACCCTGTCCTCGGGACGGATGGGCAAGCGCAGCGGCAACTTCGTCACCCTCAACGATCTGATCAGCGAAACCGGGACCGACGCCACGCGGTTCTTCTACCTGTCACGGTCCAACGACCAGCATCTGGAGTTCGACGTGGAACTGGCCAAGTCGCATACCAACGACAACCCGGTCTACTACATCCAGTACGCGCACGCGCGCATCGCCAGCGTCTTCCGTCAGCTCGAGGAGAAGAGCCTCGAGTGGACGCCGCCCGGCGACGCGGCCGAACTCGAACCGCTGACCGCAGCCACGGAATTGACGTTGATACTGCAGCTCTCGCGCCTGCCCGAAGTGATTGCGGGCGCCGCCGCAGAGCGTGCGCCCCATCAGGTGGTGCATTACCTCGGCGAAGTGGCGCAAGCCTTTCATGTCTGGTACAACAGCTGTACCTTCCTCGCCGACGAGGCTCGCGTGCGCAACGCCCGCCTGGCCCTCGCCCGGGCCTGCAGCAACACCCTGGCCACGGGACTCGAACTGCTGGGCGTGAGCGCGCCGGAGCAGATGTGAAACCCGACCTCAAGGAGCCTCAGGACACCGGCAAGCGGCGCGGCTCGGGACTGCTCTGGTTTATCGCGGGTGGCGTCATCGCGGTGATCATCATCGTCGCCTTCCCGGGCATCAAACGGGTCCTGCATCATGCGGAAACCAGTACCCTGGAACACGCCAAGTCGCTGGGCAAGAAGCTGTCCAAGACCCGTCCCGGGGCGGCGGCGACGTCCTCCGGACCACACTTCGACTTCTACCAGTTGCTCAAGCATCCGACCCAGATCCTTACTTCGGGAGAGAGCAGTGAGGTTGCCACGCCACCAGCCACACAACCCGTGGCGCAGGCCGGAAGCTACATCCTGCAAGTAGCCTCGTTTCGCGAAGCGAAGGCAGCGGAGGCACTCAAGGCACAGTTGGCGCTCTGGGGTATACCATCGAAAATCCAGTCCGTGCAGGTACAGGACGAAACCTGGCACCGCGTGCGCATCGGCCCCCTCAGCGATCTCTCGAAAATCAATAGCCTGCGGGACAAACTGGCCAGCCACAAACTGCACGCCATCGTGATTCATGCCGGCAACTGATTCCTGCTTCCGCCCCCATGGCCCGGTTCAGTTAGACTTTCCGTGCGCCCGAAACACGCATTGATGCCATGCCACGTTTCTCATTCGCTGCAGCCTTGTTGGGCTCGCTCGCAGGAATAGCCATGAGTGCCGGTGCATCTGCCCTGACGATCACTTCACCGGCCTTTACCGACCACGGCGAACTGCCGCAACGATTTACTTGCAAGGGAGCTGGAGTTTCGCCCCCCCTGGAGTGGCACGGCGCCCCCGAAGGCACCCGTGGTTACGCGTTGATCGTGACGGATCCCGATGCGCCCGATCCCGATCATCCGCCGACCCATACCTACATCCACTGGGTCGTCGCTTACCTGCCGGCTTCGACCCACCACCTGGGCGAGGCGCAGAGCACATCACTACCGGCGGGAAGCCGCGAGGGCGTGAACAGCACCGGCCATACGGGCTACACGCCGCCCTGCCCGCCGGCAGGACGCCACCATTACATCTTCACCCTGTATGCGTTGGATACCGGCAGCGACCTGACGGGCACGAATCCGAACCGCGAGCGCGTGCTCCATGCCATCGCCGGCCACGTGCTTGCCAAGACCCGCCTGATCGGCACCTTCCGGCACCGGCCTTGAATCGCCCATTCCGCCTTGCAGGGCTGCTCATGGGCCTGATGCTCGCCTGTGCGGCAGCCCTTCCCGCAGCGCAAGCCGCCACGGAGAAACCCGCCAAACTCAAGCGCCTGCGCGCCGAGATTGCCCGCTTGCAGGCGCAGGAAGCCTCGGACCTGAAGCGCAAACACCGTGTCCAGGCCCAGCTCTCGAAGCTGGAGAAAAAAATCGCGGACACGAGCCGGGCCTTGGACAAGCTCGCTACGCGAATGCATTCGCTCGAATCGAAGCAGAAGACATTGCGCGCCAAAAGCACGCGGGCCAAGGGGCATGCGCAAGCAGCCAGCAAGGAACTGGCGGCTGCCTTGCGTGCGGCCTTTGTCCTCGGACGCGAACCCCAGCTCAAGCTGGCGCTCAATGGCGACAATCCGGCTACCGTGGCGCGCATGCTGGGTTACTACGGCTATTACTCCAAGGCGCGTGCAGCGCACCTGATGGCCCTGAGCCGGACCATCGAGCACTATCAATCGCTGCAGCAGCAACTGGCCGCCACCGATGCCGGCCTCCACCAGGCAGCCGAACAGAGGCAGGCCTCGCTCGGCGAGCTCGAAAAAACACGGCAGGCACGTCGAGCCGTCATCGCTCAGCTCAACCGCGACATCGCAAGCAAGCACAACCGCGCCGAGCATTTGCAGCGGGACGCGAAACGACTTTCGAAGCTGGTCGCTTCGGTCAACCAGGACTTGGCTGATGTACCCTCCGATCTGCTGGACGACGTGAACTTCGGCAAGTTGCGCGGCCGCCTCCCCTGGCCGATCGCCGGACAGCTCGTCAACCGTTACGGCACCAGCCGCGCCGGTGGCGACCTGACCTGGGAAGCCGTGAGGATCGCGGCGCCAACGGGCACGGCGATTCACGCCATCGCATACGGGCGCGTGGCGTATGCCGGTTGGCTACCCTATTACGGCCTGGTGTTGATGATCGACCACGGTTCCGGCTACCTCACCGTATACGGACACAACGAAACCATCTACAAACAGGTAGGCGACTGGGTCAAGCCGGGCGACCTCGTGGCCACGGTCGGCGCCAGCGGCGGCCAGAAGAAGCCCATGTTGTACTTCCAGATCCGCTACAAGGGCAAGACCCTCAATCCCCAGCGCTGGTGCGCGAAAGGACATCCACCCACACGTTGAGTGCGCTTCAATCCGCTTTTTGCCGACCGGGCGAGTAGCGCAGGCTTTCACCCGCAGGCGCCCCCCTGAGAATGAACAGGGCCAGTGACAAGGTCTCCCTGTCCCGCCTGGCACGCCGCAACATCTTCAAGACATAGAACCAGCGGATCGCCAGCGCACCCGCAAAGCCGTGATGCTTGCGCAAGTAATACAGGAAAGAGATGAAGAACTCGCGGCGGTAGGCCATGCCGCGCGGCGTGCTGCCGCGCCCCGCATGCTCGATGCGCGCTTCCGGCACCACCCAGACTTCCCAGCCGGCCTCGCGCATGCGTAGAGCCAGGTCCTCTTCCTCACAGTAGAGAAAGAAAAACGGGTCGAAACCGCCGAGTTCATCGAATGCCTGCCCCCGTACGAAAAGCGTGGCGCCCGTAACGACCTCCGTCTGGATGGGATGTTCGGGGGCGCGTCGCCGGTCGGGGAAACGCGCGGGCTGGAAGCGCCGCATGGCGGCGCGCCCCAGGAGCAGCTCCGCCAGGTTGGGCGCCGGATGGTAGGTGCATTGGAACTGTCCGCCGGTATCGAAGCTGAGCGCACTGGCCAGCCCGGCCGACGGATGCCCGTCCATGAATGCAACCAGTGCTCCCGCGGCGTCGCCGAGGAAACGGCAATCGCTGTTCAGGAACAGGTAGTAGTCGGCCCTGACGAACTGGAGACCGAACATATGCCCGCCGCCAAAGCCGAGATTGTTCCGGCTGTAGACCACCTGCACGCGCGGATCGTCTCCCAAAGGCGCAAGCGCATCGCGATCTTCCGGGCGCGATCCGTTATCCACGACCAGGATCGAATAATCAAGCGCCGACGGCGTATGTTCAAGTACCGATTCGACGCAACGGCGTGTCAGTCCGGCGCCGTTGTAATTCAGAATGATGATGCCGAGGCGGCGATGCGGCACGGACGCCTTGTTTGCACTCATTTGAGAGATTGTTCCTTGTCCTATGGGACCTGCGGCCAATCCGACCCGCGAACGCGGGCATCGAGACTGGCTGCCAATCCTAGCAGCTCCACTTCCTCGTGCAGGATAACGAAAACCGGTATCGGCTTCAGATAATCACTCATCCGCCCCTTGGCTTCGAACGATTGGCGGAATCCGGAATCACGGAAACGCGGAAGATAACGTGGCACGATGCCGCCTGCCAGATAAACCCCTCCGAAAGCTCCATAAGACAGCGCCAGATCGCCCGCCACGGCACCGAGGAAGCGGAAAAACAGGCCGAGAGCCTCGTTGGCCAGCGTGTCGTTGCGCTCGGTCGCGGCTTCGCCGATTGCAGCCGCGGAAAGCGGCTCCACGCCCACTCCCTGAAGTTCGGCGAGCGCCTGGTAAATGTTTTCGATACCCTGCCCGGAAATGGCCCGTTCGCACGACACGTGACCGAATCTCCGGCGCAAGCTGGCCAAAATCGCCGCCTGCTGATCGTCATTCGCCGGCAGCGTGGCATGGCCGCCTTCGGTCACCAGGATCCGCCCTCCGCCTTGGCCCGGCACGATTCCACCCACTCCCAGACCCGTTCCCGGCCCGACAATTGCGACCGGCGCCTCGCTTTTCCGGCTGTCCCCGCCCAGTTGTTCGAGCACGTCCTCGTCCAGCGCCGGAATTCCCATGGCCACGGCCGAAAAATCATTCACCACGCGGCAGTAATCTAATGAGAATTGTTTCTTCAAGTTCGTGGCATCGACCGTCCAGCCACGATTGGTGAGCCGCACGCGGTCGCCGCGCACAGGGCCTGCCACTGCCAGCGCCGCTGTCTCGGGCCGGGCACCGTGTGACTCCAGGTACTGTCCGATGATCGCTTCCAGCGATTCATGCTCCTCGTTGCGGTAACTCTGCATGCGCGACCACTCGGTGCCCTCCTCCACCAGGGCCAGTCGCGTATTGGTGCCGCCGATGTCGCCGATCAGTCTTTGCATCATTCCGGCCTGTGCCGCGTCGCTTCCAAACGCCCCAGAAAACGTTCGCCCCAAGCCAGGATATCGTTCTTGCGCACGATGCTTATCAGATGCTTCCAGCGCTCCTTGCGCTCCTCGAGCGGCATGTTCAGGGCCCGCGCGATGGCATCCCCCGTGGTATCGACGTCGTAGGGGTTGACGAGCAGTGCGGCATCGAGTTCGCGCGCAGCCCCCGCCAGCTCAGAGAGCACCAGGACGCCGGGATCATAGGGATCCTGCGCGGCCACGTATTCCTTGGCGACGAGGTTCATTCCGTCACGCAGCGGCGTGACCAGCCCCACCCTGGCCGCGGAGAAAAAAGCCAGAAGCCTGGAGCGCGGCATGCGCTGGCTCATGTAGCGGATCGGCACCCAGTCAAAGCGGGCATGGCTGCCGATGATTTCGCCCGCCATCTGGTCCAGCTGGTGGCGGATTTCCTGGTACTCGGGAACCTCGGAGCGCGACGGCTCGGCCACTTGCAGATACACGATTTCCCCGTGCAACTCGGGATAGGTGTCGAGCAGATGCTCGTACGCGCACAGGCGTTCGACCAGGCCCTTGGAATAATCCAGCCGGTCCGCGCCAATGATCAATCGCCGTCCGCCCAGGCTCGATTTCAGCGTACGCACCTGGCGGGAACTGCGCCCGCGGCGCGCCTGGTCGACAATCTGGTTGACCTCGACACCCACCGGGAAAACGCCCGTCGCGGTTTCGCGGCCGTTGAACCTGATCCCGCCTCCGCGGCTTCTGCGGGCATGCAGTTCATAAGCAGCGGCATCAAGGAAGGCATGCCGGTCTATATCGGTCTGGAATCCGACCAGATCGTAGGCGCACAGCCATTCGAGCATGGTGCGGTAGATGGGCAGGCAACGGAGGATATCGAAAGGGGGGAACGGTGTATGCAGGAAGAAACCGATCAAGCCATTGAAGCCTCGCATCCGCAATTCAGAGGCCAACGGCACGAGATGATAGTCGTGCACCCAGACCACATCGTCGGGCTTGACCAGCTTCATCAGATGATCGGCAAAGCGGGCGTTGGTACTCCGGTATGCTTCCTCATAACGGCGCCGGTAGGTCAGCATCGCCAGCCTTCCATGCATGAGCGGCCAGAGCACCCGGTTGGCAAAGCCCTGGTAATAATCCGCATGCTCCGTCGTGCTCAGGGCGGTAGTGAAGTATTCCACTTTGCCGCGCTGGCGATGGGAAGGCCGCTCCGGTGGCTCGGAGACGATGCGCCCATTCCAGCCGAACCAGAGCCCGCCACGCTCGGCCAATGCATGATTGACGGCCAGGGCAAGCCCTCCCGACGGGGGCCTGCCCGTCCGCGGCACCGCCACGCGATTAGAAACGACCACCAGGCGGGAATCAGCACTACCCATCAACGGACCTCCAAAATGCCTTGCAACCATTGGCGAACAGCCTGGGGCGCTTCCAGCCGCCAGCGCGCGCGAGTCGTACCCTCGCCGACCTTGACCGCAACGCCTCCCGCTTTCAAAGCCGCCTCGAAAGCGGCCTCGTCAGTGACATCATCCCCCACCACCAACGGCACACGACCGGCAAAGGGCGGCATATCCATGAACGCCTCCAGGGCGGCGCCCTTGTCGACGCCTGCGGGACGCAATTCGTAGACGTATTTGCCTTCCTGAATATCCAACGCCTCCCCGGCGGCTTGGACAATCTCTTCAAAGAGGCCACGGACCTGTTCGCCCGCTTCGGGTGCCGCACGGTAATGCACCGCAAGCGTCGACCCCTTGTCCTCGACGAGCAGTCCCGGCCAGCTCCCGCTCAGTTCGCGGAGCCTGTGCCGTATGTCATCCAGCCGGGGTACGGAAGCCTCCCAGGGTTGTGCTCCGGCCTCGAAACGCCGCTGAACGCCATGCTGCCCCGCCGCCGGTAAGCGGATACCCAGATGACGGTCTAGGTCCGCGAGAGAGCGACCCGTAAAAATCGCCAATGCACCTGCGAAACGGCTGGACAATCCCTTGAGCAGGCGAGGTAACGCCCGAGGCACTGTGATCATTTCGGGCGAGGACGCGAGATCGACCAGAGTCCCGTCGAAATCCAGGAAAAGCGCCCAGCGCCCAACCTCACCCGCCAGCATATGCAGTGGCGGAGGTTCCTCTGGCGCCTTGGCCGGGGCAGGCGAGGATGATTCATCCATTCGTTTGAATTTAGCATAGGCACCGCTGGCGGGCCACAACCAAACCTGCTAACGCGCACGCGCGCTGACAACGATCAAGAGCAACTCCGCGGATTGCCGTCTCCCGCCGCCAAGCGCCCAACGCCTTTAACGAAGACGCTGAGGTGCTCTGAGTTGTTCGAGCACGCGGCGCAGCGGGCGCGAGCAGCGGAGTTGTATGTGCCAGTACATGAGCAGCACTTCTACCCCGATCAAACCTCGGCATTGAGGCGCTCTCAGTTGTGCGAGAGCCCTGCAACAAAGCGATCGGGCAACTGAGGCCCTCTCAGTGGCGGAAGTGGCGTTCGTGGGTGAAGATCATGCTCATCCCATGCCCGTCCGCCGCCTCTATGACCTCCGGGTCGCGCCGCGAGCCGCCCGGCTGGACGATCGCCCGTATCCCCATCTTCGCGGCTTCGTCGATGTTGTCGCGGAACGGGAAAAAGGCATCGCTGGCAAGCACGGTACCCGCCGTGTCATGACCGCCCTCCTCGGCCTTGATGCCGGCAATGCGTACGGCCAGGACGCGGCTCATCTGGCCGGCGCCAATGCCTATGGTGGCGTTTTCGGTAGCCAGCACGATGGCATTGGAGCGTACTGCCTGCACGGCGCGCCAGGCAAAATCCAGAGCCTTCCATTCAGACTCCCCCGGGGCTCTCCGGGTCACGACATCAGCTTCCTGGGATAGCGGGCGCAACGGGTCGGCATCCTGCAAGAGCAGACCTCCGGCCAACTGGCGCAATTCGAGCGTTTCCCGACGGCCTGCGAGGTCACCACAGGAAAGGACCCGCACATTGGGCTTGGCGGACAACGCCTCCAGGGCCTCGTCACTGACTTGCGGTGCAACGATCACCTCGACGAACTGGTTGGCGACAATCGCGTGCGCCGTCTTGCCGTCGAGCATGCGGTTGCAGGCGATGATGCCGCCGAACGCGGAGGTTGGATCGCAGGCGAAGGCATTGGTGTAAGCCGTATGCAGATTGTCGGCGCTGGCGATTCCGCAGGGGTTGAGGTGCTTGACGATGACGCAGGTCGGCGCGGCAAATCCGCTCGCGGCGTGCAGCGCCGCTTCCGTATCGGCCAGGTTGTTGAACGACAGGGCCTTGCCCTGGTGCTGGCGGGCATTGACCACGGTGCCGGAGCCCGCCTGCGCCTCGCGATAAAGCGCGGCCCGCTGGTGCGGATTCTCGCCGTAGCGCAGCTCGCTGACCCGTTCGAGCCGGGGCGCGTAAACCGCAGGGAATGCTTTCCCGTCGTCGCCGAACCAGCGCTCGATAGCGGCATCGTAAGCGGCTGTCCGGGCAAAGGCCTTGGCGGCAAGCCGCTTGCGCTCCTCGGGACTCACCCCGCCCTGCTCGCGAATATTGGCGGCCACCGCTGAGTAATCCGCGGGATCGACGACTACGGTCACGGCGGAGAAATTCTTGGCGGCGGCGCGAATCATGGCGGGCCCGCCGATATCGATCTGCTCGACCGCCTCGGCCTCGCTGACATCGTTCCGGGCGATGGTCTGCTCGAAGGGATAAAGATTGGTGACGACGAGGTCTATGGGCGTAATCCCGTGGCGCTCGAGCTCCGGCTCGTCTTCCCCGCGACGGGCCAGGATGCCGCCGTGTATGCGGGGATGGAGGGTCTTTACGCGCCCGCCCATCATTTCGCTGACGCCGGTCACCTCGGACACGTCCGTCACGGACAGGCCGGCCGCGCGCAGTTCGCGCGCGCTGCCGCCGGTGGAAATCAGCTCAACACCGGCGGCGCTGAGTTCACGGGCAAAATCGGCAAGCCCGGTCTTGTCGGAAACGGACAACAGGGCGCGGCGTATGGGCCTTTCGGATGACATATGCTAAGAACCGGTCTGTTCGCGGGGGCCAGTAATTATACGTGCCCGTCGGCCATCTACCGGGAAATGACCGGATTCAGAGCAGGCCGTAGTTGACCAGCTTGCGGCGCAAGGTGGAGCGATGGATGCCGAGCATTTCCGCTGCGCGGCTCACATTGCCGCGCGTGTGCTTGAGCACGTGCTCGAAGAGCGGCGGCTCGATCTCGGCAATCACGAGCTTGTAAAGCGTTCCGGGAACCTCGCCGTCCAGCTCGCCGAAATAGGCATCCAGATGCTGCGCCAGACATTCCCGCAACGGCTGTTGTTCCGTCCGAGTTGTCTCGTGCTTTTCCACCTGCCGCGCTTCCTGCGTTCGTATTAAGACCTCGAGCGTCAACTTTCAAACCCCATTCAGTTGCTACCCGTTGTGACTATGAGTCCTGGCACAGAATCGAGTGCCCGTGGTGCTTGCACAACACAAGGCTGAATCCTACGGCGCTTGAACCCGGATCTGCAAGCTTGACGTGGAACATGAAGCGCTGATGCGCCTGCAATAAGGATTTTCCCCCGGCGCCATATTGGCCCGGCGACAAAATCCGCGCACCTACCGTATCGCCGTACCTGTCCGTCAAGGTCACACGAATCAACGGCATAGGTTGTCCACGGCTTCCATGGTTCACCAGCACCCCCTTCAGAACCAGGGCACCCGGCTGCCGCGCGGCATCCAGTGTTGCGCCGGTAATCGCATATTGATTAAGCATGGGCTCCGAACGCGGCAGTCCGAACATCCGGCCCAGGGCATCGCGCTGCGCATAGACGATCTGCCCAGCCAGAGCGAGGGCCGCCAGCCCCAGGACGAGGCCCCAGATGCGCCGTTGCCATCGCTTGCCGCGTTCTAGGGCAAACCCCGGCGGAGTCTCGTTGTCGTGAGTCTCGCCATCCAGATCCTGCCGGGCAAATTCTTCCCGGGTTTCCGGCTCCAGGTGGTCACCGCCTGCGTCGATCGGTTCTTCCTGCGCCGGTGGCGGCCCCTCGTCAAATTCAGGACTCTCCGTCTCGTCGCGTGCGCCGGATACAACCTCCTGAAGGTCTTCCTCGTCCAGCGCCGAGGCCATGTAAAGATCAAGTTCGTTGAACTCTTCCCGGGTCGAAACCCGGCTATCGAATTCTTCTGGAAGGGACTGCTCCGGCTCCACTTCGAGACCGGACCTGCGCTCGGATTCCAGCGCGGATTCGTCGGGCGGCATACCCAGGTAGGGCTCTATCCTCTGAAGCCCGCCGTCCCCAGGTTCCTGCCAGTCGTCCCCGGACCTGCCGCTTTCCCGATCCTGCTCTTCCGGCTGTTCACCAGGCTCCGGCTCCTCGTTGCCGTCAATTTCGGACGCTCCGGATTCACGGGCGGATGGCATGCCGGAATCGCTTGCGGTTTCTTCGCGAACAGCGGATGTGCTGCCGCCGAGAACGGCGCCTTCCGGCATGTCGTGGCGCAGCGTGGCAAGCGCGTTGAATACCGTATTGCAGGCACTGCAACGCACCAGGCCGTGCGCGGCATGCAACTGCTCGCGCGTAACCTTGAACCAGATCAGACAGGCCGTGCACTGGGTAACCATGCAATCAGTTTATCCGCAGAAAAGCAGTCTGGGCAGTCGCGTCAGTCCCGCCGCAATTCCATGCAGACCCAGTCTCCCCTGTGGCGGGTGTCCATGACGCGTGCCGCGGGCGCATAGGCCGCCGCTACGACATCGGCCTGATCGCGGGTAACGCCGGACAGCACCAGGTAACCGCCCGGACCCAGGTGTCCAAGCAATACGGGCGCCAGAGAAACCAATGGCCGGGCCAGAATATTGGCAACAATGACGTCCACTTTTCCAGCCGCGAGTTCGCCGGGTGCAACGGCGGTGACGTCCAGGCCATTGAGTTCTGCGTTGGCGCGGGCCGCCACAAGCGCCTGGGGCTCGTTATCCACCGCGATGACCTCCGCGGCGCCGAGACGTGCCGCGGCCAGCCCCAGGATGCCCGAGCCCGCACCGTAGTCGATGATGCGTTTCCCGGCGAGCTCGTGACGGGCCAGCCATTCGAGACACAATGCCGTGGTCGGGTGACTGCCCGTGCCGAAGGCAAGTCCTGGGGCGATGCGCACGACCGGTAACGAAGTGCCCGGGGCATCACACCATTCAGGCACCACCCATAGCCGCCCGCCGACTTCGAACGGCTCCAATCCGGCGCGCCCCATCGCCAGCCAGTCCCGCTCGGGACACTCGGCGAGCATGGGGTCGAGACCTTCACTACGCAGCTCCCGCATGGCCTGGCCGGCCTTGTCGCTGGCAGTAAACAGCGCGCTGAGTTCGAGTTCGGACCATAACGGCGTCGTACCCGGGGCCGGCTCCAATTGCGGAGCACTGTCTTCAAGGGGCTCCAGCGCCACGCTGAGCGCACCGAGCGACTCCAGGGTGTCGCTCAGCGCCCAGGCTTGCTCCGCCGTGACCGTTACCCGCAACTCGATACGGGAACCCCGGAGCTCAGCGCCGTTCGAGTTTGTGCTCAAGGTAGTGGATATCGGTACCACCTGCGATGAAGGCGGCATCGTGCACCAGACTCGTGTGGAGATCGATGTTGGTGTGAATGCCTTCAACGACCATCTCGTCCAGCGCCGTACGCATCCTCGCAAGCGCCGTCTCACGATCCTCGCCCCACACGATCAGTTTGCCGATCAGCGAATCGTAGTAAGGCGGCACCGAGTAACCCGCATACAGATGCGAATCCACACGCACGCCGGGTCCGCCCGGCGCGTGCCATTCGGTGACCTTGCCCGGTGAAGGGGTGAACGTTTTGGGATCCTCGGCATTGATACGCGCCTCTATCGCATGGCCGCGGAACTCGATGTCTTCCTGTCGCCGCGAAAGGCCCTCGCCCGCCGCGATACGAATCTGCTCGGCGACGAGGTCAACCCCGGTGATGAACTCGGTCACGGGGTGCTCGACCTGGATGCGCGTGTTCATTTCGATGAAATAGAACTCGCCATTCTCGAACAGGAACTCGAAGGTGCCCGCACCGCGGTACTTGATGCGCTGGCAGGCTTCCACGCAGCGCTTGCCGATCGCGGCACGCTGCTTGGGGGTGATGCCGGGGCCCGGCGCTTCCTCGATGACTTTCTGGTGGCGGCGCTGCATGGAGCAGTCGCGCTCTCCCAGGTGTATCGCGTGGCCCTTGCCGTCGCCCAGCACCTGAACCTCGACATGGCGCGGATGGGCCAGGTATTTTTCCAGGTAAATGCTGTCGTCGCCGAACGCCGCCTTGGCTTCCGCCTTGACCAGGTTGAATGCGCTGCCCAGGCCGGCCTCGCTGTGCACCACGCGCATGCCGCGGCCGCCGCCGCCGGCCGCCGCCTTCAGGAGCACGGGATAGCCCACCGAGCGGGCGATCCTGTGCACCTCGGTCAAATCATTGGGCAAGGCGCCTTCGGATCCCGGAACGGTGGGTACGCCCGCCTCGCGCATCGCCTGCTTCGCCGAAACCTTGTCGCCCATCAGGCGGATCGTCTCCGCACGTGGCCCGATGAAGACGAACCCGCTTTGCTCCACCCGCTCGGCGAAATCGGCATTTTCCGCCAGAAAACCATATCCGGGATGAATGGCTTCGGCATCGGTGACCTCCGCGACGGATATCAGCGCCGGGATGTCCAGGTAACTCTTCGCCGCCGCGGGCGGGCCGATGCACACGGCCTCGTCGGCGAGCAGCACGTGCTTGAGATCGCGGTCGGCGGTCGAATAGGCCGCAACGGTGCGTATGCCCAGCTCGCGGCAGGCACGCAGGATTCGTAAGGCAATCTCGCCGCGGTTAGCGATCAGGATCTTGTCAAACATGGCAGCCCCTTATCCGAGCAGGATCAGCGTCTGGCCGAACTCGACCGGATCGCCGTTTTCCACCTCGATGGCCTTGACCGTGCCGGCCCGGTCGGCGGTGATCTGGTTCATCATCTTCATCGCCTCGATGATGCACAGCACATCGCCTTCCTTGACGCTCTGCCCGACCTCGACGAAGGGGCTGGCATCCGGGGCCGGGGCGCGATAGAACGTGCCGACCATGGGAGCCGTTATCGGGTGGCCGCTCGGCGCCTTCGGCGCTTCGGCCTCGGCCGGCGCAACCGGCGCCTGCGGGGCCGGGGTGGCGGCCGGGAAAGGCGTCGCGGGCATGGCGGGAGGCGTATAGCCGATGCCCTGCCGGGAGATGCGTACCGATTCTTCGCCCTCGGTGATTTCGATTTCGGTCATGCCCGAACTCTCGAGCAATTCGATCAGTTTCTTGATTTTGCGGATATCCATGGTGTCACTCCCGGATGGAATTCGTAACTGTGTGTAATGGGCTAGGCGAAGCGAGCCAGCAAGGCAGCAACCGCCAGATCGTAGCCGCGGCTGCCGCAGCCGACGATCACACCGGATGCGCCCTCGGCCAGGATCAGCTCTGCCCGGCGTCCACCGCGTGCAAATACATTGCTGATGTGAACTTCGATGTAGGGCACCCCGGCAAAGGCCAGTGCATCGGCCAGGGCAAGGCTGGTATGGCCCCAGGCGCCCGGGTTGATCACGATGCCTTGCACCTTGCCCCGGGCTGCCTGGATCTTTTCGATCATGGCGTGCTCGGCATTGGTCTGGAAGGCCTCGAAACGATGGCCGGCGGACTTGACCTGCGCAGCCAACCGGTCTGTAATGTGCGCAAGCGTGTCGCGCCCGTAAATGTCGGGTTCGCGCTCGCCCAGGCGATCCAGGTTGGGACCATTAAGCAGTAAAAGTGTCGCCATTCAGAGAAATCTTGCGGCGTTCTGCCGAGAATATGCGCGAAAGATCTGTCATTTTGCAGCAAACCGTGATTTCTGGCAAGTCGCGGCCCTATGACGTGGGCAAAGCTCTCTGCAAGTGGCGCATGAATGTCACGGCCTTCTCGTAACCGACTACCGTATCGGCCTTGAGGTGTCGGCCCTGCGCGTCATAAAAAATAAAGGCGGGCGGGCCGTACAAGCCATAGCGCTTCAGCAACGCCCGGTTCTCGGCGCTATCCTCGGTCACATCGACCTTGAGCAGGCGAAACTGTGCCAGGGCCGAGCGGACTTCTGAATTCCGCAACGTGGTGTGCTCCATTTCCAGACAGGATGTACACCAATCGGCATAGAAATCCACCATCACCGGCCGACCTTGCCGGGCAGCGTCGGCAAGCGCCATCTGAAGGCCGTCCAGTGATTTGACGTTCTGATAATTCAGGCTGGAGGCCACCGCCTGAGCCTCTTTGCCTCTGGACAGGCCTGCCAGCGGCGCCAACGGCCGCAGCGGGTCGTGCCCGCCAGCCGCACCGCCGACGATCAACGCCAGGGCCCAGACAAAGACAGCCACGGCCAGTGCCCTGCCCAAGCTCGCGCCCTTCCCGGCCGTTTCGGGCAAACGCGTGAACAGGCCCAGCACCGCCGCCGCCAGCAGCCCCACCAGACCATAAAGCACGAGCGTCAGGGGCGCGGGAACAATTCGGGAAAGCAGCCAGACCGCATAGGCCAGCATGGCAATGCCCAATAATCTCTGGATATCCGTCATCCAGCCGCCGGCGCGTGGCAGCAATCGGCCCGCCAGCGCGCCGTAGATCACCAGGGGTGCACCCATGCCGAGTGCCAGTGCGAACAAGGCAATACCGCCGCGTATCGGTTCTCCAGCCTGGCCGATCACGATCAGCGCCCCGGCCAGAGGAGCCGCGACGCATGGGCTGACGATAAGCGCCGAGAGCGCGCCCATGAACACCACACCGGTCCAGGTGCCGCCTCGCTGGCGCCCCGACAGCGCCGCGACGCGGCTGGTCAGCGCCGCCGGCAGGCGCAACTCGTAGAAGCCGAACAGCCCGCCCGCCAGCAGGACGAAGATCGCGGCAAAGAGTGCGATGATCCACGGCGCCTGAAAGATGGCCTGCAGCCCGGTGCCGGCAAATCCCGCGGCGACCCCCAGCCCGGTATAGACCAGCGCCATGGACAACACGTAAACAAGCGACAGCGTCATTCCGCGACGCGTGGAAATACCCGCGCTCTCGCCGCCGATGATTCCCGCCAGGATCGGGATCATCGGGAGTACGCAGGGCGTGAACGAGAGCAACACGCCCAGGCCGAAGAACACCACCACAAACCAGAACGGATTGGCGTGCTGCACCAAGGCCGCCAGCCGCGACTGCTCACTGGCTGGCCCGCCCGCCGCCACGCCGCCCGGCCCGCCGCGAACCGAGCCCGCCGGGGCGGAAGCCGGCGCCGCCGGCGGAACACGCAAGCTCACGACGCGGTGCATCGGCGCGTAGCACAGGCCCGACTCCGCACAGCCCTGATAGGTCACCTTGAACTTGACCATACCGCTGGCCGGCAATCCCGTTACCGGCACCCGAAGCGTGACCTGATGGTGGTAGACCACCACCGGTCCGAAGTTGGGATCGTTCTCGACGTCCCCGTGCGGAAAATCCACCTTGCCCAGTTGCCCGGTCTCCGGCATGACCTTGAACTGGCGCTTGTACAGGTAGTATCCGTCGGCGATCTTCCAGTGCAGCTGCACGGCGCCGGGCACCGCCTTGCTGCTGAACACAAACGCCTGGTCCGGGGGCAGGAAGCGGCCGTAATTGCCGCTCGCAAAAGCCGGGAGTGCCTGTACGGCAAGCACGCCCAGCAGGGCAAACCCAATCAGCCGCGTGCCGTGTCTGCCAATTCGTCTTCGATCCATTGCAGGTATCCCTGGCTGCCACCCTCGACGGGCAGGATAATCAATTCCGGTTCATCGTAAGGATGCAATTCCGCGATGGCTTCCCGGAGGGCCGGCGCACGCGCCTTCGTGGTTTTTATGAAAAGCTGCACTTCCGTATCGTCGCACAGCCGCCCCTCCCAACGGTAAACGGAGCGGGCGCCCGGCAGGCGCGTCACGCAGGCTGCCAGCCTCCGCTCCACCAGGGCATTGGCGAGCGCTTTTGCCGCGGGTTCATCGGGGCAGGTCGTCAGGGCAATCCGCACCATGGAGCACAATCCCGTTTCCCTTACCTCTAGCTATGGTCGCATGCCCCGTGCAAAGTTCCTCCATGCCCCTTGAAATCAGCTTCAAAGCCCCCACTTTGTTGGCAGACTGACGTGTCGAGTGCTAAAATAGCGCTCTTCGCGAACGTCGAAGAATTTATTCAACTCTCTGATAAATAGGAGGTTTTCGGATGAAAATCCGTCCCTTGCACGACCGCGTAGTGGTGAAGCGCCTGGAGGAGGAACGTACCTCCGCCGGCGGCATTGTGATTCCCGATACGGCCGCCGAGAAGCCGTCAAGTGGTGAGGTGATTGCTGTAGGAAGCGGTGAAATCCTCAAAAACGGCGAAGTCCGCAAGCTTGACGTCAAGGTAGGCGACAAGGTGCTCTTCAGCAAGTATTCGGGCCAAGAAATCAAGGATCTCGGTGAAGGTGTTGTCGCCATGAAGGAAAGCGAGATCATCGGAATCATCGAAGACTGACACACGCTTAAAGGAGAAATTTTCCATGGCAGCTAAAGAAGTACGTTTTGCAGAGGATGCGCGCCAGCGGATGTTCCATGGCGTGAACGTCCTCGCCAACGCAGTCAAAGTGACGCTGG
>Ga0102962_1000522_pt1 | contig 17949 bp, 12 predicted proteins | sample SalPonF2_C_D2_MG_FD_84519 | JGI IMG/M metagenome (GOLD analysis project Ga0102962, IMG submission 84519) | Salt pond soil microbial communities from South San Francisco under conditions of wetland restoration - Salt Pond MetaG SF2_C_D2_MG ...
CTTCCGTAATTACATCAACAGGCCTTATCAACGGTAGAAGGTTGCCCCGTCCATCTCTTGGCATTCGCCGCGTTCACTCCTCGCAAGGACAATTTAGGTGGTAAGCGATTCATAGTCTGATAAGGTATCAATATCAACAGCCCCGGCCGGAAACGATACCGCTACTACCTCATCTCTGTGCCGGTACAGTAACTTTTTTGCCCCCTCATCCCCTTTTAAAGCCAGCAACTTCGGGAAAAATGTTTTATAAAAAAGAGCCGGTACGCCAATGGTTTCTTCATAGGCACAGGCTATAATGCCTTTGCCTTTTTCCTTTCGTTCCTGCATCAGTGTCTTCAGCAGGTCCGCTTTGACCATTGGCTGATCAATGAGCATAAAGATCACTTCTTCTATTTCCGGTTCTAATTTCAATACTTTCGACATGCCATACCGGATAGACGAACCTATTCCCTCTTCCCAGGCAATATTTTCAACGATGTGCACCTTCGTGGTATCAATCTCTGGTTTTACCTCCTCGGAATGTGCACCCAATACGACTATCACCGGATCACAATTTGCTTCCAGCCCCACACGGACCGACCGGTGGATCAGGCTCTCCCCTTTATACTGCAACAATTGTTTCGGCTTCCCCATCCGGGTTGAAGAACCCGCTGCTAAAATTATTAATCCGGCCATTGTTTTTTTGAATGTATTATTTCAAAGCTCTGAATTATTGCGATTCCATTACATTTTATACATAAGACGGTGAACGATGGACACCAGACTGTAGCTATTAAGTTATAATTTGAACGCTAAAGTAGCTTTATTATCATTTCGCTTATTTCATAATTTGCAGATATCAAATCTTCCAGGCTGCACATACAAACTTAATACACTTAATAACTCAATAACATTACGTTGTACCTTCTAATGATCGATGATCTCCGATTCTCGCTCGTGTATCGGTTCCTGCTTCTCCCGTAAATGAGTTCCGGATTTCCCCGAGAAAACCGATTTAATTTCAGCAATAACAGATAAAGCAATTTCATCGGGAGATTCTGCACCAATATCCAAGCCTACCGGTCCGTATATATGCTTCAACTGTTCCTCCGTTATGATTAGTCCTTCACTTCGGAGATCTTGCATCATTTTATTCGCTCTTTTTCGTGGGCCAAGCAAACCGATATAAGGTATTTGCAACGGAATCAATTCACGTAACATGGAGAGATCATACTTATAATTATGCGTCATCAGGATGATGGCCGAACGTTCATCCGGTGATAATTGCGACAGGGCATCCACCGGATCTGTGGCAATTATTTTTCTGACTCCGGGGAAACGTTCTTCGGTAGCATAATGTGACCGGCAGTCCACTATGGTCATTTTCCAACCCAATATTTTCGTTAACTGCATGAGAGGAATGGCATCATTACCGGCTCCCGCTACGATTAGGTTAACGGCGGGTTTCAATAATTCTACGAAACCCGTTAGTTCATCTTCCGAACGATAAACTTTGGTAATCGATTTTTGGTTTATCAGAACTTTGTCAGCATCACTGAGTAACGTTTTAAAAAGTGACTCCTCTGCGAGATCACCTCTAATATCTCCCTCCTCATTTATAAAAAAACATGTTCCGGGTTGTTCGGCTGTTTTCGCTTTCACGGAAAACAAGGTAACCAGCACGGCGGCTTGTCTCGTACTGAGGAATGTTTTAAACAATTGGATTGGGTTTTCCGGGTTTCCGATATCTATCGGTTCGATCAAAATGTGGATGATACCGTTGCAGCCTAGTCCGACGCTCAATTCGGGATCATTATCATCTGTAGTGTCGTATGTGACCAACATGGGCTTGCGTTTGGCTATTACATGTTGCGCTTTTTGCAAGGCGTCCCCTTCCAGGCATCCGCCGCTTATCGCCCCGGTAATTGTTCCGTCTTCCGTAACCAGCATCCGTGCACCGGCACGTCGATACGAAGAGCCTTCTACGTGAACAACAGTGGCCAATGCTGTTTCTAACCCATTTTTACTTGCCATGTCAAATGCCTTTACAATCTCCTGCATCTCTTTCATGAGTAGCCTCTCAATTTCCCGCTGAAAACGTATTAATAAAGTTTTGTAAGCTTTTTTTCATAATTAAGTATCGTTCCCTGAACCAAACCGGAATTAATCTCTATGTTTTCCGCTCAAAAATATTCCTCATTTAAAACTAGCGTTAATTAATACCAATATATTAATATCAACAGTAAATAAACTATTTTAAACAAGTTATAATAGATGCTTACAGATATACATTTGTTAATTTTGCTCGTTTTACCCCTTTTTGACAGGTACGAAATACCATCCCAGTAAAACGGCAATTAGCGGAAAAAGGCCGGACAGAAAAATAGTTGCTGTGACAGCATTAATCAGCGTTGTGGTACGATACTGAACGATGGCTGAGGTCATAAGTAATAACCATAAAACGGGCGGGATTATGATTAAGATGATTTGCCATTGCTTATGAGATCTTTTTTTCAACCAGGAACCCACAAATAAACATAGAATACCTGTGATCATTATCGATATATAGCTAGTGACGTTTACATTGCCTATATGCAGATCATTACTCCCGTACCAGAATTTTGTTAACAATGTCTGAGAAAATTGCCCGGCCTGGATGGCCGCCGCGGGAATCACGATATACCATGCCGGGGTTAATTTTGATTTTTTTTAGACATGTGATGAACCAGCCTGTCGAAAATAGTAATTATTCGAAGTTATTGAGTTATTGAGTATAATAAATAGCTTCCCTTAATAATGTAATATACTCAATAACCTAATAACTCATTCTACACCATGCACCATGTTCTTTGCTTCATTTAGCTATTCCCATATTATAGCACTGACTTCCCGGACTTATCAGGATGTCAGTCACCTGGCTGTGGTGGTGTATAACGGCGATATTTGGACGGGTAAATAATTAAAAAGCTAATAGAGTTGAGTATAATAAGTTAAATTGTTTAAGATTTATTATTGGAAAGAAGGCATTACAAAAGATATTGGGATGCCTTCTTTATTATTGATACTTATCTGAAAAACGTGGGAATATAAATATATCATTTTAGGCATGGTTTCCTGCAATTGTCAAAATCGATATTTTAAAGGGTGGCTTCACACCAAATTTTACAAAACCGTGATCCCACGGTGAATGGCGTAATCCCAAACCTTAATAACTCAATACACTCAATAACTTTTTAAACACCATACGCCATATTCTTTGCCATCATCAGCTTTTCTTCTTCACCAGTGCAATCATCGTACTGACTTCCCGGACCAATCCGTTCACGCTTCCATAATAGCCAACGGATTTAAACCGAATATGTCCATTCGGATCGATGATGAATTTTGTGGGAATACCCCGTACTCCATATTTACTTACAATTTGATCCTGAGAATTCTCTTTATCCAATAACACATGAAACGGGTACTTATGTTTGGTGATGAATTCATTCACTTGCTTCAACCTAACATCAGGCTTAGTATGCTCCCATGTATCCACAAACAGAAATACGACATTCGGATTGTTTTTATATTTAGCCATAGCCTTTTGCATAGCCGGAAAGGAGGATTTACAGGGACCGCACCACGTTGCCCAGAAATCTACAACCACGATTTTTCCACGAAGGGAGGCAAGAGAAACCCGGTTCCCTTTCAGATCGGGTAATTTGAAATCCGGAGCCGGTTTATTAATCATTTCACTATCCAGTTTCGCCTTCATTTTATCTCCGGCACCTGCTTTCAATGACACCAGGTATTTTGAGTAGCCCTTATCGGATCCGTGTTGTTTGGAATACGCGGTTTTCAGATAATTCATCATTTTCGGGGTAGTTCTACCCTTTGCAATATATTCTCCGATCACTTTTTGAGCTTTGGCAAAGTCTCCGTTTTGCACCAAATATTCGATATAGTTTGTATTGATATCTGTATCATCCCCATGAGTGTAATCAACAGCTTTTTCCTGGTAGGCCAGCGCTTCCTTATAATTCCCTCTTTTGGCCAGGATCATCGCATACGTATCAGCGTACATCCCATAACCTGATTTTTGCATATCTCTCCACCCCCTATCCGTATAATAGGTCGGTTTACCCTCACCGGGATGGTCCATTAAATACTGTATACTATTAAGAGATGCTTTGGATATAGAATCGGCAAACGCAAGATTCCCTCCTTTTTTTGCCAGTTGATAGGCTGCCTGATTATAGGTCCGTGCCAGTATGGACTTATCTGTAATCTGTGAGGTATATTGAAGAAATTTATCATATTTCTTTTCACCGGCTAATGAATTGGCAATCCGTGATAACATATAAGATCCATAACGATCAACATCTTTTTTATGCCGGCTATTCGCAAACTTTAACTTAAAATCACGGTATAGGATTAACAGGCTATCCGTATTTTTCTGCTGATAGAAATCATGATAAAATTTATTAAGAGCCATAATGCCTTTCGGATACTTTTCGAAAATGCTTTTTTCCAGGGAATCCGCTTTTGCACTCAAATGCATTTGATTAAATAAGTTTCTGGCATCCATATAATCCTTTTCGGTTACCTTTTTAGCCGACAACAAATGTTCTATGCCAGACTGAACCTCCGGATAGGCTTTTTTATTCTTTACAGCTAACAAAACACTGAAGTAGGGAACCCGCCAGTCATTTTTTACTTCAGGATATAAAGTAAATTCATGTTGAAATAATGCCAGGGCGGTATCAGCATTTTGCGGCAAACCCAGTAAATTAGCTCCATATGCATGATAAAATCTGGTTTCGGACGCTAAGGCACCTTTTACCGGTTTTCCGTCCCGGTTGTAAACAGTAAATATATATCCCCTGCCTTTATTCTTGTCTATTTTATCTTCCTTATAAAATTTTAGTGCAAAAGCCTGCGCACTATCAGGTAAGGTAAATGATCCTTTCCAGACTTCTCCTGAATTATTAAGGGATATATCACTGGCATATACATTAGTTTTAGCCACATAATAAAGAGCTCCATACAAATTTTTGACACCCGACAAGTCACTTTCATCAGGATTGTATTGAAGACTTATTTTCTCTCCCGCTTTGGGCTTAGCGTCGGATAACATCAATTGGCCTATTTTAAGGGACTTATTACAGGATACCAGGAATAATAAAAGTACAGAGATGAGTAAACTTCGGAATAGTGATTTCATGATGATAAGATTACATGGGATAATAAACGGATATTACATTAGTTTCAATAATGTAATTTAATGACTTTATCCATGATTACAAGTTATTCCTTAAAATGAGGTAAAATGTTGTTTAACAATAGATTTAATCTGTTTAGAGTTATATCAATACCAGGCTAATCTAATAAGAGATACCGTACGATTATTTTTATACCATCTTACTTGCTCTCTATTGGTATTATGTTCTATTATAAGCTTTTGCAAAAACCATATTTTTTACCTTCCTTTTTTTGATTTAATAATTCTCTCTGTCAACTGACTAATTGCTGCCGTTCATGAATATCGAATATAAAATCAATGCCCCTGTAACAACCGATCAATTTATCGAATTGCTTAAAAAATCCACGCTCGGAAAACGCCGGCCTATAGATGACAGTACGTGCATGGAAGGGATGGTTACCAATAGTAACCTGATGGTCTCAGCCTGGAAGGATGATCAGCTCATCGGTATTGCGCGTTCCATGACCGATTTCCATTATGCCTGTTACCTCTCCGATCTTGCCGTCGATAAGAATTTTCAGAATTTGGGAATCGGAAAAATGCTGCAGGTAATAACGAAAAAACAACTCACGCCGACATGTAAACTTATCGTGATTGCCGCACCTGCCGCTAATTCCTACTATGAACATATCGGTTATACCAACAATCCCAGATGCTGGATTTTGTCCGGTGATAAACAGTAAATAAAGGTACTTGCTGTTTAGGCTACTGGCAATTTTAATTGGTATAAATAGACAGAAAGTGTCTCAGCCGCACATTATACAACGAATTCTCGATACAAGATACATGGGTAATTGTTAATTGATCATCTATATCTGTAAAGTGCCTTTGAAGTTTAGCATAACAAGGTTCTTGCATTATTAGAACTCTCACACTGATATGATTATAATGGTCTTTGGCAGATCTTTACCGCATTATATATAAGGAGATTCAACAAGGGATTTTGAGACCTGCCATGTTTTTTGACAACTCCATTCTGTGAATCCTAATCGTACCTCACAACTAAAAATAATTGGTGAGATACCTGACCCTTTTCATCAAACAGGAGGAATTAAGATGAAAAAATGTACCATTCTTTATATCAATTTATTAGCTCTTCTGATTATTGCCGGAACGGCCACCGCCCAGATAACCATTAATCAATCGGACTTACAAGGCCTTGTAGGAAAAACATTTAATGTTAAGACTTACGAATCTACAACAGCCAGCGATTTTACAGCATTAGTGGCACAAACCGGGACAAATCAAACTTTCGATTTTTCAGCGATTACTTCTTTTAGTCAGACGTATGACGGAACGATCCAATATATCGGACTTCCGGCTGATCTGCCGGGTTCCAATTCCGCAGAAGTACAAAGAGCTAATATTGCCGTTAAAATAGGGTTAACAAGCACTGGACAAGCATCCGACTCAACGGCCTGGATTTACGAACAGGTCAATAGTGACAGTTTGAATTTCGCCGGTATTGTTTTTGTCTCACAAAGTGATCTAAATGGTGATAATATTACACCCGATACAGTTTTGATTAGTTATAGTCCATACTTACTTAACGCTAAGCTGCCCTTGACTTATCAAACAGCATGGTCGGACTCCGCTACTTATAATCTGATTTTTCAGGGTTCTGTTTTATACTCACAAAAAATAAAAATTGATGTTACGGTAGATGGATATGGAACATTGGTAACAGCTACCAGTTCCGATGATTGTTTACGTTTAAACAGAACCACAACTATGACATCCAATATCGGCGGTATCATCTCTTCAACTACAACAGGTTCTATCGATTTCATTACAAAAACGGGTTCTTCCATAGCCGCATCTATTCAGCTTGATAATAGTGGAAATCCAATATCCGGCCAATATAATGATTTGACAATGGGTACACCTATTGAAACACCCCCAACTGAATCTCTTGTTAAGGATTACCGTCTTAATCAAAACTATCCCAATCCTTTCAACCCGACAACCGTAATCAGTTACGACCTCAGGAAAGCAGGTGAAGTCAAACTTCAGGTGTTTAATTCAATTGGACAGAAAGTAGCCACTCTTGTGAATAATGCACAAACCGCCGGCTTCCACAAAATTACATTTAATGCTTCCGGACTGAATAGCGGGCTTTATTTCTATAAACTGGTAACCAGTGACTTCACGCAAACCAAAAAGATGATGCTTATTAAATAAGCTTGTTCTTTTCAATTAAATCCAAAATCCACCAACAGCTTGTTCCGGCAGGCCGTTGGTGTGTTTAATGAGCATTCATTTTAAAGCTTTTTGATATAGGAATAGATATAGAAATCTTGAATGATTTATTCCAACAATCCAATGACTAAAGTTGAATGCAACCCGATTTTTATAGGTTGACTCAATACCGGAGAATATCATTTTGCTGACTGAGGTGAATCCGCATCTCACACAAACCATAGTACATTAAATACCTCCTCCCATATTTCTATAATTTACCCTACCTTTACACACATCATATACGATTAATTTTCTACTAATAATCATAGCATATATATATGAGTGCGAAAGCGATGAAGCAAAAGCTTTTTGATGAAACAGAGGCAAAACTAATAGCCCAGGGTTTTACTATTGTAGAAGAGGACAGAAATCGTCCATGGGGTGGTTTCTTTGTAATCGACGAAAATCAGGCTCAAAAATTTTCCGGTATTTATTTTGATAATATTCCTGTGAACCAGTTAAGGATATCCGGTAAATTGAGTCCCAAAATATTAATTGTCCAACCGGATAAACGCCTTTCATGGCAGTATCACCATCGCAGGGCCGAAATTTGGAAAGTTGTTGAAGGACCCGTAGGTATCATAACCAGTCCGACAAATGAACAAGGTTTGCTTAAAAAATATCTACCCGGTGATCAAATCACGCTCCAACAAGGCGAACGGCACCGCCTTGTTGGCCTTGATGATTGGGGAATAGTCGCTGAGATATGGCAGCACACAGACAAAGAACATCCATCTGACGAGGATGATATTGTACGTGTTGAAGATGACTTTGGCCGTGGCGATTGAGATATACATTCTTATCGAACACGCATGAAGTAAATTATACGAATTTTGGCCTACAGATAAAGTGACGATAGACCATAGTTATCACCCGGGGACTTGATTACCTGTATCGGTTAATCAATCGCTCAATTGATACTCGTATTCTTAAAATTTTTTCCCTACTATCTATATACATATATATCAGCACCTTGCTGTATATTACAGGGTTATAATTACATCTTAAAGTTAGTGGGAGGATTTTTTGTTATGCGTCTAATGATATTGATATCGATATGTATTTTTTCTCTTTTCACGGAAACTAAATCAGCTGTAGCGCAACAGAAATTATCTTCAGAGACTATTAAAGAATGGTGTTCTGCCGGCCACAGTGGCAAAGCACCTGATAAAATAACGATGCACACATGGAATCAGTTTGATTTGATTGACGGTTTTGTGAATGCGGATATGCAGGGTAAAATGTCACTCGTCGATCAACTACCTGAAGATTCCCGTAAAAGTTTCTGGGCCGATCAGGGAATGCTTTCAAACGGGCCAACAACAAAGGATGAATATTTATTCGCCACCTGGTTAAAATATATTGGTGAAAAATCTACTATGAGCCACCCGCTCCCCAATGATGTGGATGCCATTAAAGCAATAGCCGTAAAATTGAAGGCCGCTTTGTCACATAATGACCCTATATTCAAGACCGCAGAAAAAGACGACATTAAGCGCACGAGGAAGGCTTTAAAAGATTTTGACCGGTTCAACACTTTGCTTGATAAATATGCCCCCTTGTTACAAGGTGCATGTAAGTGAATTTATATGTCTATTTAAAGTTTCTAAATGCATAGATTATTGAATAATAATATATCGATATTATCACGTAATCTTAAAAAAATACGCACTTATTATTTTCATTTATGAAACTCAGACAAAATAAACCCGCGTTACTTCTTATTGATATTCAAAAAGGATTTGATGATGAAGAATATTGGGGAGGTAATCGTAATAATAAAAATGCAGAAGCGAATGCTGGAAAAATCCTGCAAAAATGGAGGGAGTTAGAGCTGCCTGTCTATCATGTCAGACATAGTTCTGTTAATCCTGATTCAAAGCTACACAAGAATAATCCCGGTTTTGCATTCAAGTATGAAGTAAACCCATTGGACGATGAACCCGTTATCACCAAGAATGTTAATTCTGCTTTTATAGGTACTGATTTAAAAGAGCAATTGGATTCACGAGGCATTAATACAGTGGTTATTATAGGTATTACAACCAATCATTGTGTGTCAACGACTGCACGCATGGCCGGTAATTATGGTTATGATACTTATGTGATATCCGATGCCACCGCTACATTTGACAGAATCGGTATTAATGGTGAAAATTATGATTCCGAGCTCGTTCATCTTACCGCACTGGCAAGTCTTAAAGATGAATTCGCGACAATCCTGAATACCGAAGAATTATTTCATCAATTATAAATTTACCGAACTGCATATTTGCTGAAACATGATTCATTATGGTGATCTCAAATTATAAATTCGGTCGACAATCCATTATATGACTGAATAAAACAACAGGTTGACAGGCCAGGTATTTCCAATCGCCCCTAAATACTCCCGCAATCTTATGAAATATCCTGAATACCTGTCACTGTTGTCAAATCATTTAAAATCGTCTTTTCACTTTGAAACTATTTTATAAGCAGCATTTTCTTTGTCTGAACGGCGGCATTTGTCCTGATTCGATAGAAATAAACTCCGCTTGCCAGATGTGAGGCATCGAAAGTTATTACATGTATACCTGCCGATTGACGATTATTGACCAGCTCCGCTACCTTCCTACCCAATATGTTATACACAGTCAGATGAACCATCATCGAATTAGGCAATGCGTATTTTATTTGTGTTGTCGGATTAAAAGGATTCGGGTAGTTTTGTTTTAACTCGACTTTAGTCGGCAGATTCCGGACAAGTGATTTATCATGTTGAACATCGGTAGGTAAATTTCCTCCTCCATTATAGATGAAGACACCCCCTCCGGATGTACCAATCCATGCACGCCCATGAGAATCGAATGATACTGTGGAAATATCACTACTGCTTAACCTGGAATTATTGTGATCGAGAATAGTAAATTTACTACCGTCATAATATGCCAAAGTACCCGATGTTTTTGCAAAACCGCCCGAAAAAGCAAACCACAGCACTCCATTGGCATCCTCTGTGATATCATTTATCTCTCCTGTATTCTGTGGAAGTGTGATATCAGTCCAACTGCTCCCATCAAATTTTGAAAGCATTGAGGATAGACCGGAATTGGATGCTACCCAAAGATTACCTTGCTTATCTATGGTTAGTGCATTTATCATATCACCAAGTGATGTATTACTGCTGTTATACACTGTCCATGAACTGCCATCAAAAGAATATAATCCGTTATTTAGTGTACCCACCCAAACGGTACCATCTTTAGATACGATGATATTACCCAATGATGTTACTGAAAATGAACTTCCGGGTTTATAGATATTCCATTTCGATCCATTATACATTACAATACCGGTACCCTGAATGGCAGCCCAGATATTGCCCATATTATCCGTCGTTATATCTGTGACGGCTTCATTTTGTGTACCCATTTCCGTTTTTCCATACGTTAGCCAGTGCACACCATCATATTCTGACAGACCGTTTTTCGTTCCGGCCCATATGTCACCATCGCCGTCAATGGTTATTCCCGTAATATCACCACTTAAAATTCCGGAATTATTTTTATCAAAGACCGACCAGGTTGATCCATTAAACATCACCAGGCCACCCGATGCCGAATTTCCACTAAAAAGGCCGAGTTGGGAATCCACATTCATCCATGCATTTCCATGTTGATCGAAACTGATCCTGCTTATGCTGTTTGAGGGTAACCCGGAATTGGAAGTATTATGTGCTTTCCAGTTTAAACCGTCATATTCCACTAAAGTACTTTTATTCGTGCTTTCAGATGTCAAAACGGAATTGGTTGTTCCGGTCCATACTTCTCCGTTTGAATCTACTAATAGTGATTTGACATCATTAGAGGCCAATTTCGAATTGTCTTTATCATATGTTGTGAAATTTGTACCATCAAAACGTTTTAATCCGAAACTCAAGGTACCTATCCACAGATTCCCCTTTGAATCGAATTTCAGATCATTAGCACTGATTTTAAAGGTTATCGATTGTTCAACCTGATCATGTTCAGTCCATGTTGAACCATCATAATCGGCCAAACCCGCATAAGTACCTACCCATACTGTGCCATTTGTATCGAACGCGATAGCATTAACATTATCGTTGGGAATTGAGGAATTAGTCGTATTAAAAGTGGTAACTGTTGAGCCGTCGTATTCAGCCAATCCTTTGCCATCTGTTCCAACCCATACATTATTTTTATCATCAAATGTTATGGTATTTATTTGGGCCCCTGAGGGAATATTCGATGTTTCTATATTGAATGAAGTGCCATCATAAGAAATCAGCCCCTGATTACTTGTGGAATAAGCTTGTGAAGAGATAGTCCCTAACCAAATTTTATCATTTTTATCTACAGCCAACGCTGTTATGTTATTAGCAGGCAAGCTTGAATTGGACGAATTATATACTTTCCATTCGGAACCATCATATTTTGCTAACCCTTCTTTTGTTCCTATCCAAAGTTGTCCTTTGCTGTCTGTTGCGAGCTTATTAATATGATTTGTTGGCAACTTTGAATTGGCCCTGGTGAAATACGTATTCATACCCGTCGAAGTATCATATTTTGTTAAGCCACCGTTGGTAGCCAACCACAATACCTGCCCTTGTTGAATAATATCATTAATAATGCTGCCATTGGTGTAATTCATCCAGTTACTTGTAACTGATGAATGTGCATCTAACACAGTTATATAACCTGCTTTAGTATAAGATGTACTGCCGTCGGCATTTGTTACTTTGAGTGTTACATCGTAAGTACCCGTTGAATTGTATGTAACAGACGGATTGGCATCGGTCGACGAAGACGGATCTCCCCCCTGAAATGTCCATTGCCTTTTCGAGACTTTGGAATTTGTTAAATCACTGAAATTAACCGTAAGAGGAGCATAACCTCTGTGAATATCAGCTGTAAAATTGGCAATGGGATCGGAACCACCCTGTAACTTAATCAATTCGCCCCTTTCATTTCCAATCCATTTTACATCATTGGAATCGATAACCATGTGTGTCGGGAACGAGTTGGTTAACTTTGAATTTACACTACTGAAAACATGGAATTTTTCGCCATTGAATTTAGCAATGGATGGTATATAATCGTTAAAGACTACCCATAAATTTCCACTTGAATCGAATGACAGGTTTTGGACTCTGTCACCGACTAAAGCCGAGTTATTTCTATTATATTCCTTGAAATTCGTCCCATCGAAAGAGTCGATGCCATGATAATAATTGGCCAGCCACAATGTACCATTATTATCAGATGTGATATCAGTTATATGAAAATCAACAAGATTATAATCTTTAGCCTTATAAATCGTCCAGTTTGTACCATCGTATTTAGCAAGGCCGCTTCCGGTACTGCCATAACTGTCATCATTATAGGCAAACCACATTGTTCCGTTCGAATCCGCGTAAATAGCTGTGATATTATTCACCGGCAAGGGCGTATTGCTCATATCATATTGTTTCCAGGAAGACCCATTGTATTTGATTAATCCGCTATTCCCCGGGGCTATCCATATGTTGTTACTCGTATCAACAGCCATATCATTTATGGCACTATCATAAATATTCAGATTTAAATAATCGTTTTTATTCGTCCAATTAGCACCATCATAAACAGAGATGCCATAGCTCGATGCCGCCCAAATATTTCCATCACGATCCTCTACCACCTGAGAGATATCATTTCTTTGTAACCCTGAATTTGTTGAATTGAATGTCTTCCAGGTCGTACCATCATAAACAATAACACCGATATCGGAACTACTACTGGTTATCCAGAGACCACCATTGGAATCATAATATATCTTCCCGATACTGATTCCTTTTGGTAATCCTGAATTTGATGTTTCATAATGGGACCACGTTGAGCCATTATACTCATCCAGATTATTCGAATTGGTACCAGCCCATATATTGTCATTACCATCTATAAATAAAGATCTGATTGAGCCTTTACTTCCATGATCGACAAAAGAGCTACCATCAAATTCAGATAAACCAGTTTTAGTACCGACCCAGATATTTCCATTTGAATCTATATTTACTGATTGAGGATCACTTGATAAGTTAGAATTCGAGGTATTATAATCCGTCCAGTTTGTGCCATCGAAATGAGCCAGATCTCCCAAATCCGTTACTACCCACACACTTCCGTCAGATGCGGTTTTTACATCGATAATTTCATTGTTTGCCGGTAAGCCAGAATTATCCGAAGTATAAAATGTATGAGTCTGTCCATCCATTTTCATCAAACCGTTGCCATTGGTTCCTGCCCACAAAACATTGTTAGAATTGTTAAATGACAATGATGTCACACTGTTACCGGGATTATAACCACTTGCACCCAGCAAGATCAGGGATATATTATTATTATCAATTTTTATGATCCCCCCTTTCGTACCATCCTTATCATACGATGCCGCCCACACAATACCATTGGAATCAACCGTTATATCCTTAATCACATCAGTAGGTAAAACCGAATTGGCGGAATTGTAAACCGTCCAGTTAGAACCATCATATTTTACAAGTCCCCCACCGTTTGTGCCAATCCATTTATTTCCATTTGTATCTGTAGCTACAGCTAAAATATCATTTGTTGGTAAACCTGAGTTTCCGCTATTATAAAATATCTTCTGACCGGATTGATCCATTTTAACCAATCCCCCGTTGGTGGCTACCCAAAATGTACCATTGTATTCTGTAGCGGAATTTACCTGTTGTCCATTTGTATAATAATTCCATATCAATGAATTCTGTGCTTGACCACTATGTGTTAAGCCCATTATCAAAACACAACATATCATTGCAACTTTCACCAAATTCCCAAAAAGCAGCTTATTCTTTTTTGTATGTATCGTTTTTCTCATCTTGTAAATTATTTTCCTGTTATGATCTTTATTTATATGGGTACGATAAAACCGGATACATCACATTTGATGCCCAAATAGAAATATCCGGACTTCATAACCTTTAGTTAGCAATTTGAATCTTCCAAAAGAGCCCCTAATACCTGATTATTTCATTTTGCTGCACTTACTGAGCATCAGATTAGTAGCAAGATAAAATCAATGCACGTATTACATGAAGATTCATTAGTATAAGCGTAATTAATTGTTTATTTGGTTCAATAAATTTTGAAATGATGCCCGCCTCATGTATCATTTGATAACCTTAAAAAGTAATTGAAAAGATTTTCTTCCTAACAGAAAGGTAATTTCGTTATAGTGTAATTATTAAAAGGCTAAGCAGCGTTTCTCTTTAACTGAAGATATATTGATATAAATCAATGTATAAAATCACTTTTTTAGACCCATATAACATGATATGAAAACTTATATAGCCATTTTACGAGGGATTAATGTCGGAGGCAGAAATCTTGTGAGAATGAATGAATTAAAGGCTTATTTAAAAACATTGAATTTTATCAATATTCAAACATACATTCAGAGCGGCAATGTAATTTTTGAATATAATTCCGTCGATACACATGAGTTACAGAGACAAATAGGTGATTTGATAATGGAAAAATATGGTTACAAAGTTTCCGTTATCGTCAAAACAATATCAGAACTTTCCCAAGTTTTAACCCATAATCCTTTTATAAATACAAGGAATGAGGACATTAAAAAACTTCATGTCACTTTTTTATCGAAAGTACCGGATGCTAAATTGTTAGATGGCTTTTTGCGTATACAAAACCCACCTGATGAATACATTTATACAGATGATGTAATCTATTTATTCTGCCCGAATGGTTATGGAAGAACAAAATTCACAAATAATTTTATTGAGAATAAATTAGATGTTCAGGCTACAACGAGGAATTGGAAAACAACAAAAAAATTATTTGAGATGGTTACTGATATTTGACAACCGGGTGAAGAAATAATACTAATAGGGACCCTGTTTCATTTTGGTTCATGAGTCAAATACTCTATTTCAAAACTCAAAGATCTTCTACTTAATTCGTCCTGTGCACATCTAATATTATTCTTGTTTATTTGATTTTAACAGCTAAAAAAGGTATTTACGCTAATAGCATATAAAAATAGAAACATACATCCCTTGAGTAGTAATTATCATGGCACATATAGATTTAAAAAATGATTTCCCCGGTATTGTAGGTTTACTGGAGTATAGTCCCGAAACAGCAAAACCACTTCTGGATTTAGCTGAAACACTACTCCGGAAACCATCCACACTTAGTTCGGGGGAACGGGAATTAATTGCTTCCTATGTGTCTCATAAAAATGAATGTCATTTTTGCCATACTTCACATGGTGCTTCTGCAGCTCATCATCTTGGGTTGGATCTATCATTAATTGATGATATAAAAAAGGATTTTCAGAATACGGAAATCTCACCAAAATTACGGTCTCTTCTGGATATTGCCGGGAAAGTTCAGAAAAGTGGTAAAGAAGTAACTGAGCGGGATATTATTAAAGCTAAAAATACTGGTGCCACTGATAAGGAAATACATGATACCGTGTTAATTGCTGCTACATTCTGTATGTATAACCGTTATGTTGATGGATTAGGCACCTGGGCTCCCGTACCTAATGAAGCTTATGATGAGATGGGTGAAAAAATGGCTCATGAAGGTTATCTCCGAAAACGTTCCGGCACAAGTTTTTAATACTTCCCAAATTTTCTATTTAAATAGTACATCGCATCCGAATTCCGGCAGTGCTTTGATTATCCCATTCAAGATGGAATGACGAAGAAATGGATTTAGATAATCAGATATTAACCAATTGCCCGGATTTATGTACCGAACCTATAGCGGTTCCAATTAAAGTTCCTATAATTGCTCCGGTTAATATATCCATACCCACCGAGCCCGTTAATCCCCGATCTAATCCCAAACACCAATCACCCGGAAGACATTCATTTTCATCTTACGTTTCATTTGTCATGATTAAAGTGGCGATCCCATAAGTAATGCTTCCGGCCAATGCTCCTATACCGACACCTCTTCTTTTAAAACCATCATTACTTTAAGTTTCTTTATAGCTATAATTGGTATGGATATGAGTTGATCATTTTAATATACGTCAATCCCTTATTCCTTCCATTTACTTAAAAACACCGACAAAATTTTTATCATATTTTGATAACACCCAAATTATGATCCTTTTTTTCACCGTTTACCCTCCCTGTAATTAATCTCTTGAACCAAAAGTATAGGCATTGGTCATCTGTTTGATTTATGAATATTACTTAGAACGATACTTTTTATCTTAATGATTTTGTGGGATAACTATATAATGTAAAGTAGCCCATATAGTTAGGTAAATGTCTTACAGCGATTATCTAACTATAAATTCAAATCGGCGTAAACCCTTAATAATTCGGTATTCATTACCTATTAACCACCCATTTTTTAGTTTTATCAATCTTTAGGCACGGAAAATGTTCAATTCATAAGTGGATTGATAGTCAGACTTATAATATTTTTTAATATAACCGGGCAATATAGGATAGATAGGTCTTTGACTATTAATTAAACCCACGAAATTATATTACAATTTTTAAAATCATATAATAGTTATTACCATTGTACCTCTTAATAAATTTATCAAAAAGGTTAAATCATGATTTCTTCTTATGATCCATTAAAAGCACCTGATCCGGATAACTGGTTAGCTTTGGACGAATCACAACGTAATCAACTTGTATTACAATACCACCGTCAGGCCGGTATTGAAGTAGCTAATGAGAAAATACATGCTGTTATACATGTCATCGTTGAAAATCAGGCTGCCCAGGAAGATCTTACACCGGTTAATGATGCACTTCAACGTCTAATGGACGAGGGACTTGACCGACATGGTGCTATTCATGCTATTGGTAGTGTATTAATTAAACATATGACGCAAGCTGCTAATTCTGATGATCAAAAGGGTGGGGTTTCAAGCGCCTATTATGATGAAGTTAAAAATATCACCCTTGAAAAATGGAGAGAACAATATACCTGATTTATCAATCCACTTTTCCTCAATTAGCAGGTAATTAACAAAGACCTATTTGTTATTTGGTGATTAGTTGTTTCGAGAGCTTTTATTAACTCATTCATAGCGGAAATCCAGTCAATGATAACGATTATATACCGTTTATTTTTAGCCTAATATAAAAGGTGATAGAAGACTTCCGGATATTAACCGATAGTCCCTGTACTAACGATATTATCTGGTATATATCATTTCTTTTGCACTTTGATAATTTAGCTTACCTGTCATAGCAACAGACAAGCTAATTATTCATTTTTACACATTTTCTTTATATTTGTAGGTTGACTGGTGATCTGACAACCCTGATCAGTATAACACACCGTAAAATAAATACCATAAGTTAATTAAAAACAATAACATAATATAATGAATACACTATATCCCAAATACGATGTTATAGTTGTCGGTGGTGGACATGCCGGAAGTGAAGCCGCCGCTGCCGCTGCACGTATGGGTAGTAA
>Ga0102962_1000525_pt1 | contig 17884 bp, 10 predicted proteins | sample SalPonF2_C_D2_MG_FD_84519 | JGI IMG/M metagenome (GOLD analysis project Ga0102962, IMG submission 84519) | Salt pond soil microbial communities from South San Francisco under conditions of wetland restoration - Salt Pond MetaG SF2_C_D2_MG ...
ACGAACCGCAGCGCACCGTCGCGCCGAACGCTCAGCTCCGGCAGGCGCGTCCCCAGTCGATGACCCGCGCCAGCAGCTCGGCAACGGCTTCGAGCCCGGCCCGGTCCTCCTCGTCGAAGGTCGCGACCCGGTCGCTGTCCAGATCGAGCACCGCCGTCACGGTCCCGTCCTCACCCAGGATGGGCACCACGATCTCGGAGCGCGAACGCGGGTCGCACGCGATGTGCCCGGGGAAGGCGTGGACGTCCGGGACCACCTGGCTCGAGCGCTGCGCGACGGCCGTACCGCACACCCCGGCTCCGAGCGCGATGCGAACGCAGGCGGGCCGACCCTGAAAGGGTCCGACGACCAGTTCGCCGTCGCGAACCAGGTAGAACCCCGCCCAGTTGAGCCCGGGCAACCACTCGTAGACGGCGGCGGCCGTGTTGGCGAGGTTGGCCAGCCAGTCCGGCTCCCCCTCGAGCAGGCCTTCCAAACGCTCCAGCAGCTCGGCGTAGCGGGCCGACTTCGTATCCGCCGACGTCGAATCCGCCGACGCCGACGGGGCCGGCACGGTCGCGTCGTGACCATGGGGATCTGCCATGGACACCACCCTAGCGGTCGCGCGGCCGCCTCGCACCCTCCTCCGGGACAGAACCACCCCGTGTCCGAGTCGGCCGGCGTTCCGCGCCCCGCCGCCAGGCCGTTGGCGTACGCTTGAAGGGTTGAACGGCCCTCTGGGGCTTGATCGAACGACACGACCGTGCACGGTCTCAGGCAGAACGGGATCCGCGCGGTATCGAGGAGCGGAGCCCACCATGGATCACACCAACACCCCCAAGATCATCTACACCAAGGTCGACGAGGCGCCGGGACTGGCGACCTACTCGCTGCTTCCGATCGTGGAGGCGTTCACGCGGGCGGCCGACGTGGCGGTCGAGACGCGCGACATCTCGCTGGCGGGGCGCATCCTCGCGAGCTTCCCGGAGGTCCTCAGCGAGGACCAGCGCATCGCCGACGACCTCGCCTACCTGGGCAAACTGGCCGAGACGCCGGAAGCCAACATCATCAAGCTGCCCAACATCAGCGCGTCGCTGCCGCAGCTCAAGGCGGCCATCGGCGAGCTGCAGGACAAGGGCTACCCGCTCCCCGAGTACCCCGACGAGCCCGCCACCGACGCCGAGCGCGACGTACGCGAGCGCTACGACCGGGTCAAGGGCAGCGCCGTGAACCCGGTGCTGCGCCAGGGCAACTCCGACCGTCGCGCGCCCGCCTCGGTCAAGGCCTATGCCCGCAAGCACCCCCACTCCATGGGGGCGTGGAGCCCCGACTCCAAGTCGCACGTGGCCACCATGACCTCGGGCGATCTGCGCAGCAACGAGGTGTCCGCCACGGTCGCCGCGGCCGACGCCGGTGAGGCCCGCATCGAGCTGGTGGAGGCGGGCGGACGCACCACCGTCCTCAAGGAAGCGCTTCCGCTCGAGGAAGGCACCGTGATCGACGCAGCGGTCATGAGCCGTAACGCGCTGCGCGCCTTCCTCGCCGAGCAGATCGAGGACGCCAAGCGCAAGGGCGTGCTGTTCTCGATCCATCTCAAGGCCACCATGATGAAGGTCTCCGACCCGATCATCTTCGGCCACGCCGTGGAGGTGTTCTTCGCCGACGCGTTCGACAAGCACGCCGCCACCTTCCGCGAACTCGCCGTGAATGCGAACAACGGCCTCGCCGCCCTCCACGGCGCCATCGCCGACCTGCCCGAGGCGAAGCGGCGGGAGGTCGAGGCCGACCTCGATGCGGCCCTGGCCGCCGGCCCCGAGATGGCGATGGTCAACTCCGACAGGGGCATCACCAACCTGCACGTGCCGAGCGACGTCATCGTCGACGCCTCGATGCCGGCGGCCATCCGCACCTCGGGCCAGATGTGGGGGCCGGACGGCGAGCAGCACGACACCAAGTTCGTCATCCCCGACAGCGCCTATGCGGGGGTGTACCAGGCCGTCATCGAGGACTGCAAGGCCCATGGCGCCTTCGACCCGGTCACCATGGGCAGCGTGCCCAACGTGGGCCTGATGGCGCAGAAGGCCGAGGAGTACGGCTCGCACGACACGACCTTCGAAGCGCCCGCCGCCGGCGCCATCCGCGTGGTTGCGGCGAGCGGCAAGACGCTGGTCGAACGCGACGTCGAGGCGGGCGACATCTGGCGCGCCTGCACCGTCACCGACGCGGCCGTCCGCGACTGGGTGAAGCTGGCCGTCACCCGCGCTCGCGCCAGCGGCACGCCGGCGGTGTTCTGGCTCGACGCGGAGCGCCCGCACGACGCCCAGCTCATCGCCAAGGTCGAACGCTACCTGGCCGACCACGACACCACCGGCCTGGACCTGCGCGTGCTGTCGCCGGTGGAGGCCACCCGCCTCTCCTGCCAGCGCCTCCGCCGGGGCGAGGACACCATCTCGGTGACCGGCAACGTGCTGCGCGACTACCTCACCGACCTGTTCCCCATCCTGGAGGTCGGCACCAGCGCCAAGATGCTCTCGATCGTGCCGCTCATGGCGGGCGGCGGCCTGTTCGAGACCGGCGCCGGCGGTTCCGCGCCCAAGCACGTGCAGCAGTTCGTCGCCGAAGGGCACCTGCGCTGGGACTCGCTCGGCGAGTTCCTGGCGCTCGCCGCCTCGCTCGAGCACCTCAGCGTCGCGACCGACAACCGCACCGCACAGATCCTGGCCGACGCCCTGGACCGGGCCAACGCGGCCGTGCTCGAGAACGACAAGGCCCCCTCGCGCAAGGTCAACGAGATCGACAACCGCGGCAGCCACTTCTACCTGGCACTGTACTGGGCCAGGGAGATGGCGAGCCAGACCGACGACCCGGCGCTGGCGGCACGCTTCAAGGCGCTGGCCGAGGCGTTGGAGGCCAATCAGGCGACCATCGCCGACGAGCTGCTGGCAGCGCAGGGAGCCCCGGTCGATCTCGGCGGCTACTTCCGTCCGGACGACCAGCGTGCCAGCCGCGCGATGCGTCCCAGCGCAACGTTCAACCGGCTGATGGAGGCCTTCGAGGGCTAGGGGTCCATCGCCGACCGCTCGGTGGGGCCGCGACCTTCGCGCCGCGGTCCCACGCTCATGGGCACTCCTCCATCGGCGCCACCGCCTGCGACGGCAGCAAGGCGCGCAGCGTCATCTCGCCGGCTCGGAGAGCGCCCTCGGCTCGCGTCGTCCGGCGCCGTCAGTAACGCCCGAGTAACGGCGGGGCTCCTACGCTCTTCCTCGAACGAGAGGAGGGCCCATGCAACGCGCCCATCGACCGCCGACCCGCCCCGCTCGGCCCGCCAGCGCCGTCATCGTGCTCGTCGTCGCACTCGCCCTGAGTGTCGGGACCCCGTCGGCCCGAGCACAGAGGCTGTTCGCGGGCTGGGAGCTGGGGGCCCTCGATGGCGTCGCTCCGACGGTGGGCGCCCAGTTCGGCGTCACGGTCGTCCCTCACGCGTTGGCCCGCGTGACGGTCGACGACTTCGCGTTCGTGTTCTTCCAGATGGGGGCGGACGCGCTCTACAGCAGCGCGCCGCCCGACGGCTCGGTCTCCTGGTACGTGGGCGGCGGACCCCAGGTCTACGCGAGCCCCGTCGGTGTGCCCGGCGCCGTCGGGCCCTTCGCCGCGTTCGGTATCCACCTCACGGCGGGCCTGAACGTGCCCACGGCTCCCGACACCGCCGCCTACTTCGAGCTGCAACCCGCCACCGACCTGGGGTTCCACGGCATCATCGTGGGGTTCAGGGCCGGTGTCGACTACGCCTTCTGATTTCGGGCCGCCGGCCACCTCCAAGGACAACCGCCCCCCGGCCGTTCCGCCGGCGGTACCGTGACCCGAGCGCAGGCGACGGCCGCGAGAGGAACGGTACCCGCATGGCATCGAACGCACGGACGGTCAGGGCGCCTCGAGGCGTCGAGCGCAGTTGCAAGGGCTGGCAGCAGGAGGCCGCCCTGCGGATGCTCATGAACAACCTCGACCCCGAGGTGGCGGAGAATCCCGAAGAGCTCATCGTCTACGGCGGCAGCGGACGGGCGGCGCGGAGCTGGGAGGCGTTCGACGCCATCGTCGCCACCCTGAAGCGCCTCGAGAACGACGAGACGCTCCTCATCCAGTCGGGCAAGCCCGTCGGCGTGTTCCGCACGCACGAGAACGCGCCCAGGGTACTCCTCGCCAACGCCCTGCTGGTCCCGGCGTGGGCCACCTGGGAGGAGTTCCGCAAGCTCGAGGCCGCCGGCCTCACCATGTTCGGTCAGATGACCGCCGGCTCCTGGATCTACATCGGTACCCAGGGGATCCTGCAGGGCACCTTCGAGACCTTCGCCGAGGCCGCCAGCCAGCACTTCGGCGGCGACCTCGCCGGGCGCTGGACGCTGACCGCCGGTTGCGGCGGGATGGGGGGCGCGCAACCGCTGGCCGTGACCATGAACGGTGGCGTGTGCCTCATCGTCGACGTCGACCCCGAGCGGCTGCAGCGCCGCGTGCGTACGCGCTACCTCGATGAGGTCGCGGGCGACCTCGAGGACGCGCTGGCCCGGGTCGAGCGCGCGGTGCGGGCACGTGAAGCGCGCTCCATCGGGCTGGTGGGCAACGCCGCGGAGGTGTTCGGCGAGCTGGTGCGGCGCGGCCGGGTGCCCGACCTCACCACCGACCAGACCTCGGCCCACGACGCCCTGAACGGCTACGTGCCGGCGGGGCTGCGCGTCGATCAGGCGGCCGAGCTCCGCGCCGCCGATCCGGATCGCTACGTCGAACGCGCCAGGGCCAGCATGGCCGAGCACGTGCGCGCCATGCTGGCACTCCAGGAGCGGGGGTCGGTGGTCTTCGACTATGGCAACAACCTCCGCCAGCAGGCCAAGGACGCCGGCGTGGAGGACGCCTTCGCGTTCCCGGGGTTCGTGCCCGCCTTCGTCCGCCCGCTGTTCTGCGAGGGCAAGGGGCCGTTCCGGTGGGCGGCGCTGTCGGGCGACCCGGCGGATATCGCCCGCATCGACGCCGCCATCCTCGAGGCCTTCGAAGGCGACGAGCGCCTCACGCGCTGGATCCGCATGGCGGCCGAGCGGGTGGCGTTCCAGGGCCTGCCGGCACGCATCTGCTGGCTCGGTTACGGCGACCGCGCGAAGCTCGGCGCCATCATGAACGACCTGGTGGCCTCGGGGGAGGTCAGCGCTCCCATCGTCATCGGCCGCGACCACCTCGACAGCGGTTCCGTGGCATCGCCCAACCGCGAGACCGAGGCCATGCGCGACGGCAGCGACGCTATCGCCGACTGGCCGATCCTCAACGCGCTGCTCAACACCGCCGCGGGCGCGAGCTGGGTGTCGGTCCATCACGGCGGCGGCGTGGGGATCGGCTACGCCATCCACGCCGGCATGGTGGTGGTGGCCGACGGCACGCCGGAGGCCGCCGAGCGGCTCGAACGCGTGCTGACCACCGACCCCGGCAGCGGGGTGATGCGCCACGCCGACGCGGGCTACCCCGAGGCGGTGCGGACCGCCCGCGAGAAGGGCATCGACCTACCGATGCTCACCTCCGACACGCCGTGAGGAGCGCAGGGCCCGCGGCGGCCACGCTGCTCGTGCGCCACGCCGACGCGCTCGTCACGCTGGCGGGCCACGGCGCGGCGCCGCTCACCGGGGCCGCCCTGGGGGAGCTGGCCGTCATCGCCGACGGCGCTGTGGCGGCCGCGGGCGATCGCATCGTGGCCGTCGGGCCCAGCGACCGCGTCGAGCGCGCGATCTCGCTGGCCGAAGACGCGCGCGTCTTCGACGCCCGAGGCCGCACCGTCCTGCCGGGCTTCGTCGACCCGCACACGCATCTGGTCCACGCCGGAACCCGCGAGCGCGAGTTCGGTCTGCGCCTGGCGGGCGCCGCCTATCTGGACATCCTGCGGGCGGGCGGAGGCATCCTGGGCACGGTCGCCGCCACGCGCGCCGCCGACGAGGCGACGCTGGCCCGGCTCACGCGCGACCGGCTCGACACCGCGCTGCGCCACGGCACCACCACCCTGGAGATCAAGAGCGGCTACGGGCTCGACACCGCCACCGAGCTGAAGCAACTCCGGGCTGCGAAGCGCGCCGGACGCGGCCATCCCGTTCGGACCGTCGCCACCTTCATGGGCGCGCACGCCTTTCCAACGGAGTACCGCGACGACCCCGGCGGCTACGTCGACCTGGTCATCGAGGCGATGATCCCGGCGGTGGCCGAAGCCGGTCTGGCCGCCTTCTGCGACGTCTTCTGCGAGGAGGGCGTGTTCAGCGTGGCCCAGTCCAGGCGCATCCTCGAGGCGGGGCGCACCGCCGGTTTGCGCCCCAAGCTCCACGCCGACGAGCTCGCCAGCTCGGGTGGGGCGGAGCTGGCCGCCGCGTTGGGCGCCGTCTCCGCCGATCATCTGGTCTACGCCTCCGATGCCGGCCTGGCGGCCATGGCGGCCGCGGGTGTGGTGGCGGTGCTCCTGCCGGGCACCACCTTCAGCCTGATGGGGAGCCGTTACGCGCCGGCGCGCCGCATGATCGACGCGGGCGTGCCGGTCGCGCTTGCCACCGACGCCAACCCGGGCTCGAGCCCGACCGAGTCGATGCAGATGATCCTCAACCTCGCCTGCCTGCACCTCAAGCTCTCCCCCGAGGAGGCGATCGCCGCCGCCACGCTGAATGCCGCGCACGCCGTGGGCCTGGCCGACGAGGCAGGGTCGCTCGAGGTGGGCAAGCGCGCGGACCTGCTGGTGATGGACGCGCCGAGCCCCGCCTATCTCGCCTATCACTACGGCACCAACCTCGCCGAGCGCGTGATCGCCGGCGGGCGGGTGGCCTGGCAGCGGGCCGGCCTGGAGTCGGAGCACCGATGAAGGGGGAACCCTCATGAGCGAACGCTACCCGGCCGACCTGGCGCCGACCGGCGTCGCCACCTTCTTCAAGGCGCCGCTGGTGGAGAGTTTCGGCGCGTGCGCCGGCAAGGTCGCGATGCTCGGCGTGCCGCACGACCTGGGGGTGGGCTACCGGCCGGGCGCGCGCTTCGGCCCGCGCGCCGTGCGCGACGCCTCCACCCGGCTCGGCCCGCTGCCCTCCGAGGGCGTCTTCGACGTCGAGCGGGACCGTCTGGTGCTGACCCGGATGTCCGTGGTCGACGCCGGCGATGTCGACGTGCTGCGCAGCCAGCCGGGCGCCACGCTGGAGGCGGTCCATGCGAGCGTGACGGCGCTGCTGCGAGCAGGCGCCTTCCCCGTGCTGATCGGCGGCGACCACTCCGCCACCGGCCCCGCCGTGCGGGCGCTGGCCGCGCAGGGACCGCTCGGCGTGCTCCAGATCGACGCCCACCTCGACGTCACCGACGAGGTGATGGGCAGCAGGGACACCAGCAGCAGCCCGATGCGGCGGGCGTCCGAGGCCTCCCAGGTCGAGCGCATCCTGCAGGTCGGCATCCGCGGGCCGCGGACGTCGGCGTCGGGCTACCGCGAGGCCGGAGCGCGAGGCAACCTGGTCCTCACGCGCGACGCGATGCGGGGGCGCGAGGGCTGGGACACGCTGCTGGACGCCGTGGCCGGCTTCGAGCGGTGCTACGTCACGCTCGACATGGACGCTTTCGATCCCGCCGTGGCGCCCGGCGTGTCCTCCCCCGAGCCCGGCGGCTTCGACTACCCCGAGGTCAGGAGGCTGCTGCGCGAGGCGGCCGCCCGCACCGACATCGTCGGCTTCGACGTGATGGAGACGAACCCCCTCGTCGACGGCAGCGGCGCGACCGCCTACCTCGCCGCCGTGGCGACGCTGGAGCTGCTGGGCGCGATCTTCCCGTGAGGGCGGGGGCATCGCCGCACGCGTCGCCCGGCGGGCTCCGCTCCGCCCCCTCCGAGCGCGCCGGTGAAGGCAAGGATTTCTAACCGTCCGTTGCGCCGCATCCCGTAGAATGCGTCCGATGTGAAAGGCCGATGGGGGCTGAGCGTGCTGGGCCCCGCCGTGTTGCGGGGCCCGGGACGCCCGACGGAAACGCTGGAGCGGAAGGCCGCCGCGTTGCTCGCTTACGTGGCCGTCGCCGGAGCGACGCCGCGCGCCACGGTGGCGGGGCTGCTCTGGCCCAACGTGATCGACGCGCGCGCGCGCAACAATCTCCGGCAGCTCCTGCACCGCCTGCGCACCTTCGAGGATCTCCTCGAGCCGGGCGGCGACCTCCGGCTCGGCGCCGTCGCCGCCGACGTCGTCGAGCTGCAGGAGCTGCATGCCGACGGCCACAGCGACCAGGTCGCCGAGCGCTGGGGCATGCAGGCGCCGGTGCTGCTCGAGGGCCACAGCTACGACGACTGCCCCGACCTGGCCGAGTGGGTGATCGCCGAACGCGAGCGCCTGCTCGAGATCGTGCGCCGCTCGCTCGAAACGGAGGCCGATCGGCTGGAGGCAGCCGGCGACCTCCGGCCGGCACTCCGGCTGGCGCAGCAACTCTCCGCGCTCGACCCGCTGTCCGAGGCCGATTACCGCCGGGTCATGCGCCTACACTACCTATCGGGCGACCGCGGACAGGCGCTGGCCACCTTCCATCGTTGCCGCGACGTCCTGCACGAGACGTTCGGGCTCGAGCCGCTGCCGGACACGGTGGAGCTGGCCCGCGCCATCGACCGCGGCTCCGTCACCGCACCCGGCAACCGCCCTCGTCCCAGCGTGGCACTCCCGCTCACGCTCCTCCGGCCGCCGCTGCTGGTGGGTCGCGAGAAGGCGTGGCAGGTCCTCGAGGACGCCTGGCAACGCGTCCACACCATCATCGTCGTGGGCGAGCCGGGGATCGGGAAATCGCACCTGATGCACGAGTTCGCCGCGACCCGGGGCGCGATGCTTCTCACGCGCGGCATGCCCGGTGACCGCAACGTCGCCTACGCCAGCAAGGCACGCTCCCTGGCAGCCATCCTGCGCGACCACCCCGACTACGCCGACGAGCCCTGGATCCGCGACGAGCTCGCCCGCATCCTGCCGGAGCTGTTCCCACGACCCGACGGCCAGACGCCGATCGCCGACGAGTCGCAGAAGCTCCGCCTGTTCGAGGCCGCCGCCCACGTCTTCGCCCGCGCGCTCGAGGGCAAGGCCGTGCTCGTGAACGAGGACGTCCACCTGTGGGACGACGCCAGCTTCGAGATGGGCGCCTACTTCGTCTCCCGCTTCGACGGTGGTCGGGTGCGCGCCCTGGTCTCGTACCGCATGGACGAGCTCGGCAACGCGCGCAAGCGCACCATGCACGCCACCGCCGACAGCGGGCTGTCCGAGATCGTCACGCTCGAGCCGCTCGGGTTGGACGCCGTCGCGGACCTCATCGCCGGCGCCGGCCTGGAAGACGCGGCACCGTCGGCCGGCGAGGTCCTGCAGGTCTCGGGCGGGAACCCCTTCTTCGCCCTGGAGTTCCTCCGGAGCGCCTGGCAGGAGGTGAACGGCGGCGTGGCCGGGGGGGCCCGACCCAGGAACGCCTCTACCGTCCTCGCTCGGCGCATCGAGCGCGTGACGCCCGCCGCCGCGGACGTGCTCCGGGTGAAGGCGATGGCGGGCACGGCCTACACACCCGAGCTCGCAGCCGCCGTCCTGGAGGTCCCCGTCGGCACGGTGCGGGACACGGTGGGAGAGCTCGAGCGTCACCGCCTACTGCACGACGGCGACCTGGCGCACGAGCTCGTAGCCGATGCCATCGAGGGCAAGACGCCACCGGAAGCTTCGCGGCTGTGGCATCGCCGCCTCGCCGTCCAGCTCGAGGTCTTCGAAGCCGCGGCCGTCGCGATCGCACGGCACTACCTGGCCGCATGGGAGCCCGGCCCCGCCTTCCCGCACCTCCTTCGAGCGGGCGACGACGCACGCGCCGTGTTCGCGCTGGAGGAGGCCGAGCACTGGTACTTGCGGGCGTTGTGGGCCGCCCCGGACGACCGCGGACGCGGCGAGGCCCTCGTCCGGCTGGACGACGTTGCCGCCCAGCGTGGGCGGAGCGAGACGGCGGGCGCGGTCCTGGACGAGCTCGAGCGTGTGGCCTCGACCCTGCAGGACCCGGTTCTGCTCCTCGAGGGCAAGCTGCACCGGGCACGCTGGGCCACGGTTCGGGGCGAGCACGCCCTCGCCGCCCGCACCGCCCGCCGTGCGCTCGACGATGCCCTCCATCTCGGCGACGACGAGCGCGTCGACCGTGCGCGGCTGGCGCTCGGTGACATCGCCTACTTCTCGGGAGCGTACCCCGAGGCGCACGGCCATTTCCTCGAAGTGACGCGCACCGGGCACGAGGCGCGGCGCCTGCGCGCCTTCCAGCGACTCGGCGCGCTCGAAGCCATGCGCGGCGACGTCGACGCGGCGTTCGACCACCACCGCGAAGCCCTCACGCTGGCGCGCCACCTGCACGACGTCCCGCTCATCGCGACGCTGCTCAACAGCCTGGGCGCCGACCGCGAGCGGCGGGGCGCCTACGAGCCGGCCCTCGGGCACTTCACCGAGGCCGCGGAGGTCGCCCTGCACGCCGCGGACCGGCGCATCGGCGCCATCGCCCTGTCCAACACGTCGCTGACGGAAGTGAGTCGCGGCGCCCTAGGCGCCGCACTCGGCCACGCCGAGCGCGCGCTGGAGGTCTCCGCCCCGCTGGGAGCGGACCGCTCCGCAGCGATGGCCCACTTCGCGCACGGCTACACGTTGCGGCGTCTGGGCCGTTCGGCCGCCGCGCGGGTGGCGCTTCGCGAGGCGGTCCGGCTGCGCCAGGCCGCATCCGACGTGCGCGGCGCCCTGGTGGCGGGGTTCAACCTGGCGGCCATCGAGCTCGAGACCGCGAAGGAAGACGATCGTGCCGGGGCCACGCGCCGCGTCGAGGCCGTGCTCGCCGAGCTGGCCCAGCTCGACATCCCGCAGTTCTACGCCTGGTGTCTTCTCGAGCTGGCGTTCCTGACGGGCGACCCGGCTCTCGTACGCGAGCGCGTCGCGCAGGCCAGCGAGCTCGACGACGGCGCGCACCTGCAACTCGCCGCCGCCGTGGCCGCCCTTCGCGGCGGCGTGCTGGCGGGCGCCAACGGCGAGGCCTCCGCCATGCGACGCTCGCTCCAACGGCGCCTCGAGACCGGCCCCGTGCTGGAGACGAGCCTCGCCTATCTGTTGCTGGCGCACACGGCGACGTCGGACGACGAGCGGCGCACCCAGTTGGCGCGCGCCGACGCGCGTGTCGGCGAGGAAGTCGGGTCCCTCGGCCGGCGGGCCGCGAAGAGCCGGCGCGCCTACCTGGCGCGGCGTTTGCCGACCGGCGACTGACCGGCCGACCCAGCGCGACCCGCGTTCATCCTCCCTTGACCTCCGGCGGCACGCACGGCGCCCCGCGGCCGCGGGCCCGGCACCGCCCGTCCGCGCCCTCCCCGTCGGCGCTTCGACGCCGCAGCGGGTGCCCGCCGGCGCAGCCGGCGACCTCCCGGCCAACGAGGCAGACGGCCCCGTGCCCCCCGATTCGACTCATGGCGCTCTTACCCGCACCCGGCTTCCTGGAGGCATGACGGAGGACGGAGGTACCTCGCCATGAGACTGCTACGCGGGATCGGGTTCACGGTGCTGTCCCTGACGGTGCTGCTAGGGGCCTGCAACATCGTTCAAGCCCCCACGTCACCACCACCGCCGCCTCCGTCCACCACGGCGCAGCTGAAGGTGTCGCCCAGCATCATGAACGGCGTCACCACGGCCACCGTGAACGTCACGGCGGAGGGCGCCTGGACCCTCGGCTCCGACCACCCGGGCTGGGTGGCCCTGCAGCCGTCGTCGGGCAGCGGATCGACCCAGGTCGCCATGACCGTCGATCCCTCCGGCCTCCAGCCCGACAGCTACAGCATCGGCCTCACGTTGAGCGCGGGCGGCGCCACCGCCAGCGCGCACGTTCCCTTCAGTTTCCCCGATGTCACCGTCACCGTCTCGCGCGGGGACAGGCTCAGCAGCCAGGCCGTCGAGCCGTCCGCCCCGAAGACCCCGAACCCCGCCCTGCACGCCTTCGGCGCCGGCCCCGGCGACCTCGTCGTGGGCGTCGCCAAGGTGCCGGCCCAGGCACCCGCGCTGGACCTCGCGCAGGTCCGGGCCTCGCAGGGGGTGCGCGTGCGGAGCGCGTTCGCCCGCGCCGGGGTCGTGACCGTCCACGCCGCCAACGTGCAGGCGGCGGCCCGCCACCTCGCGACGTTGCCTGGCGTGCGCTACGTCGAGGCTGCCTTGCCGCTCGAGACGTTCTCCAACGACACCTATCGCTCGGACCAGTGGAACCTCGACAGGCTATCGGCCGAGCAGGCCTGGCCCACGGGCGACGGGACCGGCACGACCATCGCCATCCTCGACCGGGGCTTCGACACGGGGCATCCCGACCTCAGCGCCAACATCAGCGGCACCCACGACGCCGTCGGAGGCGGCAGCGACGCCATGGTGAGCGACAAGAGCTGCGGCTCCCACGGCACGCACGTGGCGGGCATCGCCGCAGCGGTCGCCAACAACGCGCGCGGCGTGGCCGGCGTCGCCCCCGGCGCGGGCCTGTTGCTCGTCAACATCGGCGACGCTTCCGCCACGAACTGCGCCATGACGACGCCCACCCTCATCGACGCGCTGAACTACGTCGCCAACGGCGGCAACCCGCGGGCCCGGGTGATCAACATGAGCCTGGGCACCACATCCGATCTCGGGCAGGGCGTGCGCGACGCCCTCTCGGCCGCACAGTCCGCCGGCATCGTGCTGGTCGCTGCGGCCGGGAACGACACCACCACGCAGCCCACCCCCGTGGCCTACCCGGCCGCGTATCCGGAGGTGCTGGCCGTCGGCGCCACGACGCCCACCAACGACATCGCGTTCTACAGCGATCGCGGCCCCAACCTGTGGGTGGTGGCGCCGGGAGGAGGCACGGCAACCGACCGCGGGGCCGCCTCCGACCAGATCCTCAGCACCTGGTACGACTGGACCGTCTCGCCCCCCGCCGACACCTACGCCTACGAAGAGGGAACGAGCATGGCGAGCCCGGCCGTCGCCGCGCTCGCCGCCCAGCTCCTGACCGCCCGCCCGGGCGCGACACCGGACCAGATCGCCACGGCGCTGGCGGACGGCGCGACCGACCTCGGCCCCTCCGGTTTCGACGACACCTACGGCTACGGCCTCGCGAACGCCGTGGCCAGCAAGCAGGCGCTCGCCGGGCTCAGCCCGTTGGTCGTCGAGACCTCGGACGGCCGCAGCTTCGACGTGACGCGCGATGTACCCTTCACCATCCCCAACGTTCCGACCGGCAGCGTGACCGTGCGGGCCGGCACCGACGACAACGGCGACGGCACGCTGGGCGACGCCACCGGCGAGCTCTACGGCCAGGCCACCGTGAACGTCGCGTTCGACGCGCCTGCACCCCGGGTCGACCTGCCCGTGACGCCTCAGTGACTCCGGCTGAGCACCACGCCGGGACCGCGGCGCCACCGAATCGTGGCGCCGCGCCGCCTCGCGCTGGACCGGTCGCGGCGCCGCGGCTGCGGCCGCCGCCAGGCTCCCGAATCCCGAGCTTGACTCTCTGGATTGCGCGAAGCTAGACTCGACGTATACCTGAGTGGCTCACTCGGGTTTCTTCGGCGGCCTCGCGCGTTGCGCCCAGCTGGTCGGCGCCGCCGACGGGACACACCAACCCGGAGCCGGCGTGGCCGTCTCCCGCGAAAGGACCCCCGAAGCATGCCCTCGCCCGACCCGCGCCGCCTGCGGCCCCTCCCCGGCCCTCCGATCCGGTGGGCCATCCTCGTGCTCGCACTCGGCCTCTGTACGGCGGCCGCTCAGGCGGCACCGACCTCCGCACCCTCCGAGATCGTCGATCTCCTCCGGCTCGAGGCTCGGGCGCATGCCGCAGCGAGCCTGAGCGCGGCCGGTCGCACCCAAGATGCCGGCGCCCAGATCGACCACGCGGCGCATGGTCCGTTGGCCGCATTACCGGCCGACGGCGGCTCCGACGACCTGCGCGCTGGCCTGGGCCGGCTGCGCGCCGCCGTCGAGGCCGACGACGGTCGCGCCGTCCGCGAAGCGACCGCACGCCTCGACACCGCGATCGCAGCGGGCCTCGGGGGCCGCCTCGACGGTCCTGCGGCAGTGCAGGTGGTACTCGTGGCCCTCGTGCGCGAGGCGGGGCGCGAGGGGCTCGAGGCGGCGAACGCTCCCGCCGGCCCCGCAGCCACCGAGCCTCAGGCCTACGCCTCGGCGCTCGCGGCCGCCGCGCTGGACCTGGCCAAGCGCCACGGTGCGAGCCCGACCACCCGTGACGCCGTGACCACCCTCGGCAGCGCCCTCGGCGCACCGGGCGCGGCCGTCGGCGGCGCCGATGTGATCCGCTCGGCGACGGACAACGCGCTGGCAGCGATGGGGGTCGCGCCCAGCGCACCCGACACGGCGCGGCTGTTCGCAGCGATCGACCACGATCTCGATCTGGCCGTGGCCCGCTACCGCGGCGGGAACGCCGACGGCGCCCGTGAGGCGCTCATCGACGCCTATCTGGAGAACTTCGAGGACCTCGAGCCTCCGCTCGAGGCCGCCGCGCCCGACCTCAAGGAGCGCCTCGAGCACACCCTGCGCGACACGCTGCGCTCGCTCCTGGCGCAGGGCGTCGCGCCCGACCGCTTCGAGGCGGCCGTAGAGGCCGCCCGGAACGACCTCGAACGCGCCCGGCAGGTGCTGAAGTGACGCCGGCACGCAACGCCGGGGTTCCGGCGACCGCCCGCCGCCCGATGCGGCGCGCCCTGGCGGCGCTGCTGGCGCTCATACTGGCAACGACGCTGCTGGCGCTGGTCCCGCAGGCGGCCGCCCAACAACAAACACGAACCCAACAACAGGTCGACGTCGGCGCCGAGCTGCGCACCGCGCACGACATGGTGGCCCGGAGCCTGAGGCTCTACCGCAGCGGTCGGGTCGATCAGGCGTTCCAGCTCTCGCGCTCGGCCTACCTCGACCACTTCGAGTACGCCGAGCCCAAGCTCCGGGTGCTCGATCCCGACCTGATCCTGGACACCGAGTTCCTCTTCGCCAATCTCCGCAACGCAATAAAGGCCGGCGCGCCCATGGGCCAGATCGACGGCACCGCCACCAGGATCTACGGCAACCTGCTGCGCGCCGAGACGGTGGTCAGCGGCACCGGCGCGCTGGCGCCGACGCTGGCCGCGGGCGGGAGCTTCTTCATCCTGTTCCGCGAAGGGTTGGAGGTGGTGCTGCTGCTCGGCGCCATCCTGGCCTACCTGCGAAGCACCCGCAACGACCGGCTCGCGCCCGGCGTGTGGTACGGGCTGCTGGCGGCACTGGCCGCCACCGGGCTGACCTACGTCGCCGCCTCCACGGTGCTACGGCTCGCTCCCGCCTCCCGTGAGCTGCTCTCGGGCGTCACCAGCGTGGTGGCGGTGGGCATCCTGTTCTACCTGAGCTTCTGGATGCTGCAGCAGAGCGACCGGCGCCGACACATGGAGTTCATGCGGGCGCGCCTGGGCCAGGCGGTGCAGCGCGGCAGCCTCCTCGCCGTGGCGGGAGCCGCGTTCGCCAGCGTCTACCGCGAGGGCTTCGAGACGGTCCTGCTGTTCCAGGCGCTGGTGGGCGTCAGCGGCCCGGTGATGGGCTACCTGTGGCTCGGGCTGGCTCTCGGCGCCGTCGCGCTCGCGCTGGTCGCCTTCCTGATCCTGCGCCTGCAACGAAGGCTGCCCCTGCAGGTGTTCTTCCGGGTCGCGGTCACCGTCACGGCGCTGCTGGCCGTCGCCTTCGCGGGCAACGCCGTGCGCGCGCTGCAGGGCGCCGGCTGGCTACCGATCACCAGTCTCCTGGGGACGCTGCCACGCCTCAACCCCAGCCTGGCGGCACTGACGGGGTTCCACCCCACCCTCGAGACCGTGCTCGCGCAGGTCTGCCTGATCGGCGTCTACGCGGTCGGGATGGTAGCATTCCTCCTGCACCGGAGCCGGCTCAGGGCGCAACGCGCCGGCAACGCAACGAGTGAGGCTTCCTCGAGCTGACGGCGGCGTCTCGGGTCACGGGCCCGCTCCCACCGGGGGCCCCACGAGCCCGCCGGCCGAACGCCGGGCCCCTTCCGCCCGCTCCGGCGCCGAGGCCATGACCACCCCGAACCCCTCGCCGCCCCACAGCGCCGTCCGCATCGGCATCGACGTCGGCGGGACCTTCACCAAGGGCGTCGCGCTCGACGCCGTCACCAGGAAGATCTACGCGCGCGCGCGCGTCGCCACCACGCATCACGCCTCCGAGGGCGTGGTGGCGGGGGTGCTGCAGGTCCTGGAGGAGCTGCTCGCCGCGCTCCCGGCCGACAGGCCGGTGGCCCTCGTGGCGCACGCCACCACGCAGGCCACCAACGCGCTGCTCGAGGGCGACATGGCGCACGTGGGGCTGCTGGCGCTCGGGCCGGCCGCCGAGGAACGCCTGATCCGCAGGCGCACGCAGCTCACCGAGCTACGCCTGGCCGGTGGCCGGCCGCTCGAGCTGAGCTGGGCCTTCGTACCCGCCGACGCGCCGGACGTCGACGCGCGGGTGCGGGCCCTGGCAGCGTCCTGGCGAGCCCACGGGGTCGAGGTTGCGGCCGTGAGCCAGGCGTTCGCCGTCGACGACCCCACCCTCGAGCGTCGCGCGGCGGAGCTGCTGCGCGACGCCGGCCTGCCCGCCACCGGCGGCTCGGAGCTGACCGGCGTCTACGGCCTGGAGATGCGCTCGAGCACCGCCGCGATCAACGCCTCCATCCTCCCCACCATGCTCCGGACCGCCGAGCACGTGGAGCGCGCCCTGGAGCGCACCCTGCCCGGGGTTCCCCTGCTGGTGGTCCGCGGTGACGGCGGCGCCGTCGATCTGCAGGGGCTGCGCGAGGCGCCCATCCACACCGTCGTCAGCGGTCCCGCCGCCTCGCTGGCGGGCGCCATCCTGTACCACGGCGTGTCCGACGGCATCCTGTTCGAGGTCGGCGGCACCAGCACCAACATCGGCGCGGTCAAGGCCGGGCGCCCGGTGATGAAGCACATGACGGTGATGGACTTCCCCACGGCCTTGCGGGCGGCCGATATCCGCATCGCAGGCGTTGCCGGAGGCAGCCTGGTGCGCCTCTCGGGCCGACGCATCGAGGAGGTGGGGCCCCGCAGCGCGCACATCGCCGGCCTCCCCTACGCCTCCCTCGCCCAACCGGACGCGCTCGAGGGCGCCCGCCTGGAACGTATCGCGCCGCGCCCCGGCGACCCCGGCGACTACGCGGTCGTCGACGCCGCCGGCGGCCGCTTTGCGATCACCCCCACCTGCGCGGCCAACGCCCTGGGCCGCCTTCCGGAGGACGACCCGGGATGGCGGGCGCCCGACGCCGCACGCCAGGCGCTCGCGCCGCTGGCGCGCGCCCTGGGCGCCGGCATCGACGACGTGGCGGCGGCGGTGCTGGAGGCCAGCGCCGAGAAGCTCACCCACACGGTGCGCGCGGTGGCCGCCGATCATGACCTGGGCGGCACCCGGCTCTTCGGCGGCGGCGGCGCCGCCCGCGTGCTCGGGCCGGTGGTCGCGGCGCGGCTGGGCATGCCCTTCGAGTGCGTGCCCGAGCCCGACATCATCTCGAGCATCGGTGCCGCCCTCACGTTGATCCGCGTGGAGCGCGAGCGCAACGCCGGCATCGACGACCCTACCGTCAGCGACCTGCTGCTGCGGGAGGTGGAGGGGGAGGCCGTGCGCCTCGGAGCGGACCCGGCACGCCTGCAGTCCGAGGTCCACTACCTGCCCGAGGAACGCTTGCTGCGCGCCGTCGCGTTCGGCGCTCATCCCGTCGACGGTCATCAGGGCGACCTCGAGGACGAGGTGCTGCGTACGCTGGCCCGTCAGCAGCTCGGGGGCGGTCCCTGCGAGCTGCGCTACCGGAGCCCGGCGCTGGTGTTGCTCAGCGGCGAGCGCCAGGAGCG
>Ga0102962_1000527_pt1 | contig 17861 bp, 20 predicted proteins | sample SalPonF2_C_D2_MG_FD_84519 | JGI IMG/M metagenome (GOLD analysis project Ga0102962, IMG submission 84519) | Salt pond soil microbial communities from South San Francisco under conditions of wetland restoration - Salt Pond MetaG SF2_C_D2_MG ...
CAGAGCATACTCTCCAGCGTTTTCGCCTCGCCGGCGTTGCCGGCAAACACCTCGGAGCGACGCACAAAGCCGCTGCCGTCGAGCACCAGAGCCAGCGTCAGCAGCGCACAGTCGGTGCGTTTTCCCTTGGAGTGGCCGTGGCGCGCCTGCGGATTGCCCTCGGCCCGGCCCTCGAAGTAGGTATGGGTCAGATCATAGAGCGTGATGACGCAGTCGAGGCCGAACACAGATCCTGCACGCGGGCAAACAATTCTTCTTCAATCGTGGCACGGTGGCGATAGAGACGGTCGGAGATCCGATACAGCGCCATGGCGTCCAGCGTCTCGTAGTCGAAGTCCACCAACTCACCCAGGGCACTGCGCGTGCCCAGCCAGCGATACGTGGCCTGCTCCGAGCCGGGGGCCGCCATGCGCGCGATGATCGAGCCGATCGCGCCCGCTCGCTGCGGCCCGTTGAAGTGGTAATCACGCAGCACGCCGGCGAAGTCCACCTGCGCCATCTCGCCAATATGAACGCGCGGCGAGGCGCAACAGGCGCACGAGGAGGCCGCGCGCGCCCGGCGCGAGCCCGATCAACTCCAGCATCAGCTCGACCAACTCAGCGCGGATCTGGCGCCACGAGCCAGGAGCAAAACCAGTCGCTGACGGACAACCACACTGCCCTGCAGGCGCAGCTGCAAGACACCATCGCCCAGCTCCACGCCGCCCAAACGGGTGGTGCGTGCGTGGTCCGCGAGGCGTACTGAGCCCCAGACTGACCCATTGCTGGTTTTCAGCCCGGCGGCGTACTCCCATCCGGTATCCCGACATCGCCGCCGTCGGCCAGGGCGACCACGCCATAAAGATGGCAGGCCACGCTTCGGCCGGCGACGTCCTGCATGGCGGGCTCCGAGGCAGCGCGAAACGTTACGACAACGCCACCGGACTCGACCCGTACGCTGGCCACGCCGGAGAACACGCCGTTGGCCAGTTCAGGGCCAACATCGCACAGCCACTCGGCCAGCGCGTCGGCATCGGTATGGATGAAACGCACCTGTTCGCGCCCGACCTCGACACGATCCAGCCGGCCCACCAGCGCGCGCTCGCGCTCATAGGTCGCCGGCTCAACCTCGGCCCAGCGCACTTCGATCGCCTCGAGGAGGTCTCGGCCTTCCCAGCCGCAGGCTTCAAACGCACGTGCACAGCGCGGGTGGAATCGGCAGCCGGCCGGCGGACGAATTGCGTCCGGTATCTCGCCGCGCGGCAGCGTTTTCTGGCGATGACGGCGGCCGGCCTCGGGCAGCGGAATCGCGTCCAGAAGCGCACGCGTGTATGGATGTTTCGGATCGTCAAACAGCATTTTCGCCGGGCCCTGCTCCACGAACTTGCCCAGATAGAGAATGCCGATGCGATCGCACATGAAGCGCGCCGTGGCAAGATCGTGCGTGATCAGGATATAGGTCAGATTGAGTTCAGCTTTGAGCTCAAGCATGAGTTTGAGCACGCGCGCACGTACGCTCATATCGAGTGCTGCAACCGGCTCGTCGGCAATAACCAGCTTCGGGCGCGTGATCAGTGCGCGGGCAATCACAAGCCGCTGCTTCTGGCCGCCCGAAAGTTCGTCGGGGAAGCGGTCTAGAAACGACTCCGGCGGACTCAAGCCGACGCGATCGAGCATGCTGGCGACTTCACGGCGCGATTCGGTGCGGCTGTTTACCAGATTGTGAATACGCAGCGGGTGGCCGACACCTTCGGCGATGGTCATCGCCGGATTCAGCGACGCGTTGGGATCCTGAAAGATCACCGACATCTCGCGACGCAGCGCTCGCATGGAGCGGGCATTTAGCGTCATGAGATCGATGCCGCGATAGCTCAGCTCGCCGGAGGTCGGAGGAATGAGATTGACTAGCGTACGGCCTAGCGTGGTCTTGCCCGAACCCGACTCGCCGACCACGCCGAATACTTCGCCGGGCGCGATGTCGAAGCTCACGCCGTCGACCGCTTTTACCACGCCGCCGCTACCGCGCCCGAATAATCCGCCGCGCACCGGGAAGTGTGTCTTGAGATCGTGGGCCCTCAGAATGGGCTGATCCGTATCTACCGCGGCGTGATCATTGGCATGCGCGATTTGAGTCATATACCCACCGTTTGCGGATGGCCGCTAGGCGGCTCGACCGCGGCCGGCACTTCGGCACCGGCGCCGGGATACAGCAGACAGGCAGCCGTCTGATGCGGCCCGACTTCGGTCAAAGTGGGATCGATCTCGTGGCAGTGGGGCATAGCGTAAGGACAACGTGCGGCGAAGCGGCAACCGCCAGGCGGATCGAGAAGGTTCGGCGGATAACCGTCGATCGAATGCAGCTCGGTGGTCTCCAAAGATATGGTCGATGCCAAAAGACCGCGAGTATAGGGGTGCTTGGGATTGGCGAATATGGCATCCACTGTCCCAGTCTCGACGATGCGGCCTGCGTACATGACCGCTACGCGGTCGCAGGTCTCGGCGACGATTCCCAGATTATGCGTGATCATCAAGAGCCCGGCCCGCCCGTCGCCGCGCAGCGCATCAAGCGTATCGAGAATCTGCGACTCCACGATCACGTCTAGCGATGTCGTCGGCTCATCGGCAATCAGAAGGTTGGGCCCCAGCACGATACCCAGCGCAATCATCACGCGCTGTCGCATGCCACCGGAAAACTCGTGCGGATAGTTATCGACCCGCGTCGGCGGGACACCCATCTGAGACAGAGCGTCGCGCGCCATGGTTCTCGCTTGCTTTTTCGACGTCTTCGGTTGATGAAGTCGAATCATTTCGACGAAATGATCGCTCACGCGCATGAGCGGGTTCAGGCGTGTCATCGGCTCCTGGAAAATCAGCGCCACATCGGCCCCGCGTCGCTGACGCAGCCGGCGTTGGCTCGCGCCGAGCAGTTCCTCGCCACCGACCCGCACACTGCCGTAGGTTGCTGCACCCGGTGGCATGAGCTGCATGAGGGCACGCCCGAGCGTCGACTTGCCACAGCCTGACTCCCCGACCAGCCCCAGGCTCTCGCCGGGTGCGATGGAAAAACTCACCCCGTCGACCGCCCACAGCGCGCCTTCCGGGGTGCGATAACCCACGCGCATATCACGCACATCAACCGCGAGCTCCGCTGTTGTCTCTCCCGCCACGGGCTGGGCCGCGCGCCGGCGCGGCAGGCGTGGACCCGACGCGCCACGCGGGCGCAGCAGCGGGTTCACGATGTCGTTCAGGCCTTCACCGACCAGCGTCAGGCCAGTCACAAGCAGGATAATGGCCACACCCGGCCAGAACGCCGTCCACCATATGCCGGCTGACACGTCGCTGACTGCCTGGGAGATATCGTAACCCCAGGATGGTGCCGGCGGTTGAACGCCGTAGCCGAGAAATCCCAATGCCGCCAGTGTCAGGATCGCGTCGGCGGCATTCAGCGTAAGCACGACCGGGACAGAGTGAATGACGTTGAAAAAAACGTAGCGCGACAACACCGTCCGGCTCGGTGCCCCCAGAGAACGAGCCGCTTCGACGAAGGATTCCTGCTTGACGGCCAGCGTTTGATTGCGCACGACCCGAAAGTATTGCGGGATATAGATCAGCCCGACCGCTCCCGCAGCGGAAAAGAGACCGGGTGAAATGAAGGCCGCCAGCAGAAACGAAATAATGATCGCAAGCACCAGCGGCGGAAACGCATAAATCGCGTCCATCACGGTTACAATGACCCGGTCGATCGCACCGCCGCGATAGCCGCTTGCCAGCCCCACCAATACGCCAATAACCAGCGAGAAGCTCACCGCCAACGCCACGACCGTTAAAGCCAGTCTGGCCCCGCCCACCACGCGCGCCGCCACATCGAAGCCGTCGCGCGTCGTTCCCATGATGTGAGTAGCCGAAGGCGGCGCCAGGCGCGGAATCTCGTGAAACTGACCGTTCGCGGCGGCCACGCGGTACTGGGTGGCACCGAATGGAAATAACGACGGCCCCACCAGCGCCAGGATCACAAAAAACAGGACGATGAAAAGTCCGGCGAAAATCAGCACGCGCGAGGAAAGGCTGGCCCGTCGCAACGGCCTAAGAAGATGACGAACGCGCGCGGCCAGGCGCTGACGCCGTGAATCGGCTTCCGCATTAAGCGCTTGCGTATCGACACTCATAAGCTGAAGCCTAGTAGCGCACGCGCGGATCGATGAGCGCGTTGATCACATCGATCACCAACGAGACAACCACAATCGCCAAGGCAATGAACGTAACAATGCCCTGTACCGCCGCGTAGTCTCGAACCCCGATGAAGTGAACGAGCGCCCGCGCGATGCCCGGCCACGAAAATACCGTCTCGGTCAGCGTGGCGTTGCCAATCATCAGGGCAAACTGCAGACCCATGATCGTAATCACGGGAATCAGCGCATTCTTGAATGCGTGGCGGAATACCACACGGCGCTCGGGCACACCGCGAGCGCGTGCGGCCTCGATGTAGTCGGAACGCAGGCTTTGCAGCATATTAACTCGGACCAGCCGCACGAATACACCGCCCACCAAAAGCCCAAGCGTGATCGCCGGAAGTGCCAGATGCGTCAGGGTGCTTTCCAGTGCCGCCCAGTTGCCGGTAATGATCGAGTCGACGACATCAAAGCCGGTGATGTCCTTTGGAACGTTGAAACCACCGATTCGGCCACTGCTTGGTAGCCAGTGAAGATGCGCACTGAAATAGAGCTGAGCCAGCAACGCGGACCAGAATAACGGCGTCGCATAAATCAGGATGCCAAACATTCGGGCCCCGATATCGAACGCCGTATCGCGCAGGCGCCCTGCTATTGCGCCGGCGCCGATGCCAACGATCACTGCCACGAACATCGCCGCGATCACGAGTTCAAGCGTGGCCGGCGCGTCTTGCGCCACGATTTGCCCGACGCTGCGGCTGTCTGTTATCGGCTGCCCGAAATTTCCTTCAAGCGTATTGCCAATGTAGTGAAAGTACTGCACATAAATCGGCTCGTTCAGACCCAGAGCCTTCTCGCGAGCAGCAACCTGGGCAGGCGGAAGCCGCGATCCCACGGTTGCGGTTACCGCGTTGCCCGGTGCTGCGTGCAGCAAAAGAAACACCAGCGACAATAGAATGAACACCATCGGGATACTTAAAAGCACCCGAATAAGCAGGTAGTGTCCCAACGAGCCCGATTTCACGCGACATCAATCCCCGAGACACCCCCGGCAAGCTTGATGCCTCCACAGACAGAGCCATGCTCCGCAAAGGCTGGAATCAAGCCGCCGAGCCGCAAACCATGAAGCCTTCTAGTGGCGGAGTCTCAGTTGCCGCTCTTGGAGAGTACGGAATAACGGAAGATCTGTGCAGGGCCCATTGTCTTGCCCACGCCCGAAATATCCGTGCGTGCAAATGCATATGGGGTCAGCACGTACAGCGGCACGATCGGCACGTCCTTGGCAGCCAGCTTCTGGATTTTCGCAAACGTCTTCAGACGCTTTCCCGAGGTCGGGCTATTCGCCGTCGCTTCCTCATGAAGCAATTGATCCATGGTGGGATTGTCATACATTCTCAGGAAACTGGCATGCGAGTCATAAAATGGGGCCAGATAGTCGTCCGGATCCAGATAATCCGGGTACCACCCCATCAGGAATGCCGCATATTGACCGCTCGGACCGGGGTAAGCGTTGGCCGTAAACTGCGCCCATTCGCTCGACTTCAACGTGATGTTGAACAGTCCGGTTTCCTCCAGAGTGCGCTTCACCGTTTGCGCGAACGAGGGTTCGTTGGGACCGTAATGGCCACGCGAATACCAAAGCGTCAAGTTCACCTTGTGTTTCAGATAATCAGACGCCTTCTTGCCACCGTACAGCTCCTTGAAGGCTGGGATGTTGGCATCCTTAAACAGCGGCGGCACCATGGAATACAGCGGCTTAGCGGCGCCCCCCAGATCATTTTTAATGATCCGCTTTCTATTGATTGCCGCAGCAACCGCCTGCCGGACCTTCAGCTGTCCTGAAGGCTTGAGGTGCGGGTTGAATACCAGATATCTAATGGTCGCGCCCGCACCCTTGAAGGTATTAACCGCAGGATCTTTTTCAAGATTGTGACGCTGCGCTGTGGTAAAGCTCCGGAATGCAACGTCGACCTCACCTGATTTCAATGCCACCAGCAACTGCGAGCTCTTGGCATAAAACCGAATCAAGACTTTGCTATTGCTCGGCGCTTTACCAGAATAGCCTTTCCATGTCGTTAGCAGCATCGACTGGTCGTGACGGAAATTCGCGATTTTGTACGGTCCAGACCCAACAAAATTCTCACTGAGATACTTTCTGTAGACGCTCGGCTTGGCGTCGTCGGGGATCGGTTTGGTCGGCGACGAATAGGCGTTCGTAGGTAAGATCGTCGCTACCGTGTAGGCGAGTTTCGAAGTAAAGGTAATGTCTCGCGATTTAAGGTGAATGACTACGGTGTAAGGGCTGGGCGTATCGATCGTCTTGATATCCGACAACAAAAAGCCCGCGCCCTCGGGGTCATTGATCCAAAGGGCCCGTCGCAGCGAAAATTTGACGTCCTTGCTAGTCAGCTTGGAACCGTTCTGAAAGGTCACCCCGTGGCGCAGCTTGAAGGTGTACGTCAGCCCGTTATTGCTAACCGTTGGCATCGATTTGGCCAATTCCGGGGCAAGATGAGAACTGCCGGGCGGATAATTCACGAGCGTCTGCCCAACGCTGTGCAGAACATTTGAACAATAGAAGTTGTAGCAGCGGGCCGGATCGAGTGTGTTTACCGTATCCGTCGTACCGACAATCACGTTTCCTGCCGCATGCGCCACCGGCAACACCATCATAGCGCTGACCATGATGGACAGGGCGCCACAAGCCGCCGTGATCCGCTTTAACTGCCTCATGAGCCTCTCCTATGGTCGTATGACGCAAACGCTATTGGCTGGTTTCGTTCGCGCGTGATGCCGGTAGCGGCAGTTTGTTCGCTGGGCTTGCGCTCGTCGACACGCTCGCGGATGTGGGTGGGCGCGTGGTCAGAATCCCTCTTATCAGCGCGCGCAATGTGTCGTTTGCGCATCGCTCGCCGACACAGAAGCCGATGTGGCGAAATCCGGTGTCCGGGGTCAGAACAAAACGCCGCTCCACCGTCGGATTCCGTTCAAAAAACCAGATACGCAAGCACCAGTACCGGCTGCTTACCGGAGCCCCGCCGCCAATCACTCGGCCATGCTTGCGGTGCGACTGTTTGCGCAACCAACCCGCCCGGTATGTCGGGTGTCTGGGTCGCCCCGTTTACTCCACCACAAACCGACAATAGCCCGTCCTTCTCGTCGTTCCCATGCGAACGCGCCGTGTGATCCAGGCAGCTTGATAAGCCTGTACGTTCACCGGGTTCACCGGCGCGTAACGGGCTCCTCGGCCCTCGCAGCGCGGGGCGCAACCCTGTCTCCCGGTGTTGTGATCGCGCTGGAGCGTCATATCCATGACCCGTTAAACGCCTGTGCAACGGCACCCTTCGTGCGCCTGCGCGATGCGGGCACATGACCCCAAGCTACGCCCTTCTGGGCGAGGTCGTTAATCATCGTCTCTCAGGTCAGCGTCGCTGTCAATTTGGCGTCCTCCCAGCCGTGAGCGACGGGGATTCCCGGGCTCAGGCATTCAGCACTGAGCTGGTAGTGATGGTAACGACACCGCCGAGCGGTGTCTCCCACGGTTCCTGCTCCACGAGGATGCGCAGGCGACGCTCACCAGCGCCCGCGACGAAGCCGCCAGCCGTCGCGCCGAGTTGAAGCCGGCGCAAGCGGAAACGGGAGAACTCCGCCCGCAGTACACGCGCGTGAGTAATGATGGGGATCGATTGAATCGCGAGAACGGACAGTTCAAGGCGCGTGCTGAGCGCTTGGCGCAGAGATGGCAGGATCCCGACGCCTGACGTTAGATCCATGATCTAAACTGGCCACCCATGTGTCTATGACGCGTTGCGCCATATGACGTGATACGTTATGCTTGGCGCATGATCCGCAGCTTTCGTGATCGGGAAGCCGAACTAATCTGGCACGGGCGAGCATCCAAAAAATTGCCTACCGATATGCAGGCCACGGCTCGACTTAAACTGCGAATGCTGAACAATGCGGCGACCCTAAACGATCTGCGCGTCCCCCCGGCGAATCGGCTCGAAGCACTCAAAGGCGGGCGAGCGGGCCGGCACAGCATCCGCATCAACAAGCAGTGGCGGCTCTGTTTCATCTGGTCCGGTGGCCACGCCGATGAAGTCGAGATCGTCGATTACCATTGAGGTCGAGGTGACATCATGACCGAGCTGGCCAACATCCACCCCGGAGAAGTATTGCTCGAGGAGTTTCTCAAGCCCAACGCGATCAGCCAGAATCGTCTGGCGCGCGAAATTGGCGTGCCGCCGCGCCGGATCAACGAGATCGTGTTGGGCAAGCGAGCCATTACTGCGGGCACAGCCGTTCGGTTGGCCCGATATTTCGGCACGAGCGAGAAGTTCTGGATGGGCTTGCAGGCCGACTATGATTTGGAAGAAGTGCATCGGCACGAAGTAGCTTGATTAAGCTTACTCTGCTCTTCCCATGGCCGAGGGCGCAATTCGAGTGCGTGCACGAGAGCCAAGATACGCCGGTGCATCGGCAGATCCATAGCCAGTGCCGCCGCCCGGCGGGCAAGCCAACCGTTAATCGCTTCGATTTCGGTGACCGCGCCGCCATGGATATCGGACCGCATCGACGAGGTATTGGCAGCGGTGGCGCGAACCACGGCCGCCACGGCGGCATGGGAGTCGGCGGGCCAGCTCGGATCCAGCCGCGCCAGTACTGCGTCCGCCTCGTCGATCAGCGCACTCATCTCGGCACGCAGACCGGGGCGTTGCAGCAGCGCGCCGTTGGGCACGTCGTGAATCGCGGTGAGTGGATTGAGCGCGGCATTGACCACCAGCTTTTGCCATTGCACCAGCCGGATATCGTCGGCCCAACTCAGTTGTGGCCAGTGGGCCGCGAGCCCGTCTAACCAGGCCGGCCGCGGGCCGTCGCCGAAGACCGTGGCGTTTCCGCACGCCTCCTGCAGCCGCTGCCTCCACGCATAAAAGGTGCTCACCGTCAGGCCGCGTGCCTGGCAGAAAGCACGCTGCGACAAACCACTGCGTCGCTGCTCCTCAATCAGCTCCCGCCACTGCTCGGCCGACAACCGCTGGTACGGCTGAACGCCCATAACGCTTATACCTCCGGATCAGACCTAAGAAGCTGTTGAAGAACCGTCACGAGCGAAGGGAGTTCGTGGTCGCCCGAGCCGCAGAAACCGCAGTGTATGGATCAAACCAAGAGGATTGCGAGCACCGCACGGCCGCGTAATGCCGAGCGCAGTAGGTTATCGACAGCCTCTTAGCCTTACTGCAAACTGGAGGTGTACTCCCCCTTCGCTTAGTAGAGCCGGCCGTCCTTGTGGGTGAACCGTCTTTCGCCGTTCACAAACGAAGCCCGGATATCGTCATCCGGATAGGTGACTTCGTCCCCCGGCGTGCGGTCCCCGATCTCCAGATACACCACGTCCTCAGCGGTCTCGTTGACCAAGTGGTGGGCTTTGCCCGTGCCCGCCTTGAATCCAGCGCACATGCCGGGTGCCAGGCGCACCGGCCTGGTATCTGTGTGCAGGATTGGATGGCCCTCCAGGATATAGACGAACTCGTCCTGCTGGGAGTGGGCATGGCGAAGGGCCGACATGGCGTTCGGCGCCAGCCGGGTCAGGTTGACGCCGACATTGGTCAGGCCGAACAGATTCCCGAGCGGATGCTTCTCGCGGCCTGCCATGCGCGACGCAAAGGGCTCGGGATAGTTGGAGGGTTTTCGACGCGCCGGCGCATCGGCGGCATTAACAGCAACGGGGTTCTCCTTCTCTGACATGGCAGACTCCAGCAATGGAATTCCGTGGCAGAAGCCGTGATTTGTCCTCGCATCAAGTAAGCGAGTGCCAGTCGACCAGTTTGCACGGCCGGACGCGGCGGTGGCCACGCCTTATGTCCGTGCTCACTGTAGCATCGCCCGCAACTTGCCCAGATGGTGGGCAGCCGCTCTTCCCTCATCGACACCCGCTGGGTTGCGCTCGAATCGTGATAGGCCGCCGGCCAAAGGACGGACAGCGGATCGGGATTGTCACGGATGGGGTCGGATCTTGGGATCGGTCAACTTTACGACATCGGAAATGGCACTTCCGTCCCACAGGTAACCGTAATGCCCGCCCTGGCGCGCAGGGGAAAGCGCACGGGGGCGGAACACCGCCACGCATTCGCCGCCCGGGTCCCGCACGCTCGGATAGACGATGCCGTCGCCACCAGCCTGGCGCTCGGCCGCCCCGAAGGATTGGGAGGCCGCATAGCTTTGCGGATCGAGCAATGGCGCGGTCGCGCTCGAGCCGCGAAGATCGCGGAACAAACCGCTCACGTCCACCCGATACTCGCGCATTTCTAGGGTTAGGGGCGGGTAGCGACTATCATTGAGAAAGCGCTCGCGGTGATAGACCGTCTCGCGCACGGCCGTGGCGAGACTCGCGCCCGCATAGAATACGCCGTAAGTGCTGTCAGCGAACCGTGACCCGCGGGGATTGACGTGTGTGAAAGCGGCCATAATCGGCGTGGATCCCGGGCCCACCATCCGCTCTTCGCGAGGGACCAGCGTGATGTCACCGACCTCATCTCGCAACCGGTCGTTGGTCAGGGATTCGACCGCGATGGCATCCTCCAGATCGGCCGGATTACTGACCCGGTCGAACAGGCCGCGGGGCGGAAAGCGCGAGGGAATCAACCGATAGCTGGGGCGCCAGTTGACGCGCGAGAGCGGGAAGGCGTCACGCCTCAAGCCCAGCCCCCGCGCTCTGCATCGAGGTGGCGCCTGACCACGACTAAATCCTGGGTCAGGCCGCCGAGCATGCGATCCAGGGGCGTGCGCCCGCCGAAAAGGGGATTGTGGTTCTCCCGGCGAACCCATGAATCGGCCGCGTCGGGGCGGGGCAACAGAATCTCGAGATCCTTGTAAATGCCTAACAGCAGCGACAGGCGCTCCATCTGACCGACATCGAGCGTGACTTGCGGGTTGCGCTTCCAGCGCCGATAGGTGCTCAAGCCGGTCCCAAGCAACGTCGCCGCGTCTCGGTCGGTTAAGCGCCAAGCTCTGGCGATGTTAAACCAAGTGCGCAACGCCCCCGGCCCGACCTTGCGCCGGTACGCAGCACTGCGAATGTCAGCACGCGACTCTTCTACGCTGGAAGCTGTGAGCATTGAACACGTTTGTCTGAGGCTGCCGTCTGAGAGCATTATAGCGTAACGGGCTCAAATGAGCACAGCAGTCATGGCTCCTCATCAAAAGATCAGACCAAGGGTCGTCTTCAGCACGTCGAAACCCACCCCAACGGAGCCCTTGACCACGCCGACACCAATATCCACGCCCAGGCTGGTGACATCCACCACACCCCGAACCGCCACATGCCCCGCTTCGGCCATGATGTGGCCGTGCGGATGAGCGCGCGCGTAGCGCACCGCCCGCCTCTGGTCGGTGCGCGCTGCCTCGCGTTGTGCCTCGGACAACTGGCCCGGTGCAATCGCGCTGACCCGCACCGGTGCGGTGCCGCGGCGAATCGTCGCTAACCGGCGGGCCACCGCCACGGACGCATCGATAATGCGGCCGTGATGGAACGGCCCCCGATCATCGACCATCGCTACCGCTTCTCGCCCATTCCGTAGGTTGCGGATGCGTACCCAGGTGCCGAACGGCAAGTCTTTGCTGGCAACGCGCATGGCGCGCGGATCGTAGGGCTCGCCGCTGGCGGTCGGCGTGCCCGCGTCGCCCCGCCCATACCACGAGGCGATACCTTGCGCGCGGTATCCCTTGGCGCTTTTGAGCACGCGATAACAACCGTGGCCGGCGACACAGTAGCGCGCCCGTGCAGAGCCCGCGTGTTGGCTCGCATGGCGATGGTGGTTCGCCGGCATCGAAGCGCAGCCGGCTAGCGCAAGCAAAGCCAGTAAGGGCAAGGTGCGATAGTGATTCCTCTTAGCTGGGTCTGCGATCCCGGCCCGTGGGCCATGGCGGGCCTGAGCAGGTCCGTCAGCCATCAAAAGCTTTGCCAAGAAGACCGCTTTCTTCGAAAGCGCAGGAACGGGAGGATGAGCCCGGCCAATATGCCTGCAATGACGATTGCCGCCCCCATTAAAATACCTTCACGACGGCTTTCAATGACGCGAACTCGCGAGCGCAGTTTTGATCGTTTTTGCTCCAGACGCGCTATCCTGGCCTTGAGCCGGTTGTTTTGCCGGCTGATCTGCAATCTGTGGGCTGATGCATTGGTCACCTGGGTCAACCGCTGTTTCAGGGCCTGGTTGCGCTTTTTCAAATTATCTATTGCGGTTGCTTGCTGCGATTTGGTGGACACGGCGGCTTTGAGCTTCTCTTTCAAAGCGTGATGTTCCTGCGTGACGCTGGCCAGTTTCTTTTGCGCCTTGCCCAGGCGATCGCTGGCTACCGGCTTATCCTGCAGATAACCTGCGCGGATCCAGCCCCGCTTACCGTCGGGCGATTCCACCTCGGCATAACCGTCGCTCTTTTTGAGCACGCTGACCGGCGTGCCGCTGTCCAGCGGCTCGATAACGGACGCGTGGACACCCGGTGCCCGGCGCATGTGGATCGACAAATCGTCAGAGACGTAGAAGGTCTTGGCCCATAGCGGTTGGACCACCGCGAAGAAGACGGCAAACAGCACCACCCGTTTCAAAGCGCGCTCCTTAATAGTGTGGAAGAAGGCCTCCTGACTACATACAGGCTGAGATGGGTGCATGACCCAGCGTTAGCATCCGAGATACTTTGCACGAGGCGGCTAGTGTTTGCGTCCCCGTTTCTGATGGGCGTGATAAAAACGCCGCCCTTTGGCCCGATTGCCGCAGTTCCACATGGCGCACCAGCGCCGGCTCTGGTTGCGGCTGTGGTCCACGTAGAGCCAATGGCAAGCAGGGTTGGCGCATTCGCGTATGCGTGCCCTGTCCGAGCCGCGCATCAAATCAATGAGTGACCAGCCCACCGGAGAGAGCGGGGAGAGCAGGTTATCCAGCGACAGCCCGTGGTCTATGGTGTCCGGCGAGCCACGTCTCAACCTCGTGTATTGCAACAGCTGTGGCAAAACCTCGTTCACCACATCGACGGCGTCATCCGGTGCCGAGGGGGCAGCGGTTGCGAGGCTCGAGCCGATCCGATAGAGCGCTTCGCGGAAGGCCCTGATCCGGTGTAGTGCACGCAGTGCATCTTCGGGGCGACTTCGCGCTTCGTGCAGGAACTCGGCGACGTTACCGGGCGCATTATCTCGAAGCACCGCGTCCAGGCTAGAAAGTCCGCATAGGATGCCAATCGATCAATCTCAGCCGCGCTGCCACGCCAGTCGACTGTATTGCTCAAGTCCAGGCATAACGCGCCCCCGATCCCGCGCAGATCCTGAAACGTTTTGATGTCGAGGGCCTGCCTCATGTAACCATCAATATAGCATTTGACTGGTTTGGTTTTGCTGCTAGTCTCCTTGTACCATACCTGTTCGAGTAACGCGATGGAGTCTGCCGGCACCCGGCCTTTGTGGCCGGGAGCGGCCTGTCGGCGGCTTTCTTCCTGCTGATCGGCGCCAGCGAAGTGATCACTCCCCGCCGGTCCTCTGAGCATGATTATGCCAGCACGCGCGTGGTATCGGACGTCACAATCGAGTGTACCCGTACGATACATCAGCATGTGACGCTCAGAAGCGTCACAAAAGAGTAGCGCAGCGCATTCTGTGACAGTACCATGTGCGAAGCCACCCTAATGCGACAGAGTCCGCGATGTCGCGCATCGGATATGCCCGTGTCAGCAGCGCCAGTCAGGATCTCAACATACAGGTCGCGAAGCTGACCGCGGCCGGTTGCGATGTGGTTCGGTCGGAGACCGTCTCGGGCGCTTCACGCGACGGACGCACCGAGCTGGACACCGTGCTCTGGTTCCTGCGCAAAGGCGATGAGCTGGTTGTTCACCGCCTTGATCGTCTCGGCCGCGCGACGCGCGACGTGCTCAACCTGGTGAGTGTCAGCAGATCCGGGTCTCCCGGTCCAGCGCCCACCAGGTAGACTTCGCGGCATGGAGACGCCTTGCTGCTACCCCGGGTCAACGCGCGCCGTGACAGCAGTCGCCTGGTGCGTTCGCGACCGGTGAGAATCGCCCATGCCACCGGTCCGTCCAAGGTATGCTCCCAAAAGCGCCGGCGCGCAAGGTGGTCGGGAATCCATCTCGCAACCGCTGCGCGCAATTCCCCGGCGATTGCCGCGAGTCGCCCGTAGCGTGCTGGAAGCGACGCTTCCAGTCGCGCGCGCAGCATCCGGGCGAGAACGGGTACCTTACCGTCGCTGGAGATCGCAACCAGCAAGGGATGTTAGCGGCTACCGAAAAACGCAGTTATTCGGCGAACAAGGATAAAAAGATCTCCGACGACAGGGAGAGTGGGTGGCATTGCGGTGACGGAGGCAGAGGCGTCTGGATCGGCCCCTCGCTCGGCGCATAACCCGGGATAACAAGATGGATGGGCGGCCGCCGGGCAAGGCGTTCGGTCGGCAGGTGACGCAGGGGCTGCGAAGGAGTTAAATCCTCGCTAGCGAAGAGGGCGGCGCAGCCCCGGATAAGGAATTTGGCAACCAATTCCGGAGCTGCGCCCAGATCCAACGCTTGCGCGTAGGCTCCGTCCTCAGTATCGGCCTATGAGTCAGCCGCGTCCAGTGTGGGCTGTCCTCCTCGCTCAGGAGGGGGCTCATGGAACAGGCGCGGATGTTTTTGTGCGCGCGCTGTCGTTGCCGGGTGCTGGTGTGCCCGCGCTGTGACCGCGGTCAGCAGTACTGCGGACGGCGCTGCAGCGAGGCGGCGCGGCGCGACTCGGGTCGTGCCGCCGGGGCGCGCTACCAGCGCAGTCGCCGCGGGCGCCACTGCCACGCCGCGCGCCAGTGCCGCTACCGGGCGCGCCGGCGTGGCGACGACGCCGATAAAAAAGTGACGCATCAGGCTTCCCCCACCCCATCCGCGCCTGCTTCACTGTGCGTAACGCCCGCGAGCCGGGCTGAGCCGAGCCTGACCATGCCGCCGCTCACCGCCAGCGTTGTCCGATGTCACTTTTGCGCCCGCCCCGTGAGCGCATTCGTGCGCCAGGGATGGCTGCGCCGGGGCGGCGCGGAGCGACGCCGATGTTAGATGCCGCGCTGAGGGCCGAGATCCTGCGCCTGTACCACGCCGAGCACTGGCGTGTGGGCACCATCGCACGCCAGCTCTGCGTGCACCACTCCACGGTCGAGCGGGTGCTCAGCGCCGCCGGCGTCGAGCGCGCCGCGCAGCGCCCGCGCCGGCGCTCGCTTATCGACCCGTACCTGGCGTTCATCACCGAGACGCTGCAGCGCTACCCCACGCTCACTGCGGCGCGGCTCTACGACATGGTCAAGGCGCGCGGCTACCCGGGCGGGCCGGACAATTTCCGCCACCGCATCGCGGCGCTGCGCCCGCGCCGCCCCGCCGAGGCGTATCTGCGGCTGCGCACTCTGCCCGGTGAACAGGCGCAGGCCGACTGGGGTCACTTCGGTACCGTGACGTTCGGGCACGGCGAGCGCCCGCTAATGGGCTTTTTCATGGTGCTGAGCTATTCGCGCCAGCCGTTTCTGCGCTTCTACCCCAACGCGCGCCTGGCGAGCCTCGTCCACGCCCACGTCGCCGCCTTCACCGCCTGGGGCGGGGTGGCGAGGACGATTTTGTACGACAACATGAAAAGCGTGGTGCTCGAGCGCCGCGGCGACGCTATGCGCTTCCACCCCACGCTGCTGGCGCTGGCCGCGCATTATCACTTCGAGCCCCGGCCCGTCGCCGTGGCGCGCGGCAACGAAAAGGGGCGCGTGGAGCGGCTGATCCGCTTCGCACGCGATTCGTTTTTCGCCGCCCGGCGCTTTCGCGATCTCGACGATCTCAACGCCCAGGCGCGCGAGTGGTGTGCCACCCGCGCCGCCGAGCGGCGCTGGCCCCAGGACAAGCGCCTGAGCGTCGCCGAGGCCTTCGAGGCCGAGCGCGCGCTGCTGCTCGCTCTGCCTGACAATCCCTTCCCGAGCGAGGAGCGGGTGACGGTGACGGTGGGCAAAACGCCCTACGTGCGCTACGACGGCAACGACTACTCCGTGCCCCACGACTGCGTCGGGCGCAGCCTGTGCGTGCTCGCCACGCTTGAGTGCGTGCGCGTGCTCGATGGCTTGCGTGTGCTCGCCACCCACCGGCGCAGCTTCGAGCGCGGCGCCCAGATCGAGGATCCCGCCCATCTCGAGGCCCTGGTCGCGGCCAAGCGCGGCGCGCGCGCCCACCGCGCGCTGGACCGCCTGCACGCCGCCGCCCCCAGCGTCGAGGCGCTGTTCAGCGCCGCCGCGGCACGCGGCGACCACCTCGCCACGCTCACCCGCGGGCTCATCGCACTGCTCGACACCCACGGTCCCGCGCCACTTCAGCGCGCCATCGCCGCCGCGCTCGACCACGACGCCGCCCACCTCGGCGGCGTGTGCCACTTCATCGATCAGCAGCGCCCCGAGCCCACACTGCCCCTGGCGCTGCCCGACGACCCGCGGCTGCGCGCCCAGCAGGTGCGCCCCCACGATCTTGCCGACTACGAGCAACTGCACCCCAACGAGGCCGACTCTCATGACCACGACGAAGGCGCCCCCGGCGGCTGAGCCGGACACCGCCGCCGCGCTGCGCGCCCGGCTGCAGGCACTGCGTCTCTACGGCCTGCTCGGCGCACCCGACAGCGTGCTCGCCGAGCCCTGGGTCGAGCAGTTGCTCGCGCTCGAGGAGCGCGAACGCCAGCGCCGCTCGCTCGAGCGACGCCTGCGCGAGGCCCGCCTCGGCGCGTTCAAACCCCTCGCCGACTTCGACTGGCACTGGCCCCGACGCATCGACCGCGCCCTCATCGAGGAGCTGTTCACGCTGGACTTCCTCGACGAGGCCGCCAACCTCATCCTGCTCGGCCCCAACGGCGTGGGCAAGACCATGATCGCCAAAAACCTCGTCCACGCCGCCGTGCTCCACGGCCACACCGCGCGCTTCGTCGCCGCCTCGGACATGCTCCACGAACTCGCCGCCCAGGACTCCACCCGTGCCCTGGCCCAGCGCCTGCGCCGCTTCACCCAGCCGCGCCTGCTCGCCATCGACGAAATCGGCTACCTGCGCTACGACAACCGCTACGCCGATCTGCTCTTCGAGGTCGTCACCCGACGCTACCTCACCGGCTCTGTGGTGCTTACAACGAACAAGCCGTTTTCCGAATGGGCCGAGGTCTTCTCCAGCGCCGCCTGCGTGGTCACCCTCGTCGACCGTCTCATCCACCGCTCGGAGCTGGTTACCATCGAGGCCGAGAGCTACCGGCTCAAAGAGGCCAAGGCGCGCGCCGCCCAGCGCCAGCGCTCGCGCACCAAACGCCCCACCAACGAGGACGCCAAGCATGGCTAGCCTCAACCGCCTGGGTTTGCCCGAAGCACTCGACGATGCCGCCGCTGCCGCCTTGGTGGAATGGCTGCATGCTCTCGCCGACGCCGCCGAGAACCACTACGCCGCCCAGCTGCTGCGCTACTACGACAACGCCTCACGCCACGACGACCTCACCCAGCGCGGATTCTGGGACGAGGACGAGCCCGACCCGCCGTTCTGAGCCTGCGGCGCTACGCCCGCAGTCCACACCGCCTTGTCTTCGCCTCGGCGTCCCCAGCCACCCCTTCATACCCGACGCAGAGCCGGCAACGCACGGGGTCGCTCCGGACCCCTTGTTCGCCAAATAGGCGCGCTTTTACCCAGCCGTTAACA
>Ga0102962_1000528_pt1 | contig 17825 bp, 14 predicted proteins | sample SalPonF2_C_D2_MG_FD_84519 | JGI IMG/M metagenome (GOLD analysis project Ga0102962, IMG submission 84519) | Salt pond soil microbial communities from South San Francisco under conditions of wetland restoration - Salt Pond MetaG SF2_C_D2_MG ...
AACTGTTTCTTCTGGTCTTCTGACATTTGGTATTTTACTCCTTTACTTTAAAATCTCCGATAAAAATACAGATTCACTTTTAAATAAACAGCGGAGTGAGGGTAAAAAATGGTTGGTTGGGGAGATTGGGGGGTTATGTTTCACAAGTACAGTTGGGTGAGATGTTCTCCCCATCAGCCTGCCTGCTGACCAAAGTAAGGCAGATGATTACTGGTGATGCTGCCAACTCAGCTAATTGCTGGCATTTAATCTATTTACAGTGTTTTTCTAAATAGTCTTTATATTTCAATAGTTCAGTTTCTACTTTAGTCACAATATCTGTTATTATTGGCCATTCCGCATCTAATATTTTTAAAATGTCAGCTTCATCTACTTCAGTCATTTCCTCTGTTTCGAATTTCCAGGTGTGTTGAAACAAGTCCATATTACCTTAAAAAATGTATCATTTCATCTACAATTAATAAAGAATCAACACATTCTTCAATAAATTTCTGTCCCCTATTAATAACTTCATGTTTGTCATAAATTCGTGCTATTCGCAGTTCAACATACCGATATTGTTCCATTTTTTTAATGATGAACTCAAGGTCATCATTTGTTATTTCTGCACCTAAAACAATACTTGCAACAACTATACTATCCCACTTGGACGCCTGTATTTGATAGCGCTTTCGTATTACAAAATTAAAATCAGTGAGTTTTATAAGAATTTCTTGAAACTTTTCTTTGCTATTTTTTATTTTTTCTATCGCTAATTGGGTAGGTTTATTACCTTCTAATTGGATACCAATGCTTAAATTATAAGCATTCATAATCACGCTAATATGTATTTGATTAATTAAAGATTCATCGCTAAATTTAATTGCACCCCAAACATGTTCTTTGTCCAGATTACCAATATACAATCTACAACCTCTGTAAAAATCATATTTTTGATCAATTAGTTCTTTCGATTCATTTAAGAACTGTTCAAGCTTTTCTTTCACTCGCTTTCTCTCATCTTCGGCTACTCTTAAATTCTCATTTTCTGTAACCAGAAATGACTCAAAATCCCGATTTTTCCAACCATTAAAAGGTATCATGTTTAATTCCTCCATAAAATCAATGAATTGCTTAGAAAGAAAATTTGTTACAGTATTTTTTGGGTATGCGTTTCTATCACGCTCTTTTATTATGAAGTCAGCTATCTCGAACCAGTTTAAAAATTTAATTTTATCACCACAATATTTTTGCTTAATTTCTTCTTTATACTTTTGCTTGCTAATATAAAGTAAGTATCCATTTGTTTTCTCTATGTGCTTTAAGTGGTTTTGAAGCTGAACATCATCAAAAGAGGCTTCATATTTTGATTCAATGTAAATATCATATTCATTGGTACGAATAAGGGCATCTGGGCGGCTTTCAGGATTTGCAACCTGTAGGTCGAAAATAACATTATCTGGAGAAATATCTATGCCAATGTTATTTAAGAAATCTTTTAATAATTTCTTATCTGAATGTTCAAATAAATTTATTAATGATTTCGTTATGTTATCCTCTAATTGTCGATCAACTTGCGTTTGATTTATTGCGGCACCTCTAAAGTACACGAAAATATTTCGATATGGGCTTTGTTTTATCATATATTAATTTTTTCCTCCATTAATTAATATAAATCAAGTTTTATATTCAAAAAACTTAATTGTTCCAACCAGACTATTTTTTGCTTAAGTTAAATAGTCGTCAATGATTTTCCTATTTTCATTAAGATTCCAGCATTCTCTTTGCTATACCCCCTACACACCCATAACCAAATTCCGTTTATATCTACTATAAATAGGTGTATTTTTTTAAAACTATATAGATTTCTACCCCTTCTTACTCTTCACACCCGTTTACTTGTTTGGAAAGTTACAAAACAATTTTGAAGAATCAGGTTTGATTGGAATCAATGTTGAAATAATACACAGTAAACATCAACGGTTCTCCAATAATCGTTGGAATTTTTAAGAATAATCCGGGAAAATCTCAAATAAATCCAATTTCACTCCGGATTTGTTGGAATTTTTTAGAATACTAAAAGCTATTTTTTGGATTATGCAACACCTGGGTGGCCGCAGACTTACAACAAAATTTAAATTATTGCAGTTGCGAGAGGGGATTTTTTTTTGAAAAGTTAAGTTCTTGAATGTTTATACGGGTTTGAAACGTTCTGTAGCAGATCTGACTACTAACGGTAGTCAATTTATAACATTAAAGGTTACTATATCTTTTACATTTTGCCCTTTGATGATATTCTAAAGGCAAAAGGCTTTTTATGTAAAATAGCTAATTTATTGATTATTATCCAATTTTTTACCATTATGGAAAGCATATCAGGTTGATAAGCGTACAAAGTTTTCATCTGTTGTAAGGTTTTTACAGCCAATGACTGATTTTGTCAGAGTCGATTTTAAGCTTTATGCTACCAAGATGGCACAGTTTAATAGTGCAATGTTATTAAACCTTAAAAATGCAATTACAGGGACTTATCCTGATTACACAATCACGTTTTTCGATGATCATTGCTGTGGCCATAACGTCAATGGTTATATCCCCGTTGATTCTGCCCGTTGCGATATTGTCGATAATCCCATTCCCGTTGGTTTTACCCGTGGTGGTTATGTTGATGGTCCCATTCCCGTTGATTTTGCCGTAGAGACAATTCATGAATTGTCTCTATCGTGATCAAAATATACGTCCGGATCTAAATTGAGACACAACCCGAATTAAAGGCCGGATTTTAATTGAAACAATCGCCAATCGCCAATCACCAATAACCAATCACCAATAACCAATCACCAATAACCAATCACCAACCACCATTCCCCTAAAACACCAACCTAACATTAACATTGGGCGTAATTCCCAGGGCATGCTGATCTACCTGTTCAATTGAATTATTACTTCGCACGTAATAGATATTGATCACGTTTTTCCTGTTGAGCACGTTCCATACGGATGCTCCGAATTGTCCCTCCATCTTTCGGATATGAAATTTATATTTCGCAGAAAAATCCAGGCGTATGAAATTATCAATACGTGAACTATTGGGTGTATCATAAACAATGTTGTTGGTTATGCCCGGATTATCCTGCATGGGTCTGGTATAGGGCCTGCCGGTGCGGAAATTAAATCCTCCTGAAACCTCCAGGTTTTTGAACGTGTAACTGCCTCCCAGGGTAGCAGCATGCCGTATGTCCAGGTTGTTCGGAAAAGATGAGGGTTCTAATTCACCGAAATAATAATTGTTCAGGGCAACGGAATAATTAATCCAGAGGGTTGTATTTCGGAACTGCTTATTTATCAGTGTTTCAATCCCCTTTGTCTCGTAATTCCCGATCCCGAATACATACTGAAACTGGTTCTGGAATCCCTGACCTGGTGTAATGATACCGTCTACTTTCTTCCCATAGGCTTCAACGGACATAAGAAAATGATTGCGGTTATAACGGATCCCGAAGGACAATTGCCGGCTCTTGATTACCGGTATGCTGGTATTATTGGATAAGACCCATCTTCTTTTTTCAATTCCCAGAAAATCTGTCTGGTAATCAATGAGCTGGGTGGTGCACTGACTCTTCTCTTCAGCCTGTACTTCGCAGGCGATGTAATCGGTTAATTTAAAATTCAGGGCCAGTCTTGGTTCGGGTAGTAAAGCATTAAATTTCTGTAAATAAATGGCACGTAAACCCAACCGCAAATAAAGCCTGTTAAACAGCTTGTTAAATTCAGCTTCGGAATATAATGCCTGTATTCTCAAAACGTCTTTCACATCCCGGCTGTAATCGGGTTTATTGATATTATCCAGGTTCCTTATGCCAATCTCGTCAAATTTGTACCCATAGGACAAGCTGACTTTCTCGCCAATGTCGGCTCTTGAATGGAGCTTTATTCCCCAGTCCAGCACATCATTCTCCTGCACATGACTCTGGTCATTCAATAATTCAGCATTATAACCATCCAGGTTGTAGGAGGAAACGTAGGCTGAAAAACGGGTAGCATGCTTTTTATTCCATTTATGTTCATAATTGAAATCAGATAGCAAACTGAACTGACTCAGGTGACTCATCTTTTTATACAGGGTATCATTGATCAATGCGCTTTCCTCATATTCAATCGCATCTTTCATGCCCAGAAAACTGAACCTGATCTTATCTTTTTCAGACACATCATAAAGAAGCTTCAAACTTCCATCGTAAAAATAAAAATCATGATACCGGTCGATATCGGCACTGCTGCCTTTATTTGGCAATACAGCAGTATGTTCAAATACTCTTCTGTAATAGTCTTTGTATGTAGGGGTTACAATTAAATTATTTATAGAGTGTCTGACCCCGAGCTGCAGCGACAGTTTGCTGGTTACCGGAATTTCCAGGATCGCATCCGCGCTCAGTAGGTTAATGCCGGTACTTACTTTAAATTTATTTACAGGGTAGTCCTGCAGCTTCATGTCAATAGTCCCGGAAACACCTCCACCCAGAGCCGCACTGGTTCCATTTTTAATAAATATTGTTTTGTGTATCAAATGAGAATTGAAGCCGGAGATCAAACCAAAGAAATGACCGGTATGATACATTTTTACCCCGTCCCACAACACCAGGGTCTGGTCGTTTGTACCACCCCTGGTATTGATATAGGAAACGGTCTCATTCACACTCAGGATGCCGGGCAATACCTGTGCGGTGCGCAAAATATCCGGTTCCGAAAGTCCGGGAAGTATTTTCAGGTTTTGGGTATTTAGTTGAATGGAACCATCCACCAGCTTATCGATTCCGGTGGCTATGTAATTCACAACAACTTCTTCCAATTCCTGTATATCCGGGGTAAGAGCGTATACTACAGGGTCTTTTCCCCATTCATCAGGGGTGATAAAAGTATTCTTATATCCGGTATAACTGATTATTAGGGTAATATCTTCCCGGGGATTTAATTGAATGGAGAACCATCCGTTTTTGTTGCTTAAAGTGGTTTTTTGGCCTGAATGAATAATCGCGCCGACCAAAGGCTTCTCAGAATTTTCCTCTATTACAGTTCCCGATACAGCAATCTTTTCGGAGCTGCTTTCTTTTTGGATGGTGATGTACCTGGAATCTAATTTATTGAACGTCAGTCCGGTTTGCTTTTCCAGTTCATCAAGATATGTTGCAAGTGTTAAACTTTGTTGCGGTATTTTAATGGTAATGCCCTCAATGTTTTCATCTGCATAGGTAAAGACCACATTAAAACGCTCTTCAAGGGTCTGAAGAAAGCTTTTTAGAGACGTTTGTTCTTTATTCTGTGCTACAGCCGGATTAATCAGAATAAAAAACAGAAAGGGTATTACCAGAAAGTATCTATTTATCTTCAACAGTAACGATGACTTTATTGTTTTTTTCTGTGTAACGTAAATTAGCAGGAATTGTAACCGATTTTAATGCAATTTTTAAATTATTGTTGGTAAAGCTACCTGAAAATAATTGATTCACATTAACATTTTTCGTCTCTATATTAATATTGTATTGCCTCTCGAGTTCTGCAAATACAAATTTGAGAGGTATACTTTTAAAACTGCTCTCTCCATGCAGCCAGCCGGGTTCGGGTTTATACTGAAAAGTGTATTTTTCTTTTTTGACATTGACAATCCTGAAGGCTTCTCCCGGATGCAAAAAAACAGTATCATGTCCGGAAATTACCCTGACCAGTCCTGTATAACAGGCTACTTCATAAAAATTATGCCGGTCCTTCACATTAAACCGGGTTCCTAAAACAGTGACAATGCCCTGATCCGTTTTTACATTAAACTGTGAACCTTTTTTTACCTTGAAGAAGGCTTCCCCGACCAGTTCTACATCTCTCTCATGTGCCCAGGTCTTTTCAGTAAACCTGATCTTCGAATCTGCATTGAGTATGGCCAGGGAGGAATCGGGCAGATAAACCTCCGGTTGCTCAGCGATCCAGCCATTTCCATTTAAAGAATAACTGAGATAATTGTAGGAAAAATATCCCAAAGTTATTGCAATAATAACGATGGCGGCTATCTTTAATACTGGTTTTAACCTGTTATATAAGGTAATGGTGTTGCCTTTCCGGAATAGCCTTCCGGATAGTTTCTTATATTCTTCTTCGGTATGATAGGCAGGAGCTTTAAATGCATGTAAAGCATCTGAAAGTTTCCTGACATCAGCAAACTTCTCGGCACTTTCAAATTTCCGTTTTTCTTCATCTGAAAGTTCGCCTGCCAGCCATTTCTTTATGATATCATCATTTGTCATAATTTACCTTCTTCATTAATAGAACAGATCACCTCTTATTTCTCCTACCTTTATCTGCTATATTTTTTTGGTTTTCAGTTTTTCCCTTAACAGATGTAAACTTGTATAAATACGTTTCTCCACCGCTTTTCTTGAGATTCCCAGTAAATCAGCAATTTCCTGGTGCGTTTTCCCTTCCACCCTGTTCATTAAAAAAGTGGACCTCTGATCTTCTGTAAGTGATTCAAGCGCTTCCTGCAACCTGTCCATATACTCTTTTTCTTCCATTAAGTATTCAGGAGTTTCAATCGTATAATCTTTGGGTTTTTGCTGTTTGTAGCTAAGGACAGTCTTTTGTCTTGATATTGAATTAAGCATTTCATTATTAGCCACAGTAAAAACATATGACTTTGCTTTTTCAGGCAATACCTGTATGCAATTCTTCCAAAGTTTTTCGAAAGCAGCCTGTACTATATCCTCCGGATGGTTGTTTTCACCGTATTTATAATACAGAAAATTATACAGATCGCGCGAAACAGCCTGAAAGATTTGTCTGAATACCTGTTCCTTACAAACATCTGGTTCTTTTTCTATCGCATTCATTATCAATTTGCAAAAATATATATCTTCGTAATCACAAATTGTAAAAATAAAAAAAAACAAACTCATGGTAGGAGATTTTCATCTCCATCTGTTTTATTACCAAAAGATGCAAAACACACATGACAAAATTTAAAATAGATATAAGATCCCTTCTGGCAACATTCTTTGTTGTGGCTCTTTTTACAGGCTGCCAGAATGAATATAAAAATATCAAAGAACCTGATAAGACGGTTACCATCAGCGCTGGCGATACTATTGCTGACTTAATTCGCAGGGTAACACTCAGGGATGGTTCTTTCGATAATATCTTTGACCATTGCGGTGCCATCAGCCTTAAATTCCCCTATACCGTCCAAATAGAAGACCAACTGGTTCAAATTAAATTCCTCAATGATATTGAAGCGATTTTACAGGATACTGCTCAATATGAGGATGATTTTGAGCTTGTTTTTCCGGTTACTGTAATCTATAGCGATTATTCCGAATCAATCCTCACAAATGAAGAGCAGCTGGATGCTTTGCAGGTACAGTATAATGCCGATACCACTGATGACGACATTGAATGCCTGGACTTTGTATATCCCATTAACCTTTGCAGTTATAATACTTTGTTTCAGGATGCAAATTGCACGACAGTAGAAAACGATTTTGAGCTCTACAGTTACTTTAGCAACCTGAACGACCTGGTTGTTGAGATCGGCTATCCCATCCAGGTTAAAACGGCTGACAACTCCATAATAACCATAAATGATAATATTGAGTTGGAAAATCAGATAAACACCTATATAAATAGCTGTGACGAAAATGATGATGTAGATCCTGGTGATGATAACGATTCCATAAATTCTGTTGATGATGTAGTTTCTGACACCCTCTTGTTGACCTCGGGCTATTGGAAAATTACGCTTTTGACAGCCGGAACTGAAGCACCTGAAGATACGTTGTCCATTTCATCTTTTCTGATCAAATTTAATACAGATTTAACCGTACAGGCAGTTTCTGGTTCAAATATCATTGCGGGAACCTGGCAATTCAGTAATTACGATAGCCTGAAGTCCCTGTCAATAGAATTCAATACGGAAGATGCACCAGTGGAATGGCTCAATGCGGAATGGGAAATTTTATTATTAAACAATGATACCCTGGAATTGCAGTCTGAAACCGATACTGAAGGTATAAAAAATATTACTATGTCGAAATCAACAGGATAAAACTTTGTTAGACGATCAAATGTAAACATTTTAATTTATCAGGAAAGGTACAGATTTAACTGAAGTACCCGCTGGATCTTAATAATTAACAACTCAGCTAAGAAACAATATGATATCATCATCACTGATGGTAACGTGGATTTCTTATGCCTTCTACAAAACTGTTTTTTCAATTATTTATTTAATGAATTAATGATAAAATCTAACTAAAGCGTATACTATGTCAAGAAAATATGTTGTTGCCGCGTTTTATATTTTAATAACGATTTCCCCAACATTTGCTCAGAAACGTTCGGGAGACAGCCTCAGGGTGAAAAAATCAATTGAGGTCAATGCTGCACTGGCAGGCGGTCGTGAAAATAATATTTTCAGAAGTACAAACCACTATTTCGACCGGTCTTTAGCTGCTTATTTACCCAAAGATTCACTCATAAAATCAGATCAGTTTTACGATGCAAATCTTGACCTGGATTATGTATTGAATTTCAAAAAATCAGCGCTTATTTTTAGTACAGATAACTGGTACAGGGGGTATTTATTAAACAGTAACCTGAATCAGCTAAAATCAAGGTTTAAATCGGAATACAATTATAATTTCTCAAAAAATACCTTCGCAGGTATACAGTATCAGGCTACTTACAATAACAAAATTGCCGTTAGTACTACCGGGGAAGAAATTACCAGGTCTTTTAAGTACTTCGAGAATTCGGGGGTGGTATTTATTGAACATAAATTCAACAGAAAAAATCAAATTTCCCTGGAATATGCCTTTGGGCATAAGAAGTACCTGAAAGAACAGCTAAACTATTCATTAACAAATGACGAAAGCGAAATAAGCCTTTTATACAAGAGAAGGATTAACAAACACATATTATACGCCTCCCTGTCCCGGGCAAACCGGAAATATCTCGAATACCAGGCGTATGACAGGAACGGGAAATTATTTGGTCAAAATCCATTGCGAAATTTTAAATACACGGATATTGGAATAAAGTTCCGGTATTATTACTCCAAAACGTTAATTATCATGCCGGCCATTGATTATTCAATCCGGACGGATATGTTTGAAGGCTATTATTCATACAAAAAAATAGCCGTTGGAAGTAAAATAAAATACCGGCACAGAAGGTTGGAAGCTTCTGCTGATATTGACTATAAACAAATTCTGTACGATAACAAACAGGCCCCGTCGGCTACAAATTCGAATCAGTTAAAGTACAAGTATATCTATACAAGTTTTGATGTATCGTATCTGCTTAATGATAAAATTAATGCCTATTTCAAACTGGAATCTGCCTCACGGGATTCAAATACAGAACTGGAATATTACAAAACACTGAGACCGTACAACTGGTATGAAATATTACTGGGACTGGAATATAATATATCTATTTAATTAAAAATTTACCAAATGAAGAAACTGATTTACTTTCTTGGACTATTTGTTATTGGCCTTCAAACGCAGGTATTGGCAAATACCCTTACCGGAAAAATATCGGATATTTCCGGGAATGCGGCAGTAGAAGGCGCTTATGTGTATCTGTACAATACCGATTTTATTGACACTACGGATGTAAACGGAGAGTTTTCAATGGATGGGGTACCTCCGGGCACGTATACCATTATCATTGATCACCCCGACTATGTGCAGAAAGTCATAAAAAATTTCACTGTATCAAGTACTGCCAGTTCCATTGAAATGACTGACAGGTATAACTTATCGGTGACTTGTTACCCTAATCCCTTTATTGATCACTTAAATATCAAATTTTCAATTGACGAGCCCCAGAACGTCACTATTGAAATATTAAACATGCAGGGGCAGGTGCTGGATGTTGTTGAAAACAGATTTTTTATGCAGGGAAAACACATTGTTGTTTGGAATGCCGAGAATTTGGGACTGAGAAATGCGGTAGGAAATATTTATTTCTACAGAATACTGGGTGCCCATTTCTCCCAAACAAATAAGATAATTAAAACAAAGTAGAACGTAATAAATTTTAAAATAATGAAAACAAATAAATTACACGTATTTCTGTTGGTCGTTTTAGCCGTTTTAACTACACAGATCAATGCCCAAAGTATCAATACCACTATAACTCCTAAAGGAACACTTCAGGGAACTGTAGAATTGGCCGGACAGATCACTCACTCGGGAGTATATATTTATATTGAAGGAACTTCGTTTGTTGCCGTAAGCGATGCCGGCGGAAAATATACTATCAGCGGCGTTCCTTTTGGTACCTACGCCCTGAAGGCCCAAAAAGACGGGTATACCATAGCCAGGAAAACAGGAGTAACCCTGAGTGGTCCGGGCGAGATTGTTTCCGTACCTAAGATCACGCTGACTGAAGCCGTAAGTAGTATTGTTCCTGAAGATTTATTTATTAAAGCCAACAGGCAAAGTACAAATGGCCAGGATTTAGAAGCTATCGCCAGCTATCAGACTATTATCGACTCATTCCCCGGTACCTCACTGGCCATTGAAGCTGAATACAAAATAGCATTTGAATATTATACCCTGGATTTGTTCAGTGAATCGAAAGCCAGGTTTAATTCCTTCCTGGAAAAATACCCTACGCATGACTATGCCGCGTTAACTTATTACTGGAGGGGTAAAATAAGTGTAACGCATGAGGACTTTACTGGCGCTATTGCCATGTTCGATTCGGTTGTTTCTGAATTCCCGTCCAGTTTTAAAGCACCGGATGCTTTATATTCAAAGGGAAAGGCTTATGAGAAACTTAATGATACTGCTTCTGCACTAAAGGCTTATCATGATCTGATTACAAACTATTCCTTATCCACACGGGTTTCGGATGCGCAGTACAATATTGCTTCCCTGTATGCCGGCGAAGCTATGTATACCAAAGCCATTGCTGAGTTTAATAAGGTTATTACCGATTTTCCGGGTACACAAAATGCAGTTGATGCTAAATACCAAATTGCTTACAATAATTACAAAGCAGGAAATTTAACCACTGCCGAAACAGAGTTTACTTCCTTTTTAACTACATATCCGAATAGCATCAGAAAAGCCAAAGCCATGTATTACAAGGCGGCATCTTACTATAACAATGATGAACTTGCACAGTCCATCACTGAATATGAGGCCTTTATCAATGCTTTTCCAGACGACAATAACATGGTTGCTGCCAACTATTACATTGCAAACTGTAAGTACGAACTCGAATCATATACCTATGATGATGCCAGGGTTGCTTATGAAAATATTATCACTTCTTATCCAAATTCCGATTATACCGATAAGGCACAGTATAAAGCAGCGTGGTGTTATTATAACCTGAATGATTATCAAAATGCTGCTACTGCATTTTCAAAGGTAATTTCGTCGTATCCGAAGAGTTCAAAATTGCTGGGTGCATATTACTGGCTGGCATTTAGCTATTATAACCAGGGTGATTATACCAATGCAATCAGCAACTGGCAATATGTTGTTACCGCTGAATCGGCAAATAAAACAGGCGGTGATGCGCAATATTACATCGGCCGCAGTTATCATAAAGCAGGTGATCTTACCAATGCTAAAACGGCTTATGGCGCAGTGATAAATAACTACCCCAATAGTTCAAAATATGATAAAGCGTTGTCCTATTACAATTCATTGCCTTAGCCATTGAAGTGTACCTGTTTTTTCAAATTTAAAGAACTTATGATACTAAAAAACAAGTATATAGTAATATTAGGTTTAATACTGAACGCCCTCTTACTGCCAGGAGGGTGTTCAAACCTTCAACCTGAAATAGTTAAGGTTGAACAGTTTAAAAATACTTTGGGGGTTACAAACAATCCCCTGTATCCACAACTGGGTGATATCTATAATTTTTTGAACCAGCAGCACCAGGCAAATCCGGCAACAACGGAATTATACAGCATCGGCAAATCACAAAAGAATAATTTAACCATTCCCATGATCCGGATAGGCTTCTTACAGGAGCATCCTGCCAGGAAGTTTTTAGTGGTAGCCGGTACACACGGAGACGAAGCTGCACCGGTGGCCGCTGTAGATAACCTGATCCGACAACTGCTTCAGCAACAAAACAGGACAACCCTCATTAAGAAAAAGATTGTTCTGGATATTATACCGGTGCATAATCCGGAAGGATATCTCGAAAACCAGCGTGAAAATGACAATGGGATTGATATCAACAGGAATTTCCCCTTTGGTAAAGTTGAGGCTAAACAGGAAGCTGAAACCAAAGCGCTGGTATCATTGATTAACACCCGGCAATACACGGCAAGCCTGTTTTTCCATTCGGCAAACGAGAAAAAATATGAAAACCTTGTAAGAATACCCGTCGAGTTTAACAAATCAGGTACTGAAGCCTTTCGACCTGAGTATGAAAAAGAGATCCTGAAACTAAGCAATATAATTATTGCAGGGGGAAATAAAACAGCTCCTGAAATACCATGGTACAGTGCGTCGGATATGGTTGATGTTAATGGAATTGCTTCGGACTGGTGTGTGAGCGGACTGCTAAAAAAGGAATATGCTTCATTGGTTAAACAAACATGCAACAACCCGCATCCATCGGTTACAATTGAACTGTGCTATCCTAAACAGCCTGTACAAAAGCAGCGTATTGAATCTGAACAACAGGAACTGCTAAATATCCTGCTTAATGTTATTCATGAATTCTAAAATCAAATAAAACTATGAGCGTCAAGAATATTTTAATAGTAGTTCTCCTGGTTGTTTTTAACGGGCTGGTTTTAGTGAAAATTTTTGTGTTGGATTACACTCCTTCTACCATATTACCGGAAACAGGTTACAGGGTTAAACTGGAAATGGAGGCAACCGGGCATGGTTCGGAAATCAATATCAGGGCCATGTTGCCACCAAACACGCAACATCAGGATATTTTTGATGAACAGGTGGTTTCCGACAATTTTAATTATGGGCAGATAAATGCCGGTTTAAACCGTATCGGGCATTGGTATAACAATGCAATCAACGGTCCTCAGAAAATAACCTACACGTTCAATGTCATCAGTAAGAAGGTCAATTTTATGTTGCCGAAAAAATTATCGATACCGGTATCAACTGATCCGAATTTAAACAGGTATCTCGAAAAAACGGACTTAATACAGGTGAGGAACAAAGATATTCTACGGCAACTCTCCGCCCTGGGCATTGACAGAAACAGCGACATGATAGTGGCCATAAGGAAAATCTACAAGTACATAAGTGAAGATATCAAAACCACCGGGTTTTCTGGCAAAACAGATGCTATCACCACCCTGCGCCTGCGGGAAGCCAGCTGTAACGGGAAAAGCCGTCTGTTCGTGGCTATGTTGAGAACACTAGGTATTCCGTCGCGTCTTGTCGGCGGGCTAATCCTGAATTCGGGCAGCAAAACCGTCACGCATCAGTGGCTTGAAGTATTAATCGGTGATCAGTGGGTCACCATGGATCCTACAAACAGACATTTTGCGGTCACTCCTAAAAATTACCTGATCACTTATTATGGTGATGAGCCTTTTTTCAAACGGACCTCAAACGTTAATTTCAAATATATTTTTAATATTGAACGGGAAAATTTTACACGCAATGCCGATGTGGAAGGCCTTGCAGCCCATCCGCTCAATATTATGAATGCCTGGTCCCTGTTTAACAAGGCCGGTCTTTCAATGAGTCTCCTGAGGGTTATACTTTTAATCCCGCTGGGAGCGCTCGTAACCATTATTTTTAGAAATGTAATCGGGTTGCAAACGTTCGGAACATTTCTTCCGGCACTTATCGCTTCCTCGTTCAGGGAAACGAACTTATTATGGGGAGTAGTTGCTTTTTCTTCTATCATTGTGGTTGGATCACTGTTGCGCTGGGTAATTGACAAGCTTAAAATTACTCATACACCCAAACTTACCATATTGCTGGTCTTTGTTGTATTATCAATCCTGGTTATTTCGGCCACAGGTGTGCTAATCGATAATATGTACCTGGCGAAAGCAACGTTGTTTCCGCTGGCTTTGATGTCAATCACTATTGAACGTTTTGCGCTTTTAACACAGGAAAGCGGGGCCAAAGAAGCCTTCAGAATTTATACAAATACAATTATTACGGTAATCTTCTGCTACCTTGTTATTAACGCTGAAGTACTGCAGACCTTTGTAATGGCATTTCCGGAAACCTTGCTGTTGGTCATTGCTGGTGGATTGTATTTTGGGAACTGGGTTGGGATACGTGTAACTGAACTTGTTAGATTTAGAAAACTGATATTCAATGAAGAAAAGACAGCGTAAACAACCGGCCGTATTGGGCATGAACAAGCGTAATGTTGATTTTATATATAAGTATAATCAGCGTAAGCATTATAAACTTGCCGATGATAAAATTATTTCAAAATCATTGCTTGAAAAGCATAATATCCCAACCCCTAAGCTGATAAAAGTATACAAGCATTTCTTTCAGCTCAGGAATTATACTGATGAGCTGGCGGGCCTGTCGAATTTTGCCATAAAACCTGCCAATGGAAGAGGGGGTGGGGGTATTGTGATTATCGATGACTATATTAATGGTAAATGGATTACTACCTCAGGAAAATCACTCGACAAGCGGGATATGTATCAACATGCTGCTGATATCCTCAGTGGTGTGTATTCCCTGGACAATACCAACGATTCAATTATCATAGAGGACAAGATACAGCTACACCCGGTGCTTAACAATATTACTTATAAAGGCATTCCGGATATTCGTGTGATTGTCTTTAAACAGGTGCCTGTAATGGCGATGATGCGCATCCCTACCAGTCTTTCTGATGGCAAAGCAAATTTACATGCGGGCGGAATTGGGGTAGCCATTGATATAAAAACGGGAATTACCTTTGTGGATCCTCTTTATTCAAAGGATGAAATTCATCCTGACAACGGACAAAAAATTACAGGGATAACCATTCCTCATTGGGAACAGATAATAGTCATTTCAACAAAGATTCAAAAAATAGCTCCGCTGCCATACATGGGTATTGATTTTATTCTTGACGAAAGGTATGGTGCGCAAATACTGGAATTAAATGTACGTCCGGGTTTAGAAATACAAAATGTTAACGGAAAGGGCTTGTATTCCGAGCTCAGCAAAATTGGAAGTAATCATGAATAAACTACATGTAATAAAACAATATGTCCTGCCTTTTCTTATCATGTTTGTGCTCATCTCTACCAATTATTTTAATAAGGTAGGTTTTTTTGAAGACTGGTTTGTAGCCGGCAAGGATATTGATGTGGTTATTAACACAGATTTTCAGAATAGTCAGAATACCAACAGTGAAAACCTGGCCCTGGGAGAAACAACTGACTGGGACATTGAAAGTGGTTTTGTATCCTCCAATCCGTTAATTATTTCAGCAAAAGAAGCAGAAAAGGCCAATGATTTCAACAAGGCCATTGAGTTATATTCACAGGCGCTCGAAGAGGAGAATGAAGATTCCAGGATCCTGCTGGCACTGGGAATAGCCTGTTTTAGAAACGGGGACAAAGAAGAGGCGTTGCAAAGTTTTAACCGTATCCTGAAACTGGATGCCGGTAATGCAAAAGCATATTTCTACCTGGGATACCTCAATTCTTTGAACGGGAATGTCGACCAGGCAAAATCGTATTACCGGAAAGCCATCGAATTGCAGCCCAATTATTCAGATGCTTTTTATAACCTGGGAACCATACAACTAAAAGACGATAATACAGATGAGGCAGAAACCCTGCTTTTAAAAGCTGCCAGACTTGATAAATCAGCCGGATCATTTAAAATTCATTACAACCTGGGTATCATATTCCAAAAAACAAACGAATATAAAAAGGCTTTAGTAGCCTATAAAAAAGCAATTGAGCTGAATCCTTCCCATATCGAATCATGGTACAACCTGGCTTATTTGTACTACCAACACGATAATTTTAAAAAGGCAGAAGATGCTTTTCAGACTATTTTGCGTCTGGACCCTGAAAATAGTAAAGCACAATTTAATTTGGCACTTACTTTCAGCAAAACCAACCGGAATAAGCAGGCGAGGGAAATCTATGCACGGCTGATAAAGGAAAATCAGATGTATGAAGAGGCCTATATCAACCTGGCCATTGAATATCTGAATGTCAATCAGGTACAAAAAGCACTTGACATATACAGGAAAGGGTTGACACGCATGCCTAATTCATACAAGCTTCTTTTTAACAGAGGAACTTACTTTTTGCGAAGCAATGCTATTCAAAAAGCCTACACCGATTTGCACAAAGCCTCAAAACTGGATCCGGGAAATGAACAGATCCATTATAATTTGGGCCTGGTGTATTTCAAACAAAAAAAATATGCCAAAGCGATTAATAGTTTTGAAAAAGTGTTAAGCATAGATGACAAACATACAGAGGCTATTTATAATCTCGGATTGTCTTATATACGGCAAAACAAGCTTTCGGATGCTGCAGCTACTTTAAACACACTGCTTAAACAACAACCTGATTATGCTTCCGGATGGTTAAATCTCGGTGTGGTAATGAGCAGACAGGACAGTCTCGAAACAGCCATCAGGTGTTATACTAAAGCCATCGATATTGACCCTGAATATGCCGAAGCCTACTTTAACCTGGCCAAACTGAATTCAGAGAAAGGGGATGCTGACAATGCCATTCTGAACTACCGGAAAGCAATTGAGCTTAAACCCGGTTTTTCCGAAGCACTTTTTAATCTCGGAGTCGTATATTATCGTAAAGAAAATTATAAGGAAGCCATCTCTCAAATGGAAAAAGCACTTGCCCTGGATGCCTCCTATACCGAAGCATTATTCAATATCTCAAAAGCATACAAAGATTCAAAACGAACAGATGATGCCGTAAAAGCGCTTAAACGCCTGATAGAGTTGCAGCCTGATAATACTGATGCCCTTAACCAGTTAGGCGTTATAATGGCTGAAAAAAACAACCTCGAAAAGGCGATAGAATTATATACACAAGCCCTGGAATTTGAACCCCAAAACAGTGATGTTTTGTACAACCTGGCAGTAGCATACGGAAAAACCGACCAGTATGAAGAAGCCGAATCCCTTTACCGGAAGATTATTGAAACTGATGCCGGTAACAGCAAGGCCATGTATAACCTTGGTGTCATCTACATGGGGCAGAAGCAAAACGACAAAGCGATACAATTATTTTCAAAACTATCAAGGTTAGCCCCGAATGATTATAAGGCTTTTTACAATCTTGGATTGGTATACAGCAGGCAGAGTAACTATGCAAAAGCAGTAGAAAGTTACGAGGGTGCCATTAAAGCCAAACCAAATTATGTTACTGCTTATCGCAATATGGCCATTGCCTGTAAAAAACAACGTCAGTTTAACAAATCGGCAGCGGCTTTTAAAAAAGCAATTGAACTGGATAACGGGTATGAAGGGGCTTATTTTGGATTGGCCAAACTGTATTCTGATATTGGGCAAATCAACGATGCAGTTGATTATTACAAAAAACTTCTTGGTATCAATCCCAAAAACAAAGGGGCTCTTAACAACCTGGGGGTTATTTATCTGAAAACAGAAAAATTTGCCGATGCCGAAAAACTGCTGTTACAATCCGACAGGTATTACCCCGGTTCGTGGAAAACAATGTATAATCTGGCATTGGTTTATAAAGAATTAGGTGATTTGAATAAGAAGAAAAGCTATCTGAACAAAACATTGCAGTTAAATCCGGACTATAAACCCGCACAGGAAATGGTTGCACAGATTTAGACGGTAATTTCAGATTTTTTGGTGATTGG
>Ga0102962_1000529_pt1 | contig 17824 bp, 16 predicted proteins | sample SalPonF2_C_D2_MG_FD_84519 | JGI IMG/M metagenome (GOLD analysis project Ga0102962, IMG submission 84519) | Salt pond soil microbial communities from South San Francisco under conditions of wetland restoration - Salt Pond MetaG SF2_C_D2_MG ...
ATCGAAGGCACGTCCGATGATCTGCAACCCGACCGGCAGCTTGCCGTCGAAGCCCATGGGCACCGAACAGGCCGGCAACCCGGCCATGTTCACGCCAATGGTGAAGATGTCGTTGAGATACATCTGCACCGGGTCGGCCGTTTTCTCGCCCAGGGCGAAGGCCGCGGTCGGTGTCGTCGGCCCGATCAGGAAATCGTACTTTTCGAAGGCCTGGTTGAAATCGTCGGCGATCAACTGGCGCACTTGCTGGGCGCGCAGGTAATAGGCATCGTAGTAGCCATGCGATAGCACGAACGTGCCGATCAAAATGCGCCGCTTGACCTCGGCACCGAAGCCCTCGCCACGCGAACGCTCGTAGAGATCGGTCAGGTCCTTGGGATTCTCCGCGCGGTGCCCGAATCGCACCCCATCGTAGCGGGCGAGATTGGAACTGGCCTCGGCCGGCGCCACCACGTAATACGTCGGCACCGAGAGAGACAGGCTCGGCAACGAGGTTTCCTCGACGACGCACCCGAGCGCGCTCAGCTCGTCGGCCGCCGCACTGAACGCGTTGCGTACGCCCGTCTCCACGCCTTCGGACAGGAATTCGCGCGGAATGCCCACGCGCTTGCCCCGAATCTCGCGTGTTATTTCGGCCGCGTAATCCGGCACCGGGTCATTGACACTGGTCGAGTCCCGCTCGTCGAAGCCTGCCATCGCCTGGAGCACGTAGGCGGCATCCTCGGCGCTGGCGCACAGCATGCCCGCCTGGTCGAGGCTCGATGCAAAGGCCACGATGCCGTAGCGCGAGACGCGGCCGTAGGTCGGCTTCAGCCCGGTGATTCCACTCAGCGCCGCCGGCTGGCGGATGGAGCCCCCGGTATCGGTTCCGGTGGCGTAGGGAACGAGGCGCGCGGCAACCGCTGCCGCCGAACCGCCCGAGGAGCCACCCGGTACCGTTGTCTTGTCCCACGGATTCTTCACGGGCCCGTAATAGCTGGTTTCGTTGGAAGAGCCCATGGCGAACTCGTCCAGGTTGGTCTTGCCGATCGACACCGCGCCGGCGGCCGCCAGACGCTCGACCACGGTCGCATCGTAGGGCGGGACGAAGTTGTCGAGCATGCGCGAGGCGGCGGTAGTCTTCACCCCGTTGGTGCAGAACAGGTCCTTGTGCGCCATCGGGATGCCGGTCAGCGGTCCCGCCTCGCCGCGCGCGATCCGCTCATCGGCAGACTTCGCAGCCGCCAACGCACCCTCGGCGTCCACGGTAATAAACGCATTGAGTTCCTTGTTGCAGGATTCCACGGCAGCCAATGCCGCCTCGGTCAGCGCCACGCTGGTGGTTTCCCCCGCGGCCAATGCCCTGGCCAGAGTCTTGATGTCTTTGCCGTTCATGAGTTGTCGATGACCTTGGGCACCAGGTACACCCCTTCAGTGGTGTCCGGCGCATTCTGCTGGTAAAGCCCGGGATCGGGCGATTCGGTCACAGCGTCATCACGCAAGCGCTGGTTGAGCGCCAGCGGGTGCGCCATCGGCTCGACGCCCCCGGCATCCACTTCACGCAACTGGTCGACCATGGCCAGGATGTGCTCCAGGTCGGTTCCCAGGGAACGGGCTGTTTCGTCGTCGACGGCGATACGCGCCAGGTGCGCGAGGCGCCGGACAGCGGCAGAATCGAGGGCCACGGGCCTACCTTGTGTGGGAAAACCGAATTATCGTAACAAAATACGCATTTTCCCTTGCGTCACAGGCCGTGGATTGCTAGATTAGACGGCTTGTTGCGACTGATATCTAAACGAGCCCGTCACTATGCTCCGCCAGCTTATGGGCGCTTTCTCAAGCGACCTCTCCATCGACCTCGGCACGGCCAATACCCTGGTGTACGTCCGCGGCCGCGGCATCGTACTCAACGAACCCTCCGTGGTCGCCGTGCGCTTCGACCCCAAACGCGGCTCGCGCGTCCCCGAGGCCATCGGCAGCGAAGCGAAGGCCATGCTCGGGCGCACGCCGGGCAATATCAGCGCGGAACGCCCGATGAAGGACGGCGTGATCGCCGATTTCACGCTCACCGAGCAGATGCTCAAGCACTTCATCCGCCGGGCGAACAGCAACCGCTATTTCCGGCCCAGCCCGCGGGTGCTGGTCTGCGTGCCCCACGGCTCGACCCAGGTCGAGCGCAAGGCGATCCGCGATTCCGCAGAGGGTGCGGGCGCACGCAAGGTCTACCTTATCGATGAACCCATGGCGGCCGCGATCGGCGCCGGCATGCCGGTCGCTGAACCGCGCGGCTCGATGATCCTCGATGTCGGCGGGGGCACCTCGGAGGTGGCCGTCATTTCCTTGAACGGCATCGTCTATGCGGCCTCCGTGCGCATCGGCGGCGACCGCTTCGACGAAGCGATCATGAACTACGTGCGCCGCAACTACTCGATCCTGATCGGCGAAGCGACGGCCGAGCGGATCAAGATCACGATCGGCTCTGCCTTCCCCGGCCGCGAAGTGTTGGAGATGGAGGTCAAGGGCCGCAACCTGGCCGAGGGCGTGCCGCGCAGTTTCGTGCTCAATTCCAATGAAATCCTCGAAGCCCTGCAGGAACCGCTTTCGGGCATCATCGGCGCCGTCAAGCAGGCACTCGAGCAAACGCCGCCGGAACTCGCGGGCGACGTGGCCGAACGCGGCCTGGTCCTCTCAGGGGGCGGCGCGCTGCTGCGCGATCTCGATCGCCTGATCGCCGAGGAAACCGGCATCCCCGTGATCATCGCCGAGGATCCGCTCACCTGTGTCGCCCGCGGCGGTGGTCGGGCCCTGGAGCTCATCGACGAGCACGGACCGGACCTGCTCGCACTCGAATAAGTTAACGCGTGCGCTTCACACGCGAGCGTCGTCTCTTCCATGCCACTTCGCGCAGGCGTAATCTTCTTGGCGTACTGCTGATCGCGGCGGCCATCGCGCTGATGGGCTTTGACCATCAATACCACGCCTTGAACCACCTGCGCTCGGCTCTGCTTGCCGTGGTGTACCCCGTGCAGTGGCTGGTCAACGCACCGGGCGCCATCGGCCGCAAACTGGCGGACGATCTGGCAACCCGCCATGCACTGCTCAAACGCAATGGGCAGCTGGAACAGGAACTCATGAAGGAGCGCGTGGCGACGGCTCGCATGAGTGCGCTCAAACGGGAAAATTCACGCTTGCGCCTGCTGCTCAACGCCGTCGGGCAAATGCCGGGGCGCGTCGTGGCCACCAGCATTCTCTCGGTCGACATGAGTCCGTTCCAGAACCTGGTCACGATTAATGCCGGGAAGAACCTCGGGGTGCATACCGGACAGCCCGTCATCGACGCCGGCGGCGTCGTGGGGCAGATCACCCATGTCGGCCCGTTGCAATCGCAGATCATGCTGATCACCGATCCCGCCAGCGCCACACCGGTGGAGATCGAACGCACGGGGCTCGCCACCATTGCCATCGGCACCGGGCAGCTCAATGTGCTGTCCCTGCCTTACCTGCCGAACAACGCCGACATCAAGCCCGGCGACAAACTCGTCGCCTCCGGGTTCGGGGGACGCTACCCGCGTGGCTACCCGGTCGCCGTCGTGACTTCGGTCACCCCCCAGGCCGGCGACCCGTTCGCCAAGGTCGAAGCCCACCCCCTGGCCGGCATCGGCCGCGAGCATGAAGTGATGCTCTATTTTTCATCGCACCCGGGGCAATCGGGAGCCGGACAATGAGATCACGCTGGTTCTCCGCCCCATTGACCATTGCGCTCTCGGTCTTTGGCGCTCTCATGCTGACCATCATGCCCCTGCCGGCCTGGGCCGAAATGTTGCGCCCGGCCTGGGCCTCGCTGGTCGTTTTCTACTGGGTACTCGCCCTGCCCGATCGTTTCAACGTAGGCTGGGCCTGGTTGATCGGCCTGCTGGTTGATGCCCTGACCGGCAGCCTGCTTGGCGCGCATGCGATGACGCTGGCCATCATTGCCCTCATCGCCAACCGCTGGCATCTGAAGCTGCGGATGCATCCACAGTGGCAGCAAAGCATCACCCTGGCTTTGGCACTGCTGCTGAATGCCGTACTGCTGTTCTGGATAGGCGGGATCGCCGGACATTCCGCCCGGCCCCTGGTCCGCTTCATCCCGGTCATCATCAGTGCCTTGATCTGGCCCTGGGTCTACGCCCTGCTCAGGCGCGTGCGGCAGCGCTTTGTCCCGGCCTGAGCCGACTGAATCGTGAACCGCTTCACGCCTTTCGGTCACGATCAGCGCCACTTCCGGCGGCGCCTGGCCCTGATCGCCGTCATCGCAGCCTTGTTGGGCGGCGCGCTGGTGGCGCGAATGGTCTGGCTCCAGCTCATCGAATCCTCCCATTACACGGCGCTGGCGCGGGGCAACCGCATCCGCGTGCTGCCCGTCGCCCCCACGCGCGGCCTGATCTACGACCGCAACGGCGCCGTCCTCGCGGAAAATGTTCCAACCTATGAGCTGGTAGTCACCCCCGACCAGGTGCCCGACCTCAAATCGACTCTCAAACGGTTGGCGCCCCTCGTCGGGCTGAGCTCAGAGGACCTGGATAACTTCAAGCATCTGCGTAAACTGAAAAAACCCTTCCAACCGATCCCTCTCAAGACGGACCTGGACCAGACCCAACTGGCCAAGTTCGCCGTCAACCGTCAGGACTTTCCCGGCGTCGACGTGCGCGCCACGCTAAAACGGCATTATCCGAAGGGAACCGATGCCGCAGCCGTCGTGGGTTACGTCGGCCTGCTGAGTGCACATGACCTGCAACGCCTGAACCCCGACGAGTACCGCGCCAGCGCCCACGTCGGAAAGACCGGCGTGGAATGGCAATACGAAAAACTCCTGCACGGCCGGATCGGCTATCGCCAGGTCGAGGTCAATGCCAATGGCCGCATCCTGCGAACGGTCAGCACGACACCGCCGGTGCCCGGCAAGAACCTCTACCTCACCATCGATGACCGGCTACAGAAAGCCGCCTACAAGGCACTGAAAAATCAGCCCGGCGCCGTTGTGGCCATACAGCCGGATACCGGAGCCATCCTCTGCCTGGTGAGCTCCCCCGGCTACAACCCGAACCTGTTCGTCAACGGAATCTCGAACAAGCAGTACCACGCTCTGCTGAACCAAGCCGAACATCCGCTGGTGGACCGGGCATTGCGCGGTCGCTACGCCCCCGGCTCGACCATCAAGCCTTTCATCGGTCTCGCCGCGCTCAAGCGGGGCATCATCACGCCAACCTCCACCATTTTCGCCGGGCCGACATTCACACTGCCCAATTACTCCCACGTCTATCACAACTGGAATCCCTACCAGCACAGCGACGAGACGCTGACCCAGGCCATTACCGAGTCGACCGATACCTTTTTTTACAAGGTCGCCCACGAACTGGGCATCATCCACATCCACCGCTTCCTCAAGCGCTTCGGGTTCGGTACGCGCCCGCCCATCGATCTGCCCGGCGCGCTGGCTGGAATCAATCCTTCGCCGGCCTGGAAGATGCGCACACGGGGCAAGCCCTGGTATCCGGGGGAAACGATCAACATCGGCATCGGGCAGGGTTACTTCCAGGTGACGCCCCTCCAGCTGGCCTGGGCGACCGCAACGCTCGCCAATCACGGCAAACGGATGCGTCCACATGTGCTGGCCGCCACCACGGATCCGGCTACCGGTACGCACACGGTCACCGTGCCCCAGTCTATGGGGCAGATCAAACTGCCGGAAAAAAACTACTGGAACTACATGCTCCATGCCATGCATGAGGTCATCGTCAACCCGAAGGGCACGGCGCACCGGATCGCCAAGGGCCTGACATACCAGATGGCCGGGAAGACGGGTACGGCGCAGGTGACCAGCGTGTATCACAGCGATTTCGCTCCGGAGCAGAATATTCCCTGGAAACTGCGCGATAATGCGCTCTTCATCGCGCTGGCGCCCATCAAGCACCCGAGCATCGCCGTAGCTGTAGTGGTCGAACACGGGGGCGGCGGGGCGTCGGCCGCAGCACCCATCGCACGCAAGGTGATCGATGCCTGGATGCACGGCGATGACAAGCCGCTGAAGCCGGTAGCAACGAAATGACAGAGGATCTTCTGACACGTCGCACAAAGGCGCCAGGCAAGCCTAAGGCGGGATTGTGTGCCTTTGGGGCATGGCTAATAAAATCATTCCCGCGCCCAGCCTTCACCTGTCGATAGGCAAGCATGTTCCACAATCGCATTGACAAGCCGCTGTTCACTGCGCTGGTCCTGTTGGCGATAGGCGGGCTGATCATCCTGTTCAGCGCAAGCGGCGGCGACTGGGGCCTTCTTGGCAAACAAGGCATACGCGTGGTGGCGGGCTTTGTCTTGATGATCGCTTTCACATTCACTCCGCCGCGCTATTTCCGTCTGGTTGCGCCGGCGTTCTATGTGCTCATCGTACTGCTGCTTGTCGCCGTGCTCATGGTGGGCGCTTCGGGCAAGGGCGCTGTGCGCTGGTTGAACCTGGGACTTTTCCAATTCCAGCCGGCGGAGTTGATGAAAATCGCGCTGCCCCTGACGCTGGCCGCCTACTTTCACGAGCGCACGCCGCCCCTGCGGTGGCACCAGGTGCTCGTTGCCCTGGTGCTGATCGCTATTCCGGCCGCCCTGATCGCAAAAGAACCGGACCTGGGCACCGCCATCATGATCGTCGGCGCCGGAACCTGTGTGCTGTTCCTTGCCGGCATGCCGCTGCGCTGGATGATCGTGTTCGCCATAGTCCTCGGTGCGGCTCTGCCATTGGGCTGGCATTTCCTGCACGAGTACCAGCGCGAACGGCTGCTCATCTTCCTCGACCCCCAACGCGACCCGCTAGGCGCCGGGTACCACATTATTCAATCGAAGATCGCCATCGGTTCGGGCAACCTGTTCGGACAAGGGTTCATGGGCGGCAGCCAGGCGCAACTCAACTTCCTGCCGGAGCGCACCACCGATTTCATTTTCGCCGTGTTCGCCGAACAATTCGGTTTTGCCGGCGTACTAGCCCTCCTTCTGCTGTTCGCTTTCATTATCGGCCGGGGCTACGTCCTCGTTTCCCGTACGCACACCCGGTTCGGGCGACTGATCACCGCCGGGATGATCACCACTTTCCTGCTCTACGCCGTCATCAACGTCGGGATGGTCGCCGGGGTCGTGCCCGTCGTAGGCGTGCCGCTACCGATGATCAGCTACGGCGGATCTTCCATCGTGACGGTGCTTGCCAGTTTCGGTATCCTGCTCAGTATCGCCGCCCATCGCCGACTGATCGACACATGAAGCTACTCTCGCTGTTCACCGCAATCGTCCTCGTCCTGGCCTTCACCGCACCCGCGCGTGCCGTGGATATCCAAAAGCCCGAGGTCAAGGCTTTCATCGAACACATGGTCGAGAAATACCAATACCCCCGCCCGAAACTCGACAAGCTCCTGAGGGAAACGCAGATCAGCCAAAAACTGATTGCGGCACTCACCCACCCCGCGGAAGCCAAGCCATGGTACGAATACCGGGCCATTTTCGTGCGCCCGGCACGCATCAAGGCCGGCCGTGAATTCCTCGCCCAGCAAAAAAAAGCCCTCGCGGCCGCGCAGGCCAAATACGGCGTACCGCCAGCCGTCATCGCCTCGCTGGTAGGCATGGAAAGTTTTTACGGGAAACACGAAGGCACTCACTCGGCTCTACAGGCGCTGGTCACTTTTGCTTTCGGCTATCCGCCGCGGGAGCATTTCTTCCGTAACGAACTGGCCCAATACCTGATTCTCTGCCGCAAAAACGGATTCAATCCCACGCAGTTGAAATCCTCTTACGCAGGCGCGCTCGGCGCCGGGCAGTTCATGCCCTCCAGTTACCTCGAATACGGCGTCGACGTCGACGGCCGGGGCAGCGACCTGTTTCACAGTTGGGACGACATCACTGCGAGCATCGCCAACTATCTCGCGCGCCACGGGTGGCGGCGCGGGGAGCCGCTGGCGGCGCCCGCGGCGGTGCCGGCCGGAGTCGATACACGCCACCTGACCGGGCGGACGATGAAGGCCAGCCAGCTACACCACCTGGGAGTGGTTTTCGAAGCGCCGGTGCCGGGCACCGCGCCGGTACGGCTGGTCAAGATCAAATTGCGCCACAAGACCCGCTACTGGGTCGGACTGCCCAACTTTTCCGTTCTGATGTCCTACAACTACAGCCCGCTTTATGCACTTGCCGCAACCCAGCTCACCGCGGCCATCGACACCTCTTCCGCCCCCTCGACGGCAGCCGAGTCCGTCGCAGAGAAACACTGAGCCCGGGACCTTGCGCCTGGCCCTTCCCCATGCATTGGTGCTGGCGGCAGGGATTTGCGGCTTGAGCATCCTCGCCGGCTGCAGCAGCTTCCCGAAAAACGCCAATAACTTCGACGGCAGCAAACCGGCCATGGCACCACCGAAAGGGAAGTGCCACGCCTCCGCCAGCCAGGCAGGTGATAGTTACGTCGTTTTCGGCCACCGTTACCACGTGCTCGACAGCGCCATCGGCTACGACGAGCGCGGCATAGCTTCCTGGTATGGACCCAATTTCCACGGCAAGCTCACCTCCAGCGGCATTCCATACAACATGTATGCCATGACCGCGGCCAGCAAGGTGTTGCCGCTCTGCACCTGGGTGAAGGTCTCGAACCTGGAAAGCGGCAAGAGCGCTATCGTCCAGGTGACCGACCGCGGTCCCTTCGTGCGCAACCGCATCATCGACCTCTCGTATTCCGCCGCCAAGGCCCTGGGCGTCGTGCATAACGGCACCGCGCTCGTGGAGGTGCAAGCCATTGCCAACCCGTCCGATACCGTGCCCAAGAACATCACGCAGGTCAGCAAGACGTATCCCGCCAAGCATCTCCACCACCGCGCCAAGCTCTATGTGCAGGTAGCGGCTTTCACGCAACACGCCAACGCGGAGAAAATGCGCGCACGCCTTATCCTGACCCAGATCGGCCGCATCCACATCTCGCGCAAGGAGGTCCACCACAAGACGTTCTACCGGGTGCTGATCGGCCCATACAGAACCGTGGACAAGATCGATGCCCTGACCGACAAGCTCGACCACATCGGATTCCACGATACCGACGTCGTCATCAAATGATTCCGAGTCACCAGTCGATCCGGATGCGGGTGCATTTCCACCCCTGGGGTATTGGCGCGGACCGTCCATGAATAGACCAGAGACCTTCCATCGCAAGGCGGCCTGGCGATTCGTCGTCGCGATGGGCGTGGTGAGCCTGTTCGCCGACATGACCTACGAGGGCGCCCGCAGCATCATCGGCGCCTACCTGTATCACCTGGGCGCCGGGGCCGTGCTGGCCGGATTGATCGGCGGCGGCGCCGAATGCCTGGGCTACGCGGTGCGCTGGCTGTCCGGACGCGGAGCGGACGCGACCAACCGCCACTGGCTGTTCCTGTACAGCGGTTACGCATTGAACCTGCTCGCGGTGCCGTTCCTGGCGCTCACGGGATCCCTCGGCAGTGCCGCTGCACTGATCACGGCGGAGCGTCTCGGCAAGGGCGTGCGCAGTCCGCCCCGCGATGCGCTGCTTGCCCGTGCCGGGGAACAACTCGGCCATGGTTCGGCGTTCGGGCTCCATCAATTCCTGGACCAACTGGGCGCCCTGTCGGGACCGTTGATCGTCGCCGCTCTGGTCCTGAGCTCGGGTTACAAGGCCGGCTTCGCCATCCTCGCCGCCCCCGCAGTCGCCGCGCTCGTGACCCTGGTTGCGGCACAGCGCCTGCAAATCCGACCGCTCGCGCGAAGCCGGCACCTGGAGCGTTTGCCGCGGTCATTCTGGCTCTGGATCGTATTCGTCATGCTCTCCACCGCCGGTTTCGCGCATTTCACGCTGGTCGCCTTCGACTTGGCGGCGGTAGGCTTCGGGCCGGCTTTCATCCCGGTACTTTTCGCCATCGCCATGGCCAGCGAAGGCCTCACGGCCCTGCTGCTCGGCCGCTTGAGCGATCGCCGGGGATTCCTGCTCCTGGCCGGTTTCCCGCTTTGCGGGCTGGTCGGCACCGCCTTTCTCTTCCTCGGCTCGGCCTGGGTACCCTGGGTCGGCGCCGTGGTCTGGGGCGCCGGGCTGGGGATCCAGGGTGCGGTAGTGCGCGCCCAGGTCGCACGCAGCGTGGGTGAGGGCCGTCGCGGAGAAGCCTTCGGCCTGCTCGATACGATGACCGGCGTCGCCTGGCTGGCCGGCAGCGTCCTGCTCGGCGCGCTCTATACCGTTTCGCCCGAGGCGCTGACCGCCCTCAGTGCGCTGCTGGAGGTTGCAGCGCTCGGATGGCTGTTGTTCTATGTCCGCCGGAAGGTGCAGAGTCCAGCGTAACCACTGCCTACCCCTGCTAAAATTTACCCATGGCCGACGCACTTCCCACCTGCCTGCTCAACGGCGAACTGATCGCGACCCGGGACGCGCGCGTGTCGCCGCTCGACCGTGCCTTCCTGTTCGGCGATGCCATCTACGAGGTAGTGCCCTGCTATGGTGGCCGGCCACTGCGCCTGGACACTCACCTCGACCGGCTGGCCAACAGCCTCGAAGGCTTGGGCATGGCCGACCCCTACCCCCGCAAGAGGTGGCATGAACTGTTCGGCCAGCTCGTCGAGGCCAACGGCGGCGGCAACGTAGGCGTGTACCTGGAAGTCACGCGTGGCGCCGGCAGCGGGCGCGACTTCCTGCCGCCCGAAGGGCTCGAACCCACAATCTTCGGTTTCGCCTGGCCGCTCACCCCGCCCGCGCAGGCACAACTGGACAACGGCCTGACCGGGGTGGTCCTGGAAGACATCCGCTGGCTGCGCTGCGACATCAAGTCCACGGCGCTCCTTGCGGCCGTGCTGCTGCGCCGCGAGGCGGAGGAGCGAGGCGGCGACGAAGCGATCCTGGTGCGCAACGGGCACCTGACCGAAGGTTCGTCGAGCGCGGTGTTCCTGGTCAAGAAAAACGAAATCATCACACCGCCGGCAAGCACCGAGCGCCTGCCCAGCATCACGCGCGAGATCGTGGGCGACGTGCTCGACGAACTGGGACTGAAGGTTACCGAACGCGAGGTGCCGATAGCCGAACTGATGGAGATGGACGAGGCCTGGATCTCCAGCGCCACGCGCGAGGCGCTCGCGATCACACGTCTTGGCGACCGCCCGATCGGCACGGGCAAGCCGGGACCGGTATGGAAACGCGTCTACGAGGGCTTCCAGGCCTTGAAAAAACGCGAGTGCGGCGCATGAACGAACCGCAGAATCCCGAGGACCTCTACCCGCAGCAGGTGCCGTTGAAAGTCGTCGGCGACAATGGTGACACGCTGCGCGAGGCGCTCAATTCGGCCCTGGCCCGCCACCTGCCCGAAGGCACCACGGTGGATTTCGAGATGCGCGAAAGCAGCGGTGGCAAGTATGTCGCGCTCACGGCAATTTTCGTGGCGGAAAGCCGCGAGCAATTGATCAACGTCTACACGGAACTCCGCCAATGCGAAGCCGTACGCTTCCTGCTGTGAACGACGTCCGCATCCGCCGGCTGGGGCGCGTGCCCTACGAGCCGACCTGGCGCGACATGCAATCCTTCACGGACGCGCGAGACGCCGACACGCAGGATGAAATCTGGCTGCTCGAGCACGACCCCGTTTTCACCCTGGGCCTCGCCGGCAAGCGTGAACATGTCCTTGCCCCTGGCGATATCCCGGTGGTGCATATCGACCGTGGCGGCCAGGTAACCTACCACGGCCCCGGCCAGCTCGTGGTCTACCCGATGCTCGATCTGCGCCGCCGCAGGCTGGGCCCCCGCGCCCTGGTCGATGCGCTGGAGCAGGCGACGGTCGATGCGCTTGCCGAATGGGGCATAGATGCCCATGCCCGGCCCGACGCGCCCGGCGTGTACGTGGGCGAGAAAAAGATCGCCTCGATCGGATTGCGCGTGCGCCGCGGCGCAAGCTATCACGGCCTCGCCTTCAACGTGGACATGGACCTGGAACCCTTTACGCGCATCAATCCCTGCGGCTACGCCGGCCTCGAGATGACCCAGGTCTCCGAACTCGGTGGCCCCAAAGCACTCGATACCGTTGCCGATGCCTTCCTGCCGCATTTCACGTCCCGGATCGACAACGTCAAGCGCGATTAGAACAAGGCCCGGGCGGCGGCAAGCCGTTCACGGGTACCGACGTCGTACCACATGCCCCGGTAGTGCTCGGCGCTGATGCGATCTTCGGCGATCCAGCGTTGCAGAAGCGGAAGCAAGGGATTGCGTACCGGTTTTTGCCCCGCAAAGAATCCGGGGCGATAGAGACCGATACCGGCAAAAGTGTAATCGATTCCGTTCGGCCGGGTCAGACGGCCGCTCTCTATCGAGAAGTCGCCCTGCTCGCGATAATCGGGATTATCGACCAGTACCAGGTGGGCCAAGTCGTCCGGCGCAAGCGCCACCTCCCCGAAAGGATAGTCGCAGAGGATGTCGGCATTGACCACCCAGAAAGGCTCGCCGCCCAGGAGGGGCAATGCCTTGACGACACCGCCTGCCGTCTCCAGGGCTGAATCGCCCTCGTCGGAATAGCGGATCTGGACGCCATGGTCACTGCCGTCACCGAGCCGTTCCCGGATGCGCCCGCCCAGCCAGGCGAGGTTGACCACCAGTTCGCGGATGCCGGCATCGCGCAAACGCTCGATGACATGCACGATCAGCGGCTTGCCGCCGATCTCGACCAGAGCCTTGGGCACCGTATCGGTCAGCGGGCGCAAGCGCTCGCCGCGGCCGGCCGCGAGGATCATTGCGCGCATCAGCCGTTTTCCAGTTCGTCGAGCATGGAGACCAGCGCTTCGGTTTCCCCGTACCGCGGCGCGATGGCGCGCAGGTAGCCGAGGAAACGCGGCACCTCGGCAATATAACGCTGCTTGTCGTCACGGTAGGCAAGCCGGGCAAAGATGCCAGCCACCTTGAGGTGCCGCTGGACGCCGATGAGATCGAACCAGCGCGTAAACACGGCGTCCTCCGCCGGAACCGGCAGGCCGGCTTCGCGTGCCAGCTCCAGGTAGTGTGCGACTTTCCGTTCGATCCACGCCTCTTCCCAACTGTGGAAAGCGTCGCGGAAAAGCGTCAGGACATCATAGGCAATCGGGCCGAGAAGCGCGTCCTGGAAATCGATGACTCCAGGGCAGGGGTCGGAGACCATCAAATTGCGCAGGATGTAATCGCGATGCACGTAAACCTGCGGCTGCGCCAGCGCTTCGGCTATGAGCCTTTCGCACAGGCCCTGCCAGGCATCCATCCAGGCCTTGCCCGGACGGATGCCCCGGTGGCGGCCGACAAACCAGTCCGGAAAGAGATCCAGCTCACGCTGCAGCACCGTTGCATCATAGGGCGGCAATTGTCCGGGACGTGTCGCTGCCTGCAAGCGCACCAGGGCCTCCAGCGCCGCGTCGACCAGGGCATCCGCATTGGCGGGACCGATAGCATCCAGATAAGTCTGCGTACCCAGGTCGGAGAGAAGCGCAAACCCCTGCTCCGTATCCGCCCGGTGTACGAGGGGAACATGCAGGCCGGCGGCGCGCATGAGCTTGGCAACGGCGACGAAACGTGCGGTATCCTCGTGCGCCGGAGGCGCATCCATGGCGATGAGGGTGGCGCCGCCCGGGCCACTCAGGCGAAAATAGCGCCGGAAGCTGGCGTCGGCGGAAGCGGGCGCGAGGTCCGGCACGCTGCCCAGCGTCTGTTCAATCCAGCGCCGCAGCGCCTGTAGCCGCTGGTCCTTCGATGTGACGTTTGCTGCCGAGTTTGTCATTATGCGATCTTACCGCGCCGAGCGGCACTACCCTCCATGGGGCACGAACTTTAACCCATGGCCGGCCCGAAAGATGGGAGAAACACTGGAATGAACCTGGAGATGGGCAGAAAAAAGCCGCCACTCCGCCCGGACCCAGCCCCCTTTGCTGCAGCGGCCACGCCGGTCCTGCCAACCCAGGACTGACGGAACAACAGTGCCCTCCGGACGAACCCTGACAGCTCTGATACTCATGTGCCTCGGTGCTCCCGCCCTGGCCCAGGCGCCCACACCAGGCCCTGGCGCCTTCAAGCTCTGCCCGGCCAATCCGGTCTTCGTGCCGCCACCGCCCTCGACGGCGGCACAGCCCAAGGGCACGGTCCATTTTTCAGCCGACCGGGCCCGGGCATTCGGCAAAAACGAAGTCCATCTCAGCGGCAACGCCACCGCCGAGCGTGGAGACCGGCGCATCTGGGCCGACCTGATCAATTATTTCAGCAATACCCAGATGCTCAAGGCCAGCGGCAACCTGCGCTACAGCAGCCCCACCCTGGGCCTTACCGCGGATCACATGCAATACGACTTCTCAAACGATCATGGCATCTTCTGGGACGACAAGTATTTTCTGCCCGCCAAACACGGCCGCGGCAGCGCCAAACAGATCAGGACCGAGGCCTCGGACAAGACGCACTTGAATCACCTGACGTATACCACCTGCCCGCCCGGGGACGCCTCCTGGAAATTGCACGCCCGTCATGTGACGCTCAACCACGACACCGAGATCGGTTACGCCACCAACGCCTGGGTCAGCTTCAAGGGCGTACCGTTGTTCTGGACGCCCTACCTGACGTTTCCCCTGACCGGTGCCCGCAAGTCCGGGTTCCTGGCACCCACCATTACGCGCTCTTCGACCAGCGGGCTCGACCTGGAAGTGCCGTACTACTTCAACATTGCGCCGAACTACGACCTGACGCTGACACCGCGCTTCCTCAGTGAACGCGGCATCATGATGATGGGCACCACTCGCTGGCTGCTTCCGGGGACCAAGGGCCAATTCCATTTCGAGTACCTGCCCCACGACCGCAAAGCCGATCGTACACGCGGACTGGCGAACCTCCATGACACCACCCAGTTGGGCTCGCACTGGCGCGTCAACACCAATGTCGAGTATGTCTCGGATGCCAACTATTTCGACGACCTCGGCAATTCACTGCGCCAGGTCTCCCAGGCCTACCAGACCCGGAAGGTCACGGCCACCTACCAGGTGCCGAGCGGCTCGGCCTATATCAGCGTCGAGGACGAAGCTCCCCTTGACCCTTCCATTACCCCGGCCCAGCGCCCTTACCGCAAGCTGCCGCAGATCGGGTTCGACTTCGCCTGGCCGCTCTACCCCAGCCACTTCACGCCGGGCTTCTTCGGCGACGTCACGCATTTCGAGGCGCCCGCACGACGGAATGCCCTGCGTGCCGACATCCGCCCCTACCTGCGGGCCGATTACGGCAACGCGGGCTGGGACATCACACCGACGCTCGCCTTCGACGCGGCCCGCTACAATCTGGACGCCTTCGGCAGCCAGCCCCGGAGCTCGATCAGCCGCACGGCACCGATCTTCTCGCTCGACACCAGGCTGGATTTCCAGCGCTACTGGGGCAAGAACGACTGGCTGACCCAGACCCTGGAGCCGCGAGCCTATTACCTGTACGTCCCGTACCGCAATCAGAGCAATATCCCGGTGTTCGACACGTACCTGCCGCCGTTGGACATGCAGCGCCTGTTCTCGGACAATCGCTTTTCGGGCCCCGACCGGCTCGGAGACGCCAACCGGCTGTCCCTCGGGCTTACCTCGCGTTTTCTCAACGTCGACAACGGCCGCCAACTGTTCAGCCTCGGCTTCGGGCAGGCCTTCTACTTCCGTAACCGCGACGTGACACTGCCCGGGGGGACTCCCCAGACGCAGGCGCGCTCGGATTACGTGGGCGAACTGACCACCAATCTCGGGCATGATCTGAGTACGCGCGTGGTGGGGGATTACAATCCCTACACGCATAATTTCGACCAGGGATACGTCTCCCTGCAGTACCAGCCGGCACCCTTCCAGGTGATCAACGTGGGCTATTTGTACCGGCGCGGCGAGCTCGACCAGAGCGATGTATCCTTTGCCTGGCCCGTGACTCGACACTGGAGTGTGGTAGGGCGATGGAACTATTCGGTTCAGGACCATCAAACCCTTGAGAACATGCTGGGCCTACAATATGAGAGCTGCTGCTGGCGATTCCGCATTGTCCAGCGTCGTTTCGTAACCCTGAACGGTCAGGGTAATTCAGCCCTTTACTTTGAATTGCAGCTCAAGGGACTGGGCAGTCTAGGCAACCGATTGAGCGATTTTCTTCATGACGATATACAAGGCTATGGCCAGAACCCCAATTAACTACCTCCTCGCACTCAGCCTGGCAACCGCCGCCGGCGCGGCCGTCGCCGCCCCGGCAAAACCGGCGGCTGCGGGAACTGCCGCGAAAGCCGTTGCCAGCACGACGGCCAATCTGCCGGGAACCGTGCTCGACCAGGTAGTGGCCGTGGCCAACGACCAGCCGATCCTGCAGAGCAGCCTGAACGACAGGTTGGCTCAGGTGCGCAGCAGGCTGCAATCGCAGGGCACCCCTCTGCCACCCATCGCCGATCTCAGGCACCAGGTCCTGGAGCACCTGATCACCCAGAGCCTGGAACTGCAGGCGGCCAAACAACAGGGCATCCAGGTCAGCGACGACGACGTCAACCGTTCCCTCTCGACCATCGCATCGCGTAACAACCTCACCCTTGCGCAACTGCCACAGGCCCTGGCGGCCGACGGCCAAAATTACACCACGTTCCGGCGCACCATCCATGACCAGATGGTCATACACCAGTTGGAGCAGCAGGCCGTAGCGTCCAATATTTCGGTCACGCCGGCCGAGATCAGCAACTACCTGAAGAACCAGTCGCAGAACCAGGGGGCGAACGTGCGCTATCACCTCGCACAGATTCTCATCCCGTTCCCGTCCAACCCCACCCCCGGACAGGCGAACAAAACCCTGGCGGAGGCTCAGAAGATAGAGACAAAGCTGAAGAAAGGCGCCAACTTCGCGGCCATGGCTGCCGCCAAATCGGCCGGGCCGCAGGCTCTGAACGGAGGCGACCTGGGCTGGATGACGGGTTCCGAGCTGCCGACCCTGTTTACCGATGCGGTGCCCAAGCTGAAGGTGGGAGAACTCTCCAAGCCGATTGCGGGCGCTGGCGGTTATCACATCGTCAAACTGATCGCCCGGCATGAGCAAAGCGGCCCGAAGACCACCGAATATAAAATCAAGCACATCCTGATCAAGCCCAATCCGGTGCGTAATTCAGCACAGTCCAAGGCGTTGATCGAGAAGATCCGCAAGAAAATCGTCTCGGGCAAGCTGAGCTTCAGCGATGCCGCCAAACAGTATTCGGACGACCCCAACTCGGCGGGCAACGGCGGCGATCTGGGTTGGCATAGCATGACCAGCCTCCCACCCAGTTTCGACAAGGTCATTCCGAACCTGAAACCCAATACCGTGAGCCAGCCGATCCGCAGCCGCTATGGGTGGCACCTGATCGAGATCGCCGGCAAGAGGCAACAGGACCAGAGCAAGGCCAAGCAGCGGCACGACGCCTATGAAGCGCTGTTCCAGCGCAAGTTCAAGGAGCAGATGGCGCAGTTCAAGCGCAGCTTGAGGGACCAGGCCTACATCCACATCCTCGATCCGGCGGACCGCGGGAGCGACAACGGCTCGCAGTGACGGCCCGGATTGCGCTCTCGGTAGGCGAGCCGGCGGGCATCGGGCCTGACCTGGCCGTCCTTCTCGCGCAACGTGCCCGCGCGGCCGAAATCGTGGCCTATGCCGACCCCGGGCTCCTGGAGGGCCGGGCGCGTCAACTGGGCCTGCCCCTCGAACTGATCGAGCACCGCCCGGGCGCGGCGCCGCAAGCGGGCGCCGCGGGATCGCTTCGGATAGTCCCCTCGGCGCTGGCCGCGCCCGCAACGGCTGGAACGCCGGATCCTGCGAATGCGGCCTATGTACTGGACGCCC
>Ga0102962_1000531_pt1 | contig 17756 bp, 16 predicted proteins | sample SalPonF2_C_D2_MG_FD_84519 | JGI IMG/M metagenome (GOLD analysis project Ga0102962, IMG submission 84519) | Salt pond soil microbial communities from South San Francisco under conditions of wetland restoration - Salt Pond MetaG SF2_C_D2_MG ...
AACAAATGCTGCGTTCCCAATCCGAATTTGAGACTTCAATAATACGATTCGGTGGACTATACGGCTATGATCGTCACCCTGCCAAATATCTTGCAGGACGTCAAAATCTGAATAAGGGCAATGCCCCGGTTAATCTTATTCACCAGGATGACTGTATTGCCATAATTCAAAAAATTATCGAAGGAAAAGTTACAGGACAAATATTGAATGCCGTCTCAGACGGACATCCTCCTAAAAATATGTATTACCCAGCAGTAGCCGAAGCATTGGGATTGGATCCTCCCACTTATAAAGAAGACCATGGAAAAAATTACAAAATTGTGTCAAATGAGAAACTACGGCTCATTTTGGATTATCACTTCAAATATCCAAATCCTATGGATACGTTAAATCTGAAGTAAAAATCAGGCACCTGTGATTCAATAAAAGAGCAGCTAATTTCAATAAAACAGGGATGGCAGCTGGCTTTTTCAATGCACTGCATAACTTGGGAGATCTGTTAAGAGAATTTCCTGTCGACGTCAACATTCTAAATCCTGTTAAAAAAGAGAATATCAGTTGGCTGCTTGGATTTATTTAGGATCGAACGGTGTTACACAACAAACTGAAATTACTAAAACATTCTTTTTCACCTGACGGGACTTTAACCGATATAAAACCAGTGATTCATGGTGCTGGTACCTGAATTTGCGGGAAAGAGATACCCTTGGCATCGATTAATGATGACTGGTCAGGATTTAGTTTAAAAAGTATAACCTATGCAGAAGCTATTTTTGACGATTGGAAGTATCGCTATGGCATTGGCTGTTTCATTGGGCGCTTTTGGGGCTCATGGACTAAGAGGAAAACTCTCAGCGGAAATGCTAGATATTTTTGAGACTGGCGTGAGATACAATTTCTATCATGCGATTGGTTTATTGATTATAGGGATCATTGCTTATCAGCTGCCTGATTCCGGATTACTAAAATGGTCAGGCTGGCTAATGGTAGGCGGTATCATCATTTTTTCAGGAAGTCTTTATTTGTTAGCCCTTAGCGGTATTCGCTGGATGGGAGCAATAACACCTATCGGAGGACTTTGCTTTATTGTTTCATGGATTTTACTGGCATTAACAGTTTGGAAAGGCCTGTGAGGTACATACTCAACTAAATATTAAATACTATCATTTTAGACTTGCAGTTTAGCCTCATTATTATATCTTTACATAATTATAAAGAGTTGTCTCAATGCCCCCTAAGACTATTTTACAGGCCAATATAAGCACAAGATTTCCGTTTAGACTTCGTTAACTAAAAAAAAGAAGTTTCAATTACTTTCAAAGCTATGGCCAGTTTTGGCTTTAAATATCGGAAATATGCATTGCTAGTCATCTTCTGTTTATATGGTTCCCTTGCGAATGCTCAAAATGAGGTCGCCAGAGAACGAAGCTCTTTGAAGGGCATTGATGCTGTGGGCTTTACTGTAAATATTGAAAAAAATGCTCCACTTAAAAAAGCTAAACTAGACGTAACAACGCTGCAAAAAATGGGAGAAGCCACCTTAAAAGAAGGTGGCATTACAATTATTCCTGATAAAAAGGTAAAACATTCGGATGAAATTCCTTTTTTATATATGCATATAAATACAATGGATGCCGGACAAGGGCTTGTCCCTTTTAATGTCTCACTATACTTATATCAACCGGTTAAATTGACACTGAACAGAGATATACAAACAACTGCAAATACGTGGGAATCAGCCACCCTTGGGCTGGTCTCCTATGATCGATTGGATCTCATAAAAAAAGCAGCCCAAAACTTGCTTAAAGAATTCATTGACGACTATAACAAAATAAATCATTCTGATCAGTAGAGCATCAGATCTCGGATAGTCCATTAGCCGAATATTAGAATCAAAGCTAATAACCCTTTACAAATTTAAAAATTTACATGAACATAGAAGACTTTAGAGAATTCTGCCTATCATTCAACGGTGTATCAGAAGATTTCCCTTTTGATGACGATACGTTGGCTTTCAAAGTCATGGACAAAATATTCGCCTTGACAGATGTTGAAAAATTTGATGGAATCAATCTCAAATGTGATCCTGTTAAAGCGGCTATGTTGCGTGATCTGTATGCAGAAGTACAACCCGGACGCCATATGAATAAAAAACATTGGAATACCGTTGATCCCCAAGGGCAGCTGGACGATGAGCTCATTGAAGAATGGATTAAGGATTCCTATAACTTGGTTGTCGAAGGGCTTCCCCGTAAAAAACAGAAGAAGCTTGAAAAGCTTAGCGATTAATCTGAATTCGATCTTAGGAAGGGACGTAGGACAAATCAGAAGCTTGAGTTAGTAACTACAACTCGCTACCGTAAGAGAAATGAACTATCGATTTATAACTTCTTATCGGTAAGTGCACCCCTATTCACAATAACCCATTTACATAGTAAGTCGTATTCTTACTAAATCCCAACTGGTTGTTATTACTCCTCCACGTCTGCATTTTTATGGTCTGCCAAGCATGGCATGTACTTGTATCAAATGTGGAGGCTTTATACAGCAGATTCTTGTCAAAGAAATTATGATGATGATTCAGTAACCGGTTCCGGCTCTTTGGCTTCTTTAGTACCCAATCCCAATGCCTGATGGAGCTTAATTCCTATATAAACCGTACCAAATATGATAAGTGCCGTTATATAAAAAGGCAGTCCAATTGAGATGCCAAACAGCAATCCTCCCCAGGTAGGCCCCAGCATGCGTCCCAAACCTGAGATGCCCTGCGATGTGCCCATAACCGCCCCTATGTTTTCCTCTTCTGCTTCCTTGGAAATCAAACTCATGATAGTGGGGGTGTTCAGGCTAAATCCTATAGCCATAATACCCAAATATATACTGAGGGTTAGTGTATCGTAGGCCAATGGAATCAAGCCTAGTCCAATCCCCATCAGAACATTACCGACGGTGAAAATGTGTTCTTCTTTGAAGATCTTGGTAAGCTTTCGGATTAGATATCCCTGGATAAAGACGGCTATCAATCCAATATAAAAGAATTGCATCCCTACCTGTTCGGCCGACATGCCCAGTTTAGACTTACTAAAAAGGGGAAATGCACTGTATAAGCTAGATTGACCAAAGGTGAGAATAAAGTAGGCAATAAGCAGTGGAATTAACATTCCTTTCGCATCAGCTCCACTTTGAGCCCGTAATTTTTTCCAAAATGACTTAGAAAATACACTATTACGAACTTCTCTGTCGGACGAACGCGGAGCATTTTTATCGACGGTTTCAGGAAGTTTGAAAAGTACCAGGGAGAAACTGCAAAACGACATGAGAGCGGCAAAAAATCCAGGTAGTGCATATTTATTAGCTGCCATCCAACTTGCTACATTTGGGAGACCAATTCCAGCTATAAAACCATGGAGCGAATCATGTATTAATGCTGTCGCTAGCGCTGGACCGACCATAAAGCCTATACCAAATGCAGCCCCAATCAGCCCCATACCTTTAGCCCGCTCATCTTTCGAAGTAATATCAGATATATAAGCCTGAGCTGTAGAAATATTACCTCCCATAACTCCGGCAACGATGCGAGATGCAAATAGCACAAACAGTGAATCAGCCAAACCAAACATAATATAGGCAATCACTGCTCCGAAAGTGCTTAACAACATGATAGGCCGCCGGCCAATGCGATCGGAATAACTGCCCCAAATAGGTGAAAATATGAGTTGGGCAAATGAATAAACGCTATATAATAAACCTACAACTATAGCTGATGCCTCAAAATTTTTAGCATAAAATGGCAATAGGGGCAATACAATGCCGAAACCCATCAAATCAATGAGGACTACAAAAAATACCGTTGCAAGTTGAGTTCTTTTTTTCATCGGTTACTTACTAATAATTAATTCTCTTTTTAACAGATTGAATTGACTGATCCGCCGCTTCGATCGTTTGATCCAACATCTCATCAGTCAGACTGTTTGCCAGGAAAAACGATTCAAAGGCAGAGGGAGGTAAATAAATACCTCGATCTAACATTTCATGGAAGAAGTTTTTAAAAAATTCCTTATCGGTTGTATTGGCGGTATTGAAATCAAAGACTTCTTCTTCGGTAAAAAATACGCTCATCATTGACCCCACCCGGTTTATTGTCGTTGGAATTCCATAGTCCGTAAATGCCTCCTTAAGTCCGGTAAACAAGTATGTTGTTTTCTCTTCAAGCTTATCATATTTCAGTGGATCCTCCTGAAGACCAGATAATAAAGCATAGCCGGCAGCCATAGCCAAGGGATTACCAGATAACGTTCCAGCCTGATAAACCGGCCCAACCGGAGAAACGACATCCATTATCTCCTGTTTGCCGCCAAATGCACCAACCGGTAAGCCAGCACCAATTATTTTTCCATACGTTACCAGATCAGCAGTAACCCCGTATCGTTCCTGGGCACCGCCTTTCGCGACCCGGAAACCGGTCATCACTTCATCAAAAATAAGCACCGCATCATTGGCATCACAGAGTTCCCGCAAGCCCGGCAGAAACCCTTTTTGAGGTGGGATGCAACCCATGTTACCTGCCACCGGTTCAACAATGATAGCAGCTATTTCATCCTGATGTTCGTTAAACAGCTCCTTAACAGAATGCAGGTTATTGTAATCTGCTACCAAAGTATCTTTAGCCGTGCCTTCCGTGACCCCCGGACTGCTGGGAGCTCCCAGCGTTAATGCCCCACTGCCGGCCTTTATGAGAAAAGAATCGCCGTGACCATGATAATTACCCTCGAATTTGATAATCTTATCTTTGCCAGTATAACCCCGGGCTACCCGGATCGCACTCATACAGGCTTCAGTACCCGAGTTAACCATGCGTATCTTATCCACGCCAGGCACCATCTTTTGTACAAGTTCTGCCATCTTTACCTCAATCTCGGTCGGTGCACCAAAAGATGTAGATTTAGCAGCTGCCTCCTGTACAGCTTTTAATACCGGTTCGTAAGAATGTCCCAAAATCATTGGTCCCCACGAACCCACATAGTCGATATATTCTTTACCATCGACATCGGTGAGTATGGATCCTTCCGCTTTTTCAAAAAAGACAGGCGTTCCACCCACCGAACTAAAAGCACGAGCTGGAGAGTTGACGCCACCAGGAATAAACTGCTTTGCTCGATCAAATAACTTCTTACTTGTTTCTAACATAAAAATAGAGTTTGTCTTCCTCGGTACAGCGAAGAATCTCAAGGGTGCTACAACTTCATTTGGGATTCCTCAGCAAGCCTCGGAATGACGCTTATTTAATTACTGCTTATTCAATAATTTCGATGCTTGTTTTGCAAAATACGTTGCTATAAGATCAGCCCCGGCTCGTTTAAAGCCAACCAGAGCCTCCATCATTGCTTCCTCTTCGTTGAGCCAACCTTTGGCCGAAGCCGCTTTAATCATGGCGTATTCGCCGGATACATTGTAAACAGAAACAGGCACACTTACATTTTCCTTTACGGCACGAATCACATCCATATAAGGAAGACCAGGTTTTACCATCACGATGTCGGCCCCCTCCTGCTCGTCGAGCCTCGCTTCCTTGATACCTTCTTTAACATTGCGAGGATCCATCTGGTAGGTTTTTTTATCACCGAAACCCGGCGCTGAGTCCAGTGCATCTCTGAATGGTCCATAATAACTGGAAGCATACTTGGCGCTATAGGCCATGATACCGGTGTGCTTAAACCCTGCTTCATCCAACGCCTTGCGCATAGCTCCGATGCGGCCGTCCATCATATCCGAAGGGGCCACCATATCAACCCCGGCTTCGGCATGACTTACTGCCATTTTGGCCAGCACTTCGACAGACTCATCATTTAGAATTTCTCCATCTTTAACAATACCGTCATGGCCATAACTGGAGTACGGATCCATCGCTACATCCGTCATGACTAATATCTCAGGAAATTCCTCTTTAATGGCACTAACCGTCCGCTGCATTAATCCATCAGGATTCAATGCTTCTGTTCCTTTATTGTCCTTTTTCTCATCGGGCACTTTGGCAAAAATTAGTACAGAACGAATGCCCACCTCCTGCAATTCTCCTACTTCATCAAGCAATCTATCCAGCGTATAGCGATAATAATCCGGCATAGAAGGGATCTCTAACTTCTTGTTTTCTCCTTCCATCACAAATACAGGGGCAATAAAATCCGCCGTTTTCAAATGATGTTCGGCAACCATATTGCGCATGGATGCACTAGTTCGCAAACGTCGTCCTCGTATATATGGAAATTGTCCGTATGTCATCTCAATTTTATCTGTTGGGGCGTATTGCATTACGCCCTTACATTCTCAGTTTCTAATTCAAAATTCCTTCCTTCTTACCATACTCAATCCAATCAATAGGATTTTTCAATCGTTCAATTAAATAGGCTTCGCGGCTGCCCTCCTCAACCTGAAAATTATAATCCCACCGCACACGGGGCGGTAGACTCATCAGGATCGATTCCGTTCGTCCCTTTGTTTTCAGCCCGAATAAAGTACCGCGATCATAAATTAAATTAAACTCCACATATCGACCGCGACGCATCTCTTGAAAATAGCGCTGACGGTCATCAAAAGGTTCATCTTTACGGCGTTCCACAATAGGCACGTAGGCATCCAAAAATGCATCACCTACACTGGTTGTAAACGCATACCAATCTTCGGCCGACCGCTCATCAGTGGAACGCAAATAATCAAAAAACAGCCCCCCAATTCCGCGCCCTTCCGAACGATGATCATTATAAAAATACTCGTCACATTCCTTCTTAAACCGAGGATACAAATCCTTGCCATGCTCATTACAAGCCGCCTTTAACACTTTATGAAACTGCACGGCATCTTCATCCCACAAATAATAGGGCGTCAGGTCTGCACCACCTCCAAACCAACAATCGCGTACCTCGGTCATATCAGAATCATCGTAAAGCTCGAAATAACGGAAATTGGCATGCACTGTAGGCACCATTGGGCTTTTAGGATGGATAACGAGTGAAATCCCGCCGGCCCAGAACCAACCTTGTTCCACTTCAAAACGCTTGCGAATCAGCTCCGGCAGTTCTCCATGCACGGTCGAAATATTGACGCCGCCCTTTTCAAAGACATCGCCTTTTTCGATCACACGGCTGTGTCCGCCGCCCCCGCCTTCGCGATCCCAGTCGTCGTGCCGAAACCGTTCTTTGCCATCCATCTGTTCCAGGCGATCACAGATATCATCCTGCAATTTCCGGATGTAAGCTTCAAATCGATTTTTGAGAGATTTAGAGTCCAAAAGTTATAATTTATTTTGAATTCGCCACAGATTTTGACTGATTCAAAACAGATAATCCGTGTACATCTGTGTTAATCCGTGGCTTTGGTTACACTATATTCTTTAACCGCATCAACGAAAGCGTGGGCGTGATCGACCGGGATATTCGGCAGGATGCCGTGCCCCAAATTTACGATATAACGCTGGGTGCCAAACCGGTCAATCATGCGATTCACTTCATGTTGAATCCTTTCTATGGGTGATAACAAATGAGACGGATCATAATTGCCCTGTAGTGTGATTTTTCCGCGCGTGGCTTCCCGGGCATATTCCGGTGTGATTGTCCAGTCCAGCCCCAGGGCAGCAGCTTTGCTTTTAAAACTGAGTCGCTCCAGCGCATACCAACTACCTTTGGCAAAAAGTATAACCGGTACTTCATCTATAGCTTCACAAATCTCCATTAAATACGGCATGGCCCATTCGTTAAAGTCTTCAGGGCCAAGCAGTCCTGCCCAGGAATCAAATACCTGCACGACCTGTGCACCAGCCTTAATCTGAGCTTTCAGATAATCTATTGTTGCTTTTGTAAGCTCCTTCATGACATGACGCGCGGCATCAGGGTGCTGGTACAAAAAGGCCTTGGCCTTATCAAAATTCTTGGATCCTTCGCCCTGTACCATATAGCAGAAAAGCGTCCACGGTGCACCGGCGAAACCTATCAACGGAACGCGTCCATTCAACTCTTTACGAGTAAGCGTGATGGCTTGCATTACATGATCTAACTTTTCGGGTACCTTTTCTGCCAATATTGAAAAAGCATCATCCACACTTCGAATGGGATTCTCCATCACAGGTCCTTTGCCCTTAACCAGATCCACATCAATGCCCAGCGCCTGTGGGACAGTCAGGATATCCGAAAAAATAATGGCCGCATCAGGGCCGATTTCATCGATAGGCTGAATAGTAATCTCACAGGCCAATTCGGGTGTTTCTACCCGTTCAAAGAAGCTGTACCTTTTACGTAGCTTTCGGTACTGAGGTAAATAACGGCCCGCTTGTCGCATCATCCAAACAGGCGGACGTTCGACTTTTTCGCCGCGAAGGGCGCGGAGTAATAAATCGTTTTTAAGTTCTGGAAAATCTTTGCTCATAAATACATCATAATTATAAAAAGACTGAATCCTGTAGGATCATCCCCCTTAATCCCCCTTCGAAGGGGAACTTTCAACTTGATTAAAAACATAATCTGATACCGTTCGGAGCAGCACTTCGGTGTCGGGTTGCTTAGCTATTTCCACCGGCTGATTGGTTTGCTCACGCAGTGCTTTAGCAGTAGTAGGACCAATAGCAAATAGCGGTGGTAATTCGCCCGAAAATCCTTGGCCCATTTTGAAACCCTCCACAGCGCTGGGACTATAAAAAAGTATTCCGGCAATCGGTTTATCCGGCATATACACCTGATTAATAACCGTTTTATACACTTCCAACTCAATTACTTGTACGCCTTCATCGCGCAATCGTGCTGGCATTTCACGACGACTGAGATTGCCGTGAAAATAAATAACCGAGTTAATCCTTCCTTCTTCTATAATCAGTTCTGCCAAATGCTTGCTATCTTGCGTCTTCGGAATTTTTGCATCTAACCCCAATTTCTTAAGTGCCTCCTTGGTTTTAGATCCCACTGCAAAAAGCTGTGTCTCAGGTCGCATCTGAAGACCGGCATTCATTATTTCCTTCAAAGCTTTGACCCCATTCGTACTTGTGAAGATCCAGTCCGACTTTGGATGCTCGTTTATCACACCAAGCACTTCATCCCAATACTCAGGAAATTCAAAATGCAAAGCGGGCTCTATAATTGCCTCTAGCCCCAAGATACGCGCATATTCAAGTTGCTGTGCGGATAGTGGACGAGTGACTAAAATATTTCGCTTATCTTGCCTCATGGAATAAAAATCAATTAGTCATACTGATAAAATGAGAGATCTTTTTGTTAAACAAATTATTGCTAAAAAAAGATCTCTTTCATCGTTGAGATGACTATTTTGGTTTATTTCTAAGATTGCGATTTCATTTCCTCAATAACTTTAATAGCCCCCTCACTCAACAAGGCTTGAGCGGCACGATGGCCCAATTCTCCAGCCTCCCCTACGGATATTTGCTTTTCAAAGTCGAAACGCTCGCGTCCATCCAGCGTTAAAGCTACCGCTTTAAAATGGACATGTTCTTTTTCGATGAAAGCATGGGCTCCTACCGGCGCACTACAACCGGCTTCCATATCGTGCAAAAAATCTCTTTCGATAGTTGTACATAGAGCGGTCTCGTCATGAGCTAAAGGAGCCAGCATCTCTTCCATATCCGTATCTTCTTCACGGATCATCACCGCCATCGCCCCCTGGGCAGCTGCAGGCACCATCCAATCGAGGTATTCAGCAATGTGATGACCAAGCCCGATACGTTCAAGACCTGCTGCTGCAAAAATAGCTCCGTCCCAGCCATTAGTGCTAACTTTCTTCAGTCGGGTATTCACATTTCCACGGATATTTACAAGATTGTGATTTGGATAACGATTAAGCCACTGGGCCCGCCGGCGGTTACTGCTGGTTGCAACGGTTGCTTCATAATCGGTATCATCCAAAAAATCGGTACCTTCAGGAGCGACAAGGGTATCACGAGGATCAGCACGTTCTAAAATGGCGGCTACTCGCAGTGGCAGAGGATTTTCCGTTGGCAAGTCTTTAAAAGAATGAACGGCGATGTCAATTTCCTCATTAAGCTGAGCATTATCGAGAGCTTTAGTAAAGACTCCTTTGCCGCCCATTTCGGTAAGTGGTGTTGACAGATCGATATCCCCTTCCGATTTAACAAAAATAAGCTCAGTGTTATAGCCGAGCTTTTTGAGTTTCGAGGCAACCTTTTTTGCCTGCCATGTAGCCAACTGGCTTTCGCGAGTACCAATGCGGATCGTAGGCTTACTCATTATTTGAATTCATTTCCAACTTAAACATATCATTTACTACTTTAGCTACTTGCTCTGATTCATGATGATCACGCAAGTGTTCAATAGAGTAGGCAGCAATTTTATTAACGATGCGGCGTGTAAGATTTTCGACCTTTTCTCGATCGGTATCTGAAATCTTATTTCTAAAAAACTCAAATTCTTCTTCTCGAATACTGTCGAATTTGTTAGTTAAGGCCTTGATGGTGGGAACTACTTTTTGCTTACTAAGCCAGTTTTTATAATCCGTTAATTCATCATCGATGATCTTTTTAACCAGCGGAATATTTTCCTCCCTTTTGCGATAAGCCTCATCAGTAACATCCGTCAGAAAATCCATGTTGGCCAGATCCACAAAATTCAATTCTCCAATTTCGGGATCGATATTGCGAGGCACTGCCAAATCCACCAATACCTTAAAGCTGGGATTCAGGATGGAGGGTTTCATATCATCCAGGGTGATTACCGGGTTTGGGGCCCCCGTCGCTACGATAATCAAATCAGCATCAGCAATTTCCTTCGATAGATTTTTCATTTCTGCTACGTGCAAATCAAATTTTCCGGCTACAAATTCGGCACGATCACGGGTACGATTTATCAGCGTTAACCTTTCGACACCAAGATTAATCAAATTCTTGCAGGTCACCTTACCAATTTTACCGGTACCCACCAGCAATACTTTTTTATTCTTCATATTTTCAAAAGTACGAACGGCAAACTTTACAGCAGCGTAAGCTGTAGTAGCAGCTCCCTCTCCCAGCGATGTCTCATTACGAGATCGTTTATGAGCTCGAAAAATATGCTGCATCAACCGATGCATTTCCCCGGATACAGCATCCAATTCGCTGGACAAATCGTAGGCTTCTTTTATCTGATTTACCACCTGCAGGTCACCAAGAATCTGGGAATCAAGACCAACTGTTACCTGAAATAGGTGTTTGACAGCTTGCTGACCCTCTTTCTCAAAACCATAATTATGGAATTCTTCGAGCGTAGCATTTGAATAGGTTGTCAACAAACGAACGAGCTCTTGAGGAGAAACATCCTGTGCAAAAATTTCGGTTCTGTTACAGGTTGAAATCACAAAAAGACTATCGATACCTTCACGTTTGCCCCCCAAAATGAGCTCCTTCTTCTGCTCATTCTTAAGACTAAAACGCTCACGTATATCAATGGTAGCTTCCCAATGATTGACGCCAACCGCACAAAAATCCGTTATTTTAGGTGGCTCTGCCAGCATAGAATCAAGCTGAAACTTCGTTAGATTTTTCTTCTCGTTTTCTGTCTTCCCGACTAACGACCTCATGATCTAATTTATTCAGTACCTCATCGGCAAGGGCTCGTATGTAATCCGGATGATCGTTTATGCCTTCCATCACTTTGACATTATCAAATTCATATCCTTCTTCTTCGAGCTCCTCTCGAAGTTCAACACCTAATTCGTAGAGGGTTTCAATATGGTCAGTAACAAAAGCAATAGGAATCATTAAAAAATTCCTGATTCCATACTCCAGATGACGTTTTACCAGATCAACCGTATTGGGCTGCGTCCATTTTTGCGGACCTACTTTCGATTGAAATCCGAGCCAGTAATCTTCCTTTCGTCCGCGCAACTTCATCACCGCTTCCATAGTTTCTTTAATTTCGGTGGTGTATGGATCCCCACTGCGAACTTCCAGCAAAGGCGTCCCGTGTGCACTAAAAATGAGATGCGTCTTGTTGCGCGTTTCCTCATCCATCGTATCCAAGGCCTGATCTATACGATCGCTTATGGCTCTCAGATAATTGGGATTCCGATAATAATTTTTGATATGAAATTCTTTCCAGGGCTTAGAATCTCCAAATTTTTCTTTGCTTTGAATCTCCCAATCTCGATAGCTGCTGCCCGTTGTAGTCCACGAAAATTGTGGATATAGAGGAACCATCACCGCATGTGTGATGCCATCTTCAACCATATCATCCATCGTGGTGTCAGCAAACGGCAGCCAATATCTCATACATGTATAAACTTTTACCACCTGATCGGGCAACACGTCCGTAAGATGCTTTTCCAAACCTCGGCGTTGTTTCTCAGTTAAGCTGTTGATAGGGGAACAGCATGTTGAAACTTCACTGTTCTTACGATTCATGCAATGCTTATTGCCCATACACCCTTTGGGACATCCATTAATCTCTTCGTAATCTTCCTGCACACTGGGAGCACGGAATTTGGAGATAATATTTGCAAAAAGATCCTGAAACTTGCCACCTCCCAATTTGATAATATCTTCGTCGCGAAACAGGTTGTACAAAAATGGACGGACAGCGTAGTCAGCGGTAGGACCGCCAAGATTCATCAATACTACGCCAATTCGTTTTTCATCTATCGCCATATTAATTGTTTATATACTCTTCAACGAGCATTATTTGAATATTCGAGTAGAAAATGACAATTACATATCATTGGAGTAAATAAATTGATTCTTTATGAAGGAAATTTGAAGAAAGGCCATTAAATCTATTTAGAACGATTCTATGTTAAAAGCCCTATTCCCTTTCCAAACCCTGAGGGAATAGAATGGATACATAAATCAAAAAAATATTTCATATATAACTTGTTCAACTCTTTGTAGGCAATGTGAACCAAAAACTTGACCCTTTCCCCACCTCACTTTCTACTTCGATATCCGTACCGTGGGCATTAAGAATACTTTTGACCACAGCCAATCCCAAACCGGTACCTCCTTTATCCCGGGAGCGAGCTTTATCAGTACGGTAGAAACGATCGAATAGACGACCCAAATGCTCTTTGGAAATACCGATCCCACTGTCTTCCACTTTTATTTTGACCGATCCATTCTCAGAAGTATAACATAAGCGAATTTTACCTTGATTAGTATACTTCAAAGCATTGGAGATTAAATTATCAATCACTTGTTCAATCTTCCCGGGATCTCCAACAGCCTTACAAGAATGCTGATCTATCTCCAAAGCGATCCCTTTCTCATCGGCACGTTCGCCATACCATTCGTCCATATGCTCGGCGATATTCGCCAAGTCAAATTCTTTTGTTTCAATAAAATGTTCATCAGAATCATAGCGCTGCAGCGTAAGCAAATCTTTAAATAACCGGGAAATACGCTCTGTTTGATTTCGTGCCGAACGGATATATTTTTTCTTCTTATCCTGGGACAGATTTTCCAACTCCAGCATTTCCAGCGCTCCGGAAATTGTATGCAACGGGTTACGAATTTCATGCGTTATATCAGCAAAAAACTGTCGTTGTTTCTTCGCATATTTTTTTATCTGCTCGGTATCAGAACGCAATCTCGATGCCATGTGATCTAAGGATTCGGCCAGCGTACCAAACTCATCTTTACGTTTAATATTAATTTCCCGGTCAACATCCCCTTCGGCAATCGCTTGAGCTGCATTTTTTATCTGAGTGATCGGTTTCGTAAGATAACGTGCGATCCAAATACTGACGATTACAATTAACCCCATCGAAATGAACAATCCATAATAAATAATCCAGCGGATCGTCTTGATAGGAGCATAGATCTTGTCTTTCAGCTGACGTGCTAATAAGTAATGGGCAGGATTCGAGGATTCATGAAGCTCAATATATGCTGTAAGTGCTGGTGAATCAGGCTCATTTGGTAAAAGTGGCAAATCGCCCCGGGCATACAGGCTTTGCAAAATGCCCTGGGATAAACTGTGAGGTGGCACAAAAGTTGTATCACTATCCAGGTACGAAGTCAACAACGTCCCTGTAGAATCATAGAGAGCCAATTGGTAATCTGATGTCTTCCCAGCCTGCTCAAAATGTTGCTCGAAATCTTTGTTTTCGGCCAAATTTGCAATTGTGACCGCCAGCCACTGGGTATCCTGTTCCATTTCAATCCGTCCCTGTTTTAACAGGTAATCCCGAATAAAAAGAATGGAATAGCTACTGATAGCCATAATCCCAAAAATCAGCAGAAGTATAAATGTCCAGGCTAATTTCGAACGAATACTCATAAACTACTGATCAGCAATTAAGATTAGAGGCCATAACTCCTGGTCGGCAAGTTGCTACCAACCGTATCAAACCTTCACAATTTCACGATTCAGGCCATATCCGATTCCACGATACGTTTTGATAACCTCTCCCGCATCTCCCATCTTCAGACGCAGGTTTTTTACATGCACATCTACCGTACGATCAAACACAAAATGATCTTCTTCTGTTATATGCTCCAAAATTTCTTGTCGGGTATAGACCCTTTTGGGATTCTTATAAAACAGTTCGATCAGCGTATATTCTGTTGAGGTCAACTCAATTTTTTCATTTTTAACGTAAAGTTCTTTCGCATCAGTATCCAAATAGGTATCGCCATACTGTAGCCAATTGGCTTTCTGGGGATTCTGACGACGAAGCAGCGATTCTACATGTGCCTTCACCAAATTAAGGCTGGCCGGTTTGGGGATATAATCATCGGCCCCCAATTCCAAACCCTCTATTTCATCCTGTTCTTTATCCTTGGCTGTTAAAAAGATGACCGGAATGTCATTTAGTACAGGATGCTTGCGTATCTGTCGGCAAATTTCTTTCCCATCCACGTTGGGCACCATAATATCCAAAATTGCCAGGTGAATATCGCCGGCATGCTCTTCGATCAATCCCAGAGCTCGATTTCCTTCATGAGCCACGAGCACTTTATAATCATTCATCTCCAAAAAGTTAGCCAGCATTTCTGCCGGTTCTTCCTCATCTTCAACTAGTAATATGCGATGTTTTGGCTTCAAAACAGTAAATTTATTTCAGAATGAAATCAAAATAACATTATTCAAATGTGTTGATTGCGTTAAGATAGCAAACTTTAACAAAGATCTGAACAGCTTCATTTTTTTCAAAATCCCCTCTTGTCAAGCTTTGCTTGTTTAAGCATCTTAAGATCAACTTTTTAACACTAAAAATATAGAATACGAATGTCATTTCAGAATAAAGTTGTATGGATTACCGGGGCTTCTTCGGGCATTGGAGAAGCTCTTACTTATGCTCTTCACCGGCAGGGAGCCAGACTCATCCTTTCATCCCGCCGGCAAGAAGCTCTGGAAAAGGTAAAATCCAATTGCGGTGGCAATACTTCTAATATCAAAATCATTCCACTGAATCTTGCTGACACGGGTTCGCTTGCTGACAAGACCCGGCAGGCACTTGATGTCTTCGGACATGTTGATTATTTGTTTAATAATGCCGGTATCAGTCAGCGTTCACTGGCCGTTGAAACCCAAGATGACGTTCTTCGAAAAGTGATGGAAATCAACTTTTTTGGCACAGTGAAGCTAACCAAGTCTTTACTACCCTCGATGCTTGAACGACAATCAGGACATATCGTCGTTACCAGTAGCGTGATGGGGAAATTCGGCACCCGCCTGCGATCAAGCTATGCTTCTTCAAAACATGCGTTACATGGCTATTTCGACTGCCTCCGACAGGAAGTGGCCGATGACAATATTGAAATCTCGCTCGTTTGCCCCGGCTATATCAAAACCAACGTCACTAAAAATATGCTGGAAGGCGACGGAACAAAACATAATAAAATGGGGCATGGGCAAGATCACGGAATGGAGCCCGATGTGTTTGCAAAAAAGCTGCTGCCAAAGGTTGAAGCGGGAAAGGAAGAAATTTATATAGGGGGCACTGAGATTTTTGGCATTTATCTACAACGATTCGTTCCTACGCTTTTTCACAAAATCCTACGTAAAGTTGAGGTGACATGAGTTGTGGGTCATGGGTTGTGAGTGTTTGTCAATCCCTGAATAAGTAATAAGAGCAACGTAGGTTGGACATCCTGCCCGTCAATCCGATTCAAAGTAAAGCCTCGAACTGTTTCAAGTTTGCAACTTGGAACAGAACAGTAATCAAACGTTGCTTTAAGCAAGATCGCTCTCCCTAATTTCCTAACTGCTTGCTCGGAGTGGGCATTGCCTCTTAGATCCTACGCGGACTTATTCAGGGAGATACGTTCGACTTCGATCTTGCAAACCCGCAAGACCTCCGCTCAGTATGACACTGCTTTTATTTAGTTTTCACGTTGTGAGAAGGTTCTACCCTCGAACAAGTGGTCGTTCGGGAGTTCAACTCCCTCACAACAAATTTATTAACCCTTGTTTATGAGTCTTTATCCAGTGTGGGCGCTTTTACTATTCAGCTACCTGAAATCGTCTCAACAGTTGACCCAAAAATTTATTGGCATACACTTTGTTAATATGATTCATATCGGCCAGAATCACCAATCGATCACGGCTTCGTGAGAAAGCGACATTCAAAAGACGGGGAACGGCCAAACCATTTTTTTCCTCATCAAAGGGGCGAACAGAATAATGACGACGGCGTCCATATTGCTCTTCTCCACTCATCACCGTATCAAAAATTATAACATCCTTCTCACGTCCCTGGAAAGTGTGTATCGTTCCAACTTCAATCATCCCAAAATCATGTTCATAAAGTTTTCGGCGAATTTCATACACCGGGCTTCGGAAAGGCACAATAATCCCAATCTCATCCACCGGCACATGATTTTTTAGAATCAGCCGTTTGAGCATCTTAATAATAATTAAACTATGCACCTCATTGACGGGACTAAATCCTTTTCCTTCATCTTTTTGAGTAAGCACCGGGCCATATTTCCAACTGTCAATCACATTCACCGTTGGATCGTTATCACCATTATTTTTGCCAAATTCTTGGTCCCTATCCTGATCCGGTTGTGCGGTCTTCAGCCGTCCCTCGTAAAAAACCGAACTCAGCACTTCGGCCAAATCCTCGTTCAATCGATATTGCGTATCAAAGAAAGTAGTCAATGCACGGTTTTGGTCATGCCACTCGAACAAATCCTGGGTCGTATCAGCCTCCGATACGAATGTAAATATATCCTCTTCCAAAAAGTTACGAGCGTGGGCATCATCCGTTAATGCAATAGGGGGTAACTGCATCGGATCCCCTACCACGACCATATGCGATTTTGCCTTCGCTGCCAATACCATCAGATATGGCAAATTTGCCATAGAAGCTTCATCAACCACCACGGCATCGAATTCCTGTCCGTCAAACAAATCTGAGGTACATACCTTTGCCAAAGTAGTGGCTACCAGTTGCATCCGTTCCAGCTCAACACGCTCGTTGACGGTCGTCATGCGATCAATTTTATCCTCCAAAGCAGCTTCGCCGCCATGCTCATCAATACGATCTCCTAAACTATTGATCCGTTCGTCTAACTCTTCCGGGACCGATTCTCCATATTCCATCAAATTATCGATCTCTCTCTGTAGCTTTTGATATTCACCCAGCAAATTTGACAGGTTGCCCGCTTTTTCTTTTTGACTCCGTTCCTTTTTGGCTACGTGCTGTTCAAAAAGGACTTCCTCCAGTTGCTCATTGTCCAATGCCACATCGCCAAAACGTGTCACTTCTTTTTGCAGATGCTCCTTCTCCACGGAAATCAATGCTTGCAAGGCGCTCAATAATCCCAC
>Ga0102962_1000532_pt1 | contig 17754 bp, 18 predicted proteins | sample SalPonF2_C_D2_MG_FD_84519 | JGI IMG/M metagenome (GOLD analysis project Ga0102962, IMG submission 84519) | Salt pond soil microbial communities from South San Francisco under conditions of wetland restoration - Salt Pond MetaG SF2_C_D2_MG ...
AGAAAGCGGGCACACACCGAGCAAAGCAGGAAAGCGAAAACCGCCTCAGCGGTCTGACGACAACTCCCGCCAACCGGCCAAAATAGTTGTCGCTGACCGGCCAAAGTAGTTGACGTTAGATACACAGGCGTCTAACGCCGCCCGACGAGATTGTTCGCCTAACTTCTTGAATTTGGTGGGCTGCCTGGGACTCGAACCCAGAACCAATGGCTTAAAAGGCCACTGCTCTACCATTGAGCTAACAGCCCGGATTCGGGCGGGACAAGGCCTCGCGGGGCAGCCGGATGATAACCCACCTGCCGCAAATCGCAACCCGGCCGGGTCAGCCCCGGTAGCGCGTCGGATCCGGCACGCCGGCCTCGCGAAAGCCCTGGGCACGCAGCCGGCAGGCGTCGCAACTCCCGCAGGCGCGGCCTTCCTCGTCGGCCTGGTAACAGGACACCGTTCCCGCGTAGTCGACGCCCAGTTCGGTGCCGCGGCGCACGATCTCGGCCTTGGACAGGTCGATCAGAGGTGCATGGATCGTGAACCGGCCGCCCTCCACGCCCGCCCGCGTCGCTAGGTTGGCCAGGGTCTCGAAGGCCTTGATGAACTGCGGGCGGCAGTCCGGGTAGCCGGAGTAGTCGACCGCGTTGACCCCGATGAACAGGTCCCGTGCACCGAGCACCTCCGCCCAGCCCAGCGCGAACGAGAGGAAAATGGTGTTGCGGGCCGGGACGTAGGTCACCGGGATGCCGTCGGAGGGAGCCGTGGGCACCTCGATGTCGGGATCGGTCAGTGCCGAGCCGCCGAAGGCGGCCAGGTCGATCTCCATCACGCGGTGTTCCCGGGCACCCAGCTGCTTCGCCACCCGGGCGGCCGCCGCGAGCTCCGCGTCGTGGCGCTGTCCGTAGCGGAAGCTCAGCGCGTGGCACCGGAAGCCCTCGCCCCGGGCCACGGCCAGCGTCGTGGCCGAATCCAGCCCGCCGGAGAGCAGCACCACGGCGGCGCGCTGGTTAGCGTCCCGGGACATCGCCCCAGAGGTACTTGTGCAGCTGGATCTGGAAGCGTACCGGCAGGGCATCGCCGAGTATCCAGTCCGCGAGCATGGCGGCGTCGAGCACCCCGTGGCTGGGCGAGAACAGCACCTCGCAGCGATCCGCGAGCCCGGTGCGCCCGACCAGGTCGCGGGCCCACTCGTAGTCCCGCCGGTCGCAGAGCACGAACTTGACCTGGTCGTGCGGCGTGAGCTGGCCGAGGTTGGCGTAGAGGTTGCGGCGGACCTCGCCGGAGCCCGGCGTCTTGATGTCCACCACCCGGCTGACGCGGCGGTCGACCACGGAGATATCCATGGCGCCGCTGGTCTCCAGGGACACCGCGTAGCCCGCGTCGCACAGGCGGCGCATGAGCTCCAGGCAGCCCGGCTGGGCCAGCGGCTCGCCGCCGGTGACCGTCACCAGGCGCGTCCGCCGGGTGCCGACCCGGCGGATGATCTCGTCCAGCGCCATCAGCTTGCCGCCGTGGAAGGCGTAGGCGGTGTCGCAGTACACGCAGCGCAGCGGGCACCCGGTCAGGCGCACGAACACCGTCGGACGGCCGACGCTGCGCGCCTCGCCCTGCAGCGAATGGAAGATCTCCGTGATCCGCAGCTGCGTGCTGCGACGGGACCTGCCCTGCCGCGGACGTCTTGCCGGTGTCGCCGTCTCGCTCATGTGCACCCGAACCCGCGGTTCAGTGGCCCTCCCGGTCCATGCGGGCGAGCCGCTGCTTGGCCAACTGCGCGGCGCCGCTGTTGGGATACTTTTTGACCACTTTCTGCAGGGCGCTGCGCGCCTTCTTCCAGTCCTTGTCCTGGTAGTGGATGTAGCCGATCTTGAGCAGGGCGTCCGGCACCTTGGCGCTGGAAGGATAGTTGCTCACGACCGCCTGGAACGCCTGCATCGCCGAGTTCATGTCCTCGGAGACGTACTTCGCCTCGCCGATCCAGTACTGGGCATTGGGCGCGTACTTGCTGTGGGGGTGCGCCTCGAGGAACTGCTGGAACGCGCTCACCGCCTTGGCGTAGCGGCCGTTCTTGAGCAGCGTGAACGCCGCCTCGTAGTCCTTCTCGTCGTTGCCGCCACTACCGGCGGCCGCCTGGCCGCCCGCCTGTCCGGACTGGCTGGCGGCGCCGCCCCCGCCACCGGACTGGCCGGGGCTGGCCTGGCCGGTCTCCAGTGCCCGCAGACGCTTGTCCACGTCCACGTAGAGGTCCCGCTGGCGCTGGCGCAGCTCGTCGAGGTTGTGCTGGTTCTCCTCCACCTGGCCGCGCAGCTTGCGCACATCCTGCTGAAGCTGCTGCACCTGTGCGGTGAGGTTGACCTGTCCCTGCGCGTTGACCTGGCGCGACAGCTCGTCGACCTTCTGCTGCAGCTGGTCCACGCGCTGCGCGGTGGTCGGCTGCCCTCCCTGGCCGCCGCCCTGGGACTGAAAGCTCGCGCACCCGCCCAGCGTTGCCAGGACGACGGGGACGAGCCACAGGCGATACCACCGCATCGAAATCACCTCACTGCTGCTGGTAGTCGATCTTCACCCGCCGGTCCTTCGCCCATGCCTTCGGATTGTCGTTGGGCCCGGAAACCGCCGGTCGCTCCTCGCCGTAACTGACCGTGCTCAGCTGATCCGCAGACACACCGTCGCTCATCAGCAGCGACTTGACCGACTCGGCACGGCGCTGGCCAAGAGCCATATTGTACTCGCGCGTGCCCCGCGGGTCCGTGTTGCCCTCCAGCGTCACCTTCTGCTGCGGGTGGTTCATCAGGTACGTGGCGTGCTTCTGCAGCAGCGGAAGGAACTTGTCCTTGATCGTGCTGCTGTCGAAGGCGAAGTGAATCATGTCCTTTTGCGGGGGACCCTGCTGCTGGCTCGCCTGCTGGCCGTTCTGGCCACTGAGCGGCTGCCCCTGCATCGCCCCGTTCTCGCCCACGCCGGAGGTACCGCCGCCGCCGCCCGTCTGCTCGGCCTGGGTTCCGCCCGACGACGGACCGGTGGTGCCGTTGGAAGCGCATCCGAACAGCGCCACCCCCATCAACGCGATCATCGTAACCCTGAGCAAGTACTTCACGGTGTTCTCCCTCTGTTGTCACCACCACACCAGGGAACGGCCGCCGACGCCTTTGCCGGACCTCCGCGGCCTGCCGGGGCCGGGCTCATGCCCGGCCCCGGCCTCGCCCGGTCGGCGACCGACGTCACCGGCCGGCGTTATCGACTCCGGAGCCCGCGCGACGGCCGGCCGATACGCCGGGGCCCGGGCGCACGGAGCTCACTGCTGCTGCCGCTCGCTCGCCGAAAAGGGCCCCCACGCGGGCTCCTGCACGTCCTCGTTCTGCCCGGAGAGCCGCTGCCGGGCACCGCCGTCGAAGGACACGGTGGCCAGCACGCCCCGGTCTCCGTCGTTGCTCGCGTACATGATCATCGAGCCGTTGGGCGCAAAGCTCGGCGACTCGTCCCTGGGACCGTCGCTCAGCACGCGCAGGGAACCGGTCTTCACGTTCAGGACCCCGATATCGAACTTGCCATTCTGCTCCGTCACCAGGGCGATCGACTTGCCGTCCGGGCTCCAGTGCGGCGAGGCGTTGTAGCCGTTCTCGAAAGTCAGGCGCTGCACCGAGTGGTTCGCCAGGGTCATCTCGTAGACCTGGGGCGACCCGCCGCGGTCGGACGTGAACGCCAGCTTCTTGCCGTCCGGCGACCAGGACGGCTCGGTGTCGATCCCCGGATCGTGCGTCACTTGCGTCAACTTGCCCGACTTCAGGTCGAGTATATAGATGTCCGCGTTGCCCTGCGGCGACAGCGTGATCGCGAGCTTGTGTCCGTCGGGGGACCAGGCGGGTGCTCCGTTGAGGCCCTCGCGCTTGGAGACCACCCGGCGCTTGCCCGTGGCCAGGTCTTGCACGTAGATCCGCGGGCGGTTGTGCACGAACTCGACGTAGGCGAGCTTCCTGCCGTCCGGCGACCAGGCCGGCGACAGGATCGGCTCGCGCGCGGTGACCGCGGCCCGGGGGTCGTAGCCGTCGGCGTCGGCGACCATCAGGCGGTAGACCTTGCTGCCGTTCTGGTGCTTGACGCTGACATAGGCGATCCGGGTCTCGAAGGCGCCGGGCTTGCCGGTGAGCTTCTCGTAGATCAGGTCGCTGACGTGGTGGGCCGAGTAACGCAGGTGCCCGCGATCCACCGGGATCTGGTAGGCCGTGACCTGCTTGCCGCGCAGTGCGTCGAAGACGTGGAAGCGCAGCTCGAACTTGTTCTCGGAGGTCTGCTGGATGCGCCCGATGACCAGCGTGTCCACGCCCGCGTTGCGCCACTGCTGGAAGTTCACGTCCGACGCGTGGGTGGGCTGGGCGGGCAGCTGCGATTTGCCGATCGGCGCGAAATAGCCGGACCGCGCCAGGTCGTCGCGGACCACCTTCGACACGTCGACCGGCGCCTTGGCCGCCTTGCCCTGCCAGCCGAAGGGCACCACCGCGATCGGCATCGCCCCGGTCGCACCGCCGGTAATCTGGATCGTGAGAGTCGCGCCCGCCGGCCCGCTGGCCAGCAGCGCGAGGAGCATTGCGAAAGTCAGGGTCAGTCTGCGCACGCCGGTCCCCGCCTCTTTGCGTCAGGGCTTGAAGATGAATTCCAGGTCATTCTGGAACACGTCCTTGTCGGACGGCTGCGGCAGGGGCGAAGCGCGCAGCACCGCGTCCTGAACCGAGCGATCCAGCGCCGGGCTGCCGCAGCTCTTGGTAACCTGGGCACTGAGCACTTCGCCGTCGGGCATCTGCCGCACCTCCACGGTACAGGAGAACTTCTCCGGTGCATTGGGCGGCCGCCGCCAGTTGCGCCGAACCTTCTGCGCGATCGCCGCCACGTACCGGTTCAGGGCCCGCTGGCGGGCGCGCGCCGCTTGCGCCTGCTGGCGCTGCTTTTCCTCCGTCGCCAGCGCCTGCTGAAGCTGCTGCTTGCGACGCTGTTCGGCCTTGCGTTTCGCTTCCTCCGCCTTCTTCTTCGCTTCGGCCTTCTTCCTGGCTTCCTCCTCCGCTTTCTTCTTCGCCTCCGCCTTCTTGCGGGCCTCTTCCTCGGCCTTCTTCTTCGCTTCGGCTTTCTTGCGGGCCTCTTCCGCCTTCTTCTTCGCCTCGGCGCGCTTCTTCGCTTGCTCGGCTTTCCTGCGGGCCTCCTCCTGCGCCTTGCGTCGCTGCTCGGCCTTCTTCCGCGCCTCCTCGGCCTTGCGCCGCTGCTCCGCCCGCTTGCGCGCCGCTTCCTCGCGCTTGCGCCGCTGCGCCGCTTCCCGCTTCTGCTTCAGCGCCTCGCGTTCCTGCTGCAACTGCTGCTCATTGATCGCCACGGCCTTGATCACTTTGCCCCGGGCGGCCGGCTGCACCGGCTCCGGTGACACGTGCAGACCCAGGGCCAGCAGCGTGATCACCACCACGTGCAGCGCGATCGACAGGGCGAGGTAGCGTCGGCGACGGCGACCCTCTGCGCGCACGTCCCCTCCTCTACCCGGAGTGCTTCGGCGGGCGGGTCATGAGTCCCACGCTCGGCGCCCCCGCTTTCTGCAGCAGCACCATCGCCTGCACCACGCGCCCGTAGGGCACGTCGTGGTCACCGCGCACCAGCACCGGCGGCTGCGGCTTCTGCTGCAGCGCGGACGATACCTCCTTCGTGACCTCGCTGTCCGACAAGGACTGTTTCGGATCGGACGCGATATTCAGGAACAGGTTCCCGTTCTTGTCCACGGTCAGCACGATCGGCTTGTTCTTCTCCAGCTCCCTGGCGTTGAGGGGCTGGGCGGATGCCTGCGGCAGATTGACGTGCACCGCCCGGTTGAGCAGCGGCGTGGTGATCATGAAGATCACCAGCAGCACGAGCATCACGTCGATGTACGGGACGATGTTGATGTCGCCCATCAGGCGCCGCTTGGAACCACGCCTCGCCATCGCCGGTCCTCACTGCTGCGCGCGCCGCTCGGCCCTGGGGCCCGCGGCGCTGCGCTGGAGAATGTTGGTGAACTCGTCGCGGAAGCTGTCGTAGCGTCCCTCGAGGCGGTCGATCTCGGAAGAGAAGCGGTTGTAGGCCACCACGGCCGGGATCGCCGCGAACAGGCCGAACGCGGTCGCGATGAGCGCCTCGGCGATGCCCGGCGCGACCATCGCCAGCGTCGCCTGCTGCACCCCCGACAGGGACATGAACGCGTTCATGATCCCCCACACGGTCCCGAACAGGCCCACGTAGGGACTGGTCGAGCCGATCGTGGCCAGCCACGTCAGCCGGTCCTCCAGCCGCTGCATCTCGCGCGCCTGCGCCGCATCCATGGCCCGGCGCGCGGCGTCGGTGACCGTATCCTGGTCGACGCTGCCCTGCTGGCGCAGCCGCAGGAACTCCTGGAATCCGGCGCCGAACACGCTCTCGACCCCTTCCGCGCTCCCCCGCACGCGCAGTTCCCGGTACAGGTCTCCCAGCTCGATGCCCGACCAGAAGCGCTGCTCGAACGCGCCCAGGCGCCCCTTTGCCGCACGCAGCTCGCCGCGCTTGAGGAACATCAGGTACCAGGAGAACACCGAGGCAGCCAGCAACAGGAGCAGGATGATCTGCACCGGTACGGTCGCGTGCGCGACCAGGGAAACGATCGAGATTTCGTTTGGCATGATGCTCCCGTCCGTCCTCTCAGCATTCCTGCATCCGTCGACGCAGCAGCTCCGGCAGCCGCACCGGTCGCTGCGTTTCCCTCTTCATGCACGCGGCACGCACCCGTCCCGTGCACAGCAGCTCACCCGACAGACTGCCACGATAGACCCCCTGCCGGAACGTGAAGGTCACCGGGGTGGTCTCGACCACCTCGGCGGTCACCACCAGGCGGTCGTTGAACACCGCCGGCTTGTGGAATTCCACCGCGAGGTCGACCACCGCAAAGACCTTGCCTTCGCGGGCCAACAGCTCGTCCTGGTCGATCCCGAGGTCGCGCAGCCATTCCGTCCGGGCGTGCTCCATCATGCGGAGGTAGTTGCCGTGATAGACGATGCCGCCGAGGTCCGTATCGTCGTAGTAGACCCGTACGGGCCAGGTGAAGATGCCGCCTTGGTCCATGCTGCCGCTCATCGTCACTGGTTCGGGATGGTCCCCGCCGGGGCCGGGAACCAAGTGGGCACGATCATACTAACCCGATCGGCGGCAATGCCACGTCCCGCACTCCGGCCGGTGCGCCCGGAGTCCGTGATCGCGCGGCGCGGCCGCGTTCACGGCGACCCGGCGCAGCATCGGCCCGACAAGGCGCCCCGGGGATCGGACGGGACACCGGCTGCACCCCGCATCGCGGCAACGTGCCGATTCCGTTCCGGTCCGGGTGCCCGCGCGCTGATCGGAGCCGCGCCCCGCCCGCCCGGGTGACCGGCATCCGCATGGCAAACCCGCAGTCTAGCTGCTCCCCGATGGCAATTCGATGACATCCGCACGCACCCGGCAGGCCCACGCCCGACGCTTGTTCTGCAAAAAAGAGCCCCCCTTTGGCTAGGAGGAGACGGGTCGGGGGGCAAGGGGGTCTTGGGCGATTGCTCGGGTAATGGCGTGCTCCCGAGAAAAGACGGGGCCATCCTTGACCCCTACTCAGCCATCCAGTGGGATTGCGTGTCACACAAGCGGATCTCCCGATCCGCTCCGCGCTTCCCGATGCGCACCCTGCTGTAAGCAATTGCCATGCCATGTTCTACAAGACGTTGATATGTACGGCTATTTCCTTGCGCGGCTTCGGCCCGGACGGTCCGCAGCGCAGGAATCTGTCGCCGATCGGCAACGGAAAAACGGTCGGCTAAAGGTAAGTCATTGCGATAACGAGTCTTTTGGCCTGTCGCCGATTAGCGACGGCAAAACGCGACTCCGTGTCTCATTCGGAGGCCTTGAACGCCGAGGGGTCGAGGCTGTGGCGCTCCATGAGCCGATAGAATTCCGTGCGATTCCGCCGCGCCAGGCGCGCGGCCTGGCTGACGTTGCCGCCCGTCATCTGCAGCAGGCGCTCGAGGTAGTCCCGTTCGAACTGGCGTCGTGCCTCGGCGAACGGGACGATCCCGTCCGGTTCCTCCCGCAGGGCCTCGCGCACCAGGTCCGCGGAGACCAGGGGCGTCGCCCCCAGGGTCACGACCTGCTCCACGACGTTGTAGAGCTGACGCACGTTCCCGGGCCACGGGGCGCTCACCAGCTGCTCCAGGGCCTCGGGCGCGAAGCCTTCCATGCGGCGATCGTAGCGGCGTGCGACCTGCCTGAGGAAGTGCCGCGCCAGCACCGGGATGTCCTCGCGCCGCTCGCCCAGCCTCGGCAGGTCCAATGATACGACATTGAGGCGGTAATAGAGGTCCTCGCGGAACTCGTTCTCCTCCAGGGCCTCTTCCAGGTCACGGTGGGTGGCGGAGATCACGCGCACATCCACCCGCACCGCGCGGGTCGAGCCCACCGGACGCACCTGCCCCTCCTGCAGCACGCGCAGCAACTTGACCTGCAGCGCGAACGGCATGTCGCCGATCTCGTCCAGGAACAGGGTGCCGCCGCTGGCCGCCGGGAACAGACCCTCGTGGTCGCTGGTCGCCCCGGTGAACGATCCCTTGCGGTGGCCGAAGAGCTCGGACTCCAGCAGCTGCTCCGGGATGGCCCCGCAGTTCACCGCCACGAACGGGCCTTCGTCGCGGGGGCTGGCGCGATGGATGGCCCGCGCCAGCAGCTCCTTGCCGGTACCGCTCTCGCCGCGGATCAGCACCGCCGCGTCGCTGGCCGCCACGCGCTGCGCCCGTCCCAGGAGCTCCTCCATCAGGGGGCTGGCGGTGATGATGTCCCGGCGCCACGACTTGTCCGGGTCGTCGCTGTCGCCGCCCGTGCCTCCGGAGACCGCCAGCGCCGCGTCGATCTGCTCCATCAGCTCGGAGCTGTCGAAGGGCTTGGTGACGAAGCTGTAGGCGCCGTTGCGCGTGGCGCTGACCGCCTCGCTGATGGAGCCGTGCGCGGTCAGGATGATCACCGGGAGCATGGGGTGCTTGCGCCGGACGTTGTCGAACAGCGCCATGCCGTCCATGCCCTCCATCCGCAGATCCGTGATCAGCAGGTCCGGGCGGTGCCGCGGGATGTTCGCGAGCGCTTCTTCGCCGCTCTCCCGGGTGTCCACGTCGTACCCGGAGGCCTCCAGCCGCATCGAGAGCAGCCGCCGCAGCCCCGGATCATCGTCGACCAGCATGATGCGCTTTCTGTCCGCCATGACTAGTGTCCCCCGGATCCGCCACCGGAGCCGGAACGCAGCTGCATGCTCCGCTCGAGCTGCTTGATCTTGTCCAGCTGTTCCTGCATGTGCTGGTTCTGCTTCTCCAGCTCCCTGGTGTGCTGCTCGCGTGCCTGACGCCGGGCGAGTGCCGCCCGCAGCACGGCCGCGAGGTCACCGGTCGGCGTGCCGTCCACGTCCGGGTTGCGGATGCAGGGCGCGAGCGGATCATCCGGCACCTTGTCCGGAATCTCGGCCGGTGGGGTCGCCAGCTCCAGCAGGCCCAGCTGGATGCGTTCGGCGGAGCATCCCTTGTCAGTCAGCGGCAACAGATCAGCGTACGCCTGCTTGCGCCGAGCGGCGTCCATCCGCGCCGCGCGCCTGCCATAGGCGAGCAGCCGCCCGGTGGTGTTGTAGCTGCCCATCCAGCCGGGATACAGGCTGGCCATGCCGCTGCACCCGACCAGTCCCATCGTTGCCAGGGCTAGGATCACCATCGCCCCGGGCTTCACGCCGCTTCTCCGGCATCGGACTCGAGCGGCAGCCACACGCGCAGGTGGGCGCCGGTGCCGGCAGGCGTATCCATGACTTCGGTGGAGCCCCCGTGGAGCGCAACGTATTCCCGCACGATGGACAACCCCAGGCCGGTGCCCCGGGTAGCGCCCTCGGGACGGTTGGCTCCCTGGTAGAAGGCGTCGAACACGTGCGCCCGGTCATCGGGCTCGATCCCGGGACCGCCGTCGATCACGTCCAGGCTGGCCCAGCCGTGGTGCCGGTGCAGGCGTAGCCGCATACCACCTCCGTCAGGGGTGTACTTGACCGCGTTGGAAAGCAGATTGTCGACGACCAGGCGCAACTTCTCCCGGTCGGCCCACACCCAGACCGGCTCCAGCTCCGTGGACACATCGATGCTTTTCGACATAATACCGGGTTTCTGCGCCTGGACAACCGAGCTCACCAGCTCGGCCAGCTCGAATCGCGTGGCGTTCAGCTCCGGCTTGCGCAGGTAGACAGTGCTGAAGTTGAGAAGGTCCTCGATCAGGTGCTGCAACTGCGCGATGTTGCCCTGCAGGATCCCGACGATCTCCTCCTGGTCATCGTTCAGCGGGCCCGCGACCTGCTCGTTGAGCAGTCCGATCCCTTCCCGCAGGTTCGACAGCGGCGTCTTGAGCTCGTGGGAGACATGCTGCAGAAACCGCGTCTTCTGCCGTTCCACCTGGCGCAGCTGCCGCCGCAGCCAGTCCAGCCTCTGCCCGAGATACTCCAGGTCGCGCGGGCCGCTGACTTCCACCCGCGCCTCGAAATCGGGCTCTCCCATGCGCCGGATCGCCCGGTCCATCTGCCGGATCGGACGTGCGATGGTCACCGTGAAGCCTGCCGCCGCCGCGAGCACTACCGGCGCCAGCGCCGCCACCAGCCAGATCATCACGTGCTGCGCGCTGCTGGCGGTCTCCTGAAGGATGCGCGTCTCCTGGTCGATCAGGCGGTTGCTGCCGGCGAAGATCTTCTCGGCCTGGATCCGCAGCTTGTCGAAGGCGTCGGCGACGGCCGCGTCGCTGGTGGGCGGAGACTTGCCCGTGAGCCGCCCGTACAGCTGCGACTCCGACTGCACCAGCCGGTCCACCCGGCCGCGCAGGGGCTGGTCGAGCGACAGCGAAAGCAGCTTGTGCCCGGTCTTCTGGAACGCCTTGTGGGTGTCGTGGTAGGCCTGTTGCAGGTCCGGGTCCTTGAGGATCAGGTACTGACGCTCGCTGCGCTCCATGCGCGAGATCTGGTCGAGCAGGTTGCGGCTGGTCTGGGTGGCCTGCACCGCCTGGTGCACCGCGTGCCGACTCTGGTCACCCAGTCGCTCCAGCGAGACCATGGCGTAGCCGACCGCGAACATGAACGGCACGATCACCACACCGAAACCGAGGAGCACCAGGCTGCGGATGGATGACGGTCGCGGAATTCTCATGACGCTGGAAGCGCCGGCCGGCCCCGTCAGGAGCTGTTGCCCGGCTCCGGCCCGAACAGGTCCGGATCGCCCGCCCGGCCGTTGCGGCGAACCAGGCCGAGGTGGGTGTAGGCAGCGTCGGCCGCCACCCGTCCACGCGGGGTCCGGATCAGGAATCCCTGCTGGATCAGGAACGGCTCGATCACGTCCTCGATGGTGCCGCGCTCCTCCCCGATCGCCGCGGCCAGGCTGTCCACGCCCGCCGGGCCGCCGCCGAAGCGCTCGATCAGGGTGGTCAGCAGCCTGCGGTCCATGATGTCCAGGCCGTGGACGTCGACGTCCAGCATGTCCATAGCGCGCCGCGCGGTGTCCGCGGTCACCCGGCCGTCCCCGCGCACCTCGGCGAAGTCACGCACGCGCCGCAGCAGGCGGTTGGCGACCCGCGGCGTGCCCCGCGCCCGGCGCGCGATCTCCACGTCGCCCTGCTCTTCCACGGTCAGCCCGAGGATTCCCGCGGCCCGGCGCACGATCGCCGCCAGCTCGTCGGAGGTGTAGTACTCCAGGCGCTGGACGATGCCGAACCGGTCCCGCAGCGGCGAGGTCAGCAGTCCTGCCCGGGTGGTCGCCCCCACCAGCGTGAACGGCGGCAGATCGAGCTTGATCGAGCGGGCCGCGGGTCCCTCCCCGATCACGATATCGAGCTGGTAGTCCTCCAGCGCCGGATACAGCACCTCCTCGACCACCGGGCTCAGGCGGTGGATCTCGTCCACGAACAGGACGTCGCCCGGCTCGAGGTTGGTGAGCAGCGCCGCGAGGTCCCCCGGCTTTTCCAGTACGGGACCGGAGGTCTGGCGCAGGTTGGACTCCAGCTCGTGGGCAATGATGTGCGCCAGGGTGGTCTTGCCCAGCCCCGGCGGACCGAAGATCAGCACGTGGTCGAGGGACTCTCCGCGCTGGCGGGCGGCGCGGATGAAGATGTCGAGCTGTTCCCGCACCGGCGCCTGACCCACGTACTCGTCCAGGCGCCGCGGGCGGATCGCCCGGTCCACCGTCTCGTCCTCGCCGCGTTCGGTGGCCGAGATCAGCCGGTCCCTCTCGATCATCGCCCGCCCCCTCCGAGCGTGGATCGCAGCGCGAGCCGGATGATCTCCTCGCTCTCGCGCCCCGTGGTGTCGACCGTCTTCACCAGGCGGGACGCCTCCGCTGGCTTGTAGCCCAGTGCCAGCAGGGCGCCGTATGCCTCGTCCACCGAATTATGCCCCGCCACGGCGCCGGCTGTCCCGGCCTCACCCGCGGCCTCGCCCTGCTGCAGGCGATCGCGCATCTCGATCAGCAGGCGCTCGGCGGTCTTCTTGCCGATCCCCGGCAGGCGCACCAGCGCCGCCGTTTCGCCGTCGCGCACCGAGCGCGCGAAACCGTCCACGCTGATGCCCGACAGGATCGCGAGCGCCATCTTCGCACCCACGCCGCTGACCCGGATCAGCTCGCGGAACAGGCGCCGCTCGGACTCCGTGGCGAAGCCGTACAGCGCGAGCGCGTCCTCCCGCACCGCCAGGTGCGTGTGCAGCAGCACCTCCGCACCGGTCTCCGGCAACTCGTAGAAGGTGGACATGGGGGCCTCCAGCTCGTAGCCGACCCCCTGCACGTCCAGCACCAGCGTGGGCGGATGCTTGGCGTGGATGCGGCCCCGCAGCATCCCGATCATGCGGACCCCCCGGAGGTGGCGGTCGCCCGTGCCAGCGCACCGCCGATGCGTCGATGATGGGCATGGCAGATCGCCACCGCGAGCGCATCGGCGGCATCCGCCTGGGGCGTGCCCTCGAGCTGCAGCACGGCGACGACCATGTGCTGGACCTGCCGCTTCTCGGCGCCGCCCCGGCCGACCAGCGCCTGCTTGACCTGGCGCGCGGCGTATTCGCTGACCGGGAGCTCCTGCAGCGCCGCGGCGCACACGGCGACGCCCCGGGCCTGCCCGAGCTTGAGCGCGCTGTCCGGATTGCGGGCGACGAACACGCGTTCCACGGCGACCTCGTCCGGCCCGCTGGCGACGATGACCTCGCACAGCTGCTCGTGGAGCAGCCGCAGCCGCGCACCGAGGTCGGATCCGCGCAGCCGGATGCAGCCGCTGTCCACGTACGTCGCGCCCCCGCCCCCGGCGTCGATCACGCCGAAGCCGGTGATCTGGGAACCGGGGTCAATGCCCAGTATGCGCGTCATGTGCCTCCGGCGGGATCGGCCCGCTTGCTTGAAGTCCCCGGCCCGGGCCCGTCGTCCGGACATCAGAGCTCGGCCAGAACATCCTCCGGAATATCGGCGTTGGAGTATACGTTCTGCACGTCGTCGAGGTCCTCCAGCGCCTCCAGCAGCCGCACCATGGTGGAGGCCGTGTCGAGATCGAGGGTCACGCTGGAAGCCGCCCGCTCGGTGACCTCGGCATTCTCCGGCTCCAGCCCGGCCTCCTGCATGGCCTTCTTCACGCGCTGGTACTCCTCGGGGCTGGTGAGGACGTCGAAGGAACCGTCGTCGTTGGTCACCACGTCCTCGGCGCCGGCCTCCAGGGCGGCCTCCATCAGCCGGTCCTCCCCGACGTCGGCGGGATAGCTCAGCACGCCGGTGCGATTGAACAGGTACGCGACCGAGCCGTCGGCCCCCAGGTTACCGCCGAACCTGGAGAAGGCGTGCCGCACGTCAGCCGCCGTCCGGTTGCGGTTGTCGGTCATGCAGTCGACCATGATCGCGACCCCGTTCGGGCCGTAGCCCTCGTAGCGGATCTCGTCGTAGTGAACGCCTTCCTGATCGCCGCTGCCGCGCTTGACGGCGCGCTCGACCGCGTCCTTGGTCATGTTCGCCGCCAGCGCCTTGTCCATCGCCAGTCGCAGGCGCGGATTCATGGCGGGATCCGAACCGCCCTCCCGCGCGGCGACCGAAATCTCGCGGCTCAGCTTGGTGAACAGCTTGCCCCGCTTGGCGTCCTGCGCCTTCTTGCGGTGCTGGATATTGGCCCACTTGCTGTGTCCTGCCATCGGCTCCCCTGTCTGTGTGACGCAATCGGCCGATCCCCGGGCTGGATGCGGTGCCGTGTCTAGAACAGCAGCTTCAGCCCCACCATCAACCCGGAATCCAGGGTATAGGTGCCGGCGTGGCGGTAGCCGACCTTGATCTGGCGGTAGCCCAGGTACGCGGTTGCCTGGCGCAGGACCTGGTACTCGGCGCGCGCGCTCCATTCCAGCAAGTGCTCCGCGTCGGAGAAGGCCAGCACGCGCGGCGCGTAGTCCGCCGCCAGGGTGAAGCCGAGGCGGTTCTGGCGCGGCGGCGTGACGGTCACGTGTCCGCCCACCGCCAGGGCCGTCGCGCTGAGGCTGGAGTGCGCCCGATTGACCCAGTAGAAACGGCCGCCCACGCCGGCGGTGATGGGTACGTTGCGCGCCCCGGCGTCCCCGGTGACCTGCAGTCCGAGCGTGACGGCGTCCCCGCGGTCGCGACGGTGCAGGTAGCTGGCGCCCATCTTCACGCCGCCGACCTGGCCGGACTGCAGCGGCGCGGTGTAGAGGACGCGCGCGGCGTTGTTGTTCAGGTTCAGCCCGAGCGTCTGGGCCTGTGCGGCGGTGCAGGCAAGCCCGGCCAGCAGGCCGGCGAACAGCAGTCTCACGCGCATGTAGCGATCACCTCCAGGTCACGGAAAGTACGGGGACGCCTGAATCCGGAAGCGTGTATCATAACCTCATCAGCCCGCTGTCAGCATCCGCCGCCCGCTTCGATTCCACCGTGAACCGCACCGCCCACCCCCCCGCCGAAACTCCGCTCCTGCCGCAGGACGCGGAGAACCTGGCGGCGTACCTGCGGCCGTTCGCCGCCGACCCGGAGCATGCCGAGGAGCAGGCCGCGCTGGCGCGCGAAATCCAGTCCCTGGGGCTGGGCAGCGACGCCGCGCTGGCGGCGGGCCTGTTCCCGTTGTGGGAAGCCGGGCGCCTCACGCTCGACGGTGCAGAGACCATGCGCCGCGAGCGCCTCCAGCACCTGCTGGAGGGTATCCGGCAGCTGGGGGTGATCGACGAGCTGGACCCGCAGCGGCTGCGCGCGGACGACGACGGCGACCAGCCCGAGCGCGTGCGCAAGATGCTGCTGGCGATGGCCGCCGACGCGCGCCTGGTGGTGATCAAGCTGGCCAGCCGCGTGCGCGAGCTGCGCCGGGCGAAGCTGCTGCCCGACGCGGAGCGCCGCCGGCTGGCACACCACACGCTCGAGATCTACGCGCCGCTGGCCAACCGCCTGGGCATCTGGCAGCTCAAATGGGAGCTCGAGGACCTGGCGCTGCGCTACCTGGAGCCGGAGACCTACCACCGGATCGCGGCCTGGCTGGCGGAACGGCGCGACGACCGCGAGGCCTATATCCGCCGCGTCGTGCAGGAGCTCGACCGGGCGCTGCGCGCGCAGGGCATCACCGCCAGCATCTACGGTCGTCCGAAGCACATCTACAGCATCTGGCACAAGCTCCAGGACAAGGACATCGGTTTCGATTCCCTGTTCGACGTACGGGCGGTGCGCGTGCTCGTGAACAGCATCCCGCAGTGCTACGCGGCGCTGGGCGTCGTGCACAGCCGCTGGCATCCGGTTCCGGGACAGTTCGACGACTACATCGCGGCACCCAAGGAGAACCTGTACCAGTCGCTGCACACCGCCGTGCTCGGCCCCGAGGGCAAGCCGCTCGAGGTGCAGATCCGCACCCGGCGGATGCACGAGCATGCGGAGCTGGGCGTGGCCGCGCACTGGCGGTACAAGGAAGGCTCCCGTCCGGACCCGGAGTTCGATCGCCGGATCAACTGGCTGCGTTCGCTGCTGGAGAGCCACGACCACGACGACGCCGGGCAGGACTTCCTCGACAGCTTCCGCTCCGAGGTGCTCGACGAGCGGGTCTACGTGCTGACGCCGCAGGGCGAGGTGGTGGACCTGGCGCGCGGCGCCACGCCCCTGGACTTCGCCTACGCCATCCACACGGAGGTCGGACACCGCTGTCGCGGCGCCCGCGTGAACGGGGCGATCGCGCCGCTGACCCGCAAGCTCGCCAATGGCGACCGCGTGGAGATCCTCACCGGCCGCGAGCCCCGGCCGAGCCGTGACTGGCTCGTGCCCCAGCTGGGCTACCTGGCCACGGCCCGCGCCCGCGCCAAGGTCCGCGCCTGGTTCCGGCAGCAGGACTACGAGGCGAACGTCGCCCACGGCCGGGTGATGCTGGAGCGGGAACTGCAGCGCCTCGGCGCCGCCGAGCAGCCGTGGGAAGGGCTGGCGGGGAAGCTCGGCTACCAGCGCGTGAACGATTTCCTGGCAGCCCTGGGCAACGGCGACCTGACCACCGCGCAGGTCGCGGGCTGCCTGCAGCCGCCGGCACCGCGCCCACCACGCCGGCGCGCGCCCTCGCGCCCGCCGGCGGACAGTGCGGCCAATGCCGTGCGGATACAGGGCGTAGGCAACCTGCTCAGCAGCGTCGCCAACTGCTGCCGGCCCGTACCGCCCGAACCCGTCACGGGCTACATCACGCGCCTGCGCGGGGTCAGCATTCACCGGGCGGACTGCCGTAACCTGCTGCGCCTGGCGCGGCACGCGCCCGGGCGCATCATCGAGGTGTCCTGGGGCGAGGAGCCGGCCGGCCGCTACCCGGTCCGGATCCGCATCACGGCACACGACCGCGCCGGCCTGCTGCGCGACATCACCACCATGGTGACCGGCGAGGACATCAACGTGCTGGGCGTGGCCACCGCGACCGACCCGGATACCCGCATCGCCCGCATGGACATGACCGTGGAGGTGTCCGACGTGCTGCAGCTGAGCCGGGTGCTCAACCGGCTCGGCCAGCTGCCCAACGTGATCGACGCGCGCCGGCTCAGCGATTGACGGTGTGGATGGCCCGCTTGTCCACCGCCAGCGCCGCCTCGTGTACGGTCTCGGAGAGGGTCGGATGGGCATGCACGATGCGCGCCAGGTCCTCGCTGCTGGAACCGAATTCCATCGCCACCACGGCCTCCGCGATCAGCTCGGACGCCTGGGCACCGAAAATGTGCACGCCCAGGATCGCGTCGGTGCGGGCGTCGGACAGGATCTTCACCACGCCCTCGGTGTCGCCGAGAGCGAGCGCCCGGCCGCTGGCGGTGTAGGGGAAGCTGCCGCTGCGGTAGTCGGTGCCGGCCGACTTGAGCTGGGCCTCGTTGCGCCCCACCCAGGCGATTTCGGGATGCGTGTAGATCACCGACGGGATGGTTTCGTAGTTCACGTGTCCCTGCCCGCCGGCGATCGTCTCCGCGACGGCGATGCCTTCCTCCGAGCCCTTGTGCGCCAGCATCGGGCCACGGACCACGTCGCCCACCGCGTATACGCCCGGAAGGTTGGTCCGGCACTTGTCGTCGATGTTGATGTAGCCCTTCTCGTCGAGTTGCAGCCCCGACTCGGCCGCGAACAGGCCGTCCGTGTTGGGCCGGCGTCCCACCGCCACGATCAGCCGGTCGAAGCGCAGCTGCTGGTCCTCGCCGTCGCCGTCCCTGAAATCCACCGTGACCGTCTTCTTGGTGGTGCGCGAGCCCATCACGCGGGC
>Ga0102962_1000534_pt1 | contig 17747 bp, 14 predicted proteins | sample SalPonF2_C_D2_MG_FD_84519 | JGI IMG/M metagenome (GOLD analysis project Ga0102962, IMG submission 84519) | Salt pond soil microbial communities from South San Francisco under conditions of wetland restoration - Salt Pond MetaG SF2_C_D2_MG ...
AAAAATATTTTAAATGATTCGGTATCAGCCGTCTGTGCCGATTCATAATCCGTAACATCCTGATTGGTAAAAAACACACTGAGCATCGATCCCACCCTGTTAATACGATAGTCGATGTTATAGGCATCAAATGCTTTTCGTAATCCATCTTCCAGATGGTACGATTTCTGTTCCAGCTCAAAATAATGTTTCTTATTCTCTTTCAATTCTTTAAGGAGAGCTAATCCCGCACTCATGGCCAGCGGATTTCCGGATAAAGTACCGGCCTGGTATACGGGACCGACCGGAGCGACCATATCCATAATCTCAGTTTTACCACCATAAGCTCCAACCGGTAAACCGGCTCCGATGATCTTGCCAAAGGTAACGAGATCCGCCTGGACGCCGTATATCTCTTGTGCTCCGCCCGGCGAAATTCGAAAACCGGTCATGACTTCATCGAATATGAGAACCGTATCATAATCATCGCAAAGCTGGCGTAATCCTTTCAGAAAGTTTGATTCGGGTGGTATACAGCCCATATTTCCGGCCACGGGTTCTACGATCACAGATGCTACTTCCCCTTTGTTTTCTTCGAGCAACTGCTGAACACTTCCCAGATCATTGTAACGGGCTAAAAGTGTATCTTGTGCCGTTCCTTTTGTTACACCGGGACTGTTTGGTGTGCCAAGTGTCAAGGCTCCGCTACCCGCTTTTATCAGAAAAGAATCACCGTGGCCGTGATAACAGCCTTCGAATTTTATGAATTTATCCCGTCCGGTATATCCGCGGGCCAGCCGAACAGCACTCATCGTGGCTTCCGTTCCGGAATTGACCATCCGGATTTTATCGATTCCCGGAACCATTTGTGTGATCAGCTCGGCCAGTTCTATTTCCACTTCTGTGGGTGCCCCAAAAGAGGTTGACTTATCCGCGGCACTTTTAACGGCTTTCAACACATCTTCCTGCGTATGACCCAGGATCATGGGTCCCCATGAACCGACATAGTCGATGTACTCGTTACCATCCGCATCGTAAAGTTTAGCACCTTCCGCACGTTCAATAAACGGTGGGGTACCACCAACTGACTTATAAGCCCTTGCAGGAGAATTAACTCCGCCGGGTATTACCTTTTGTGCACGTTCAAATAATTTCTGACTCTTTTCTAACATATTTTCTGACTGTACGACTTATTAATTGATCCTCAACATTTTTTCGACAACCGGTTGTCAGGCTCACTTATATATCAAACAAAACCAATCTGATCCTGATTTATTATCCATTAATTTTCTTTGCCACTTCCTTAGCGAAATAGGTGGCGATTAGATCGGCTCCGGCTCTTTTGAATCCGATAAGTGACTCCATCATGGCCTCGTCACCGTCAATCCATCCGTTCATGGCCGCTGCTTTTATCATGGAATATTCACCGGATACCTGGTAAACCGAAACCGGAACATTGACTTCATCTTTCACCGCTTTTAAAACATCCAGGTACGGCATTCCCGGTTTAACCATGACGATATCCGCACCTTCATTGATATCCAATTGCGCTTCTTTCACCGCTTCCCTGATATTGGGAGGATTCATCTGGTAGGTTTTCTTGTCTCCAAAACCGGGTGCGGAATCCAACGCATCACGAAATGGTCCGTAAAAACAGGACGCGTATTTGGCACTATATGCCATTATCCCGGTATTATGCATTCCGGCATCTTCAAGGATATCACGAATAGCCCCAATACGTCCGTCCATCATATCAGACGGAGCTACAAAATCGGCCCCCGCTTTCGCATGACTCAGCGACATACGCGATAATATCTCAACGGTCTGGTCATTAATAATTTTTCCATTGATCACTACACCATCATGACCATAGCTGGAATACGGATCAAGTGCTACATCTGTCATCAATAGAAGCTCAGGAACAGCTTCTTTCAATTCCCTTATCGCCCGCTGCATCAATCCGTCCTTATTTAACGCTTCTGTACCTTCATTATCTTTCAAGGCATCCGGCACTTTGGCAAATAATAAGATACTTTTGACACCCAGATCGTATAATTCCCTGGCTTCTTTCTTTAACAAATCGATGGTGAACCGGTAATAACCCGGCATGGATGCAATTTCCTGTTTCTGATTATCACCATCCATGACAAACACCGGTGCGATAAGGTCATCGGTATGAAGTCTATTCTCAGCCACCATTTCCCTGACAGCTGCCGAGGCACGTAACCGTCGTCCTCTTACATATGGATAATTACCAAGCTGATTCTCATTCATAATATTCTCGCTTTTAAAATTCCAAACTAGTCAACCCAATCTTTAGGGTTTTTTAATACTTTCATCAATTGTTCTTCCCGGGATCCATCTTCTATATCAAAGTGATAATCCCAGCGAACACGGGGCGGTAGGCTCATCAATATCGAATCGATACGTCCGCCCGTTTTTAAACCAAATAATGTCCCTCGATCGTGAATCAAATTAAATTCAACATAACGGCCTCGCCTGATTTCCTGGAAATAACGTTGTTCGTCCGTATAAGGTAAATCTTTTCGTTTTTCCAATATGGGGAGATAACTGTCAAGAAATACAGTACCGACATTGGTAACAAATTTATGCCAATCATAAATCGAATGATCATCGGTATCGCGCAAATAATCGAAAAAGAGTCCGCCGATACCACGGGCTTCATCCCGGTGTGAATTATAGAAATATTCGTCACAATCTTTTTTAAACCGCGGATAAAAAGATGGATCATGTCGATCACAGGCTTCTTTCAGTGTATTGTGAAAATGTACGGCATCTTCATCCCATAAATAATAGGGTGTCAGATCCGCTCCGCCGCCAAACCAGGCATCCCGGATATTTTCACCGGCCTCGTCATCATAAAGCTCAAAATACCGGTAGTTGGCATGTACGGTCGGAACCATCGGATTAACCGGGTGAATCACCAGGGAGACACCAGTGGCAAAGAACCAGCCATAATCAACGCCAAATCGTTGTTTGATCGGATCGGGCAGCTCACCATCAACGGTTGAACAGTTGACACCTCCTTTTTCGAAGACATCCCCTTTCTCAATAACTCGTGTTCTTCCGCCGCCACCGCCTTTTCGTTCCCAGTTATCTTCATGGAAACGTATTTCCGGCTCATACCACTCCAGGCCCTCACAGATTTTATCCTGTAAATCATAGACAAAGGTGACAAATTCGTCTTTTAGCGTTGGTTTTTCCATCTTAAACCGTCTTTACTTCTTCATAGCTTTTAACCGCGTCCACAAAAGCCCGGGCATGATCAACGGGAATATCAGGCAAAATTCCGTGTCCCAGGTTCACGATATACCGTTGTACGCCAAACCGCCTTATCATTTCATGTACTTCCATTTTAATGGTGGTAACAGGTGATAATAAATGACTGGGATCATAATTGCCTTGCAATGTTATTTCATTACCACATGCTTTTCGTGCAAATTCAGGAGTCACAGTCCAGTCGATACTCAAACCCTCGGCACCACTTTTACCCAGTTCTTCAAAAGCATACCAGCTGCTTTTAGGAAATAAGATCACAGGCACTCCCATTACCTCCTTGACGATTCTTTTCAGATAAGGAAACGAAAATTCGTTAAAATCTTCCGGTGCCAGTAATCCCGACCATGAATCGAACACCTGCAGAGCCTGTGCTCCCGCTTCAACCTGTGCGTTGAGATAGGCTATTGTTGTCTCTGCGATAATGTTTAGTAATTTTTTAGCCGCTTCAGGCTGCGTAAAGCAAAATTTCTTGGCACCGGAAAAGGTCTTGGAACCATGACCTTCAACCAGATAACAGAAGATCGTCCAGGGTGCACCGGCAAAACCTATAAGCGGAACACGACCGTTCAACTCTTTACGGGTCAATGCAATAGCCTTCATCACATAATGGAGTTTATCATATACATCCGGGATTGTTATCCTGTCAATATCTTTGACTTTTGTAACAGGATTATGAATAACAGGGCCAATACCCTTTTCGATCGTTACATCAAAACCCAATGCCTGTGCTACAACAAGAATATCGGAAAACAATATGGCGGCGTCCGTTCCGATGATATCTATAGGCTGCATGGTAATTTCGGCAGCCAGTTCCGGTGTTTCACATCTTTCGAAAAAAGAGTACTTCGACTGAAGTTTACGATATTCGGGCAGATAACGGCCGGCCTGACGCATCATCCAGACAGGAGGACGATTAACCTTTTCCCCTTTCAGGGCCTTTAACAATAAATCATTTTTCAGCGGCGCGAATTCAGTCTTCATGTACCCTGCTTAAATATTCATGAACTTTCATTAATAACGATTCGGTGGATGGCTCTTCTGCCATAATAATATTATGTGCCCCCTGGAAGCTTAATGCTTTTGCTGTTGTCGGACCAATAGCAAAGTTATTGGCCTCTTCAGAGATAGGCCTTTCTTTATAATAGGCTTCAACCGCACTCGGACTATAAAATAAAATATTATGTATATCACGATAATTATCGCGTTTGGGATGAGTCACGGTACGATATACTTCAATCTCATCCAGTTTTATTCCGGCATCCTTTAATAATTTCGACAACTCCCTGCGACGACGATTCCCACAAAAATGAATGGCTTTGTTGGTCTGCCCAAGGTCAATTATCAATTTTGCTAATTGGACGGCATTTTTTTCTTTCGGGATATACGGTTTATATCCTAATCTGATCAATTCACCAGCCGTTTTCCTGCCCACTGCAAAAGTATTGATTTTAGGTTTGACATAATCGATATACTTTATGAGCTCCTCGAAACCCAGAACGCCATTTTTACTGGTAAAAATCCAACTATCGGCTTTAATAGTACTGATTTGTCGTATTTGATCCGTCCAGTCTTCAGGAAATTCAAATGACAACATGGGAACACAGACCACTTCTAAATCCAATGACCGTGCATACGCCAGGTCTTCATCTTTCATCTGTCGTGTAACCAGTATAGTCCCTATTGTATCGCTCATACGATTAAAGAGCCTTCTTTTTACTCAGTAATTTTATGATTTTATCAGCTCCCCTTTTCAGAACCTCACTGGCAGCCTGAACGCCCATACCTTCACTGTTTTCAACCACAATAGCATCTTCAATATCATATCGTTCGCTGCCGTCGATCATTAAGACGCTGGCTTTAAGTTGAATCATACCGTCTACGATTCTTGCGTAAGCGGCGACAGGGGCGCTGCATCCGGCTTCCATCATATAGAGGAAATCACGTTCTATAGTAGTACAGATTCGAGTCTCCCGGTGGTCCAGTTTACTCAGGACCTTTTGCAACTGCTTATTGTCTTCACGAATCATCACGGCCATGGCTCCCTGTGCCGGAGCTGGTATCATCCACTCAAGATACTGGTCGATCTTATCATCCAGGTTAATACGTTTAAGACCGGCAGCGGCAAAAATAGCGGCATCCCATTCATTTTCTCTAACTTTTCTCAGGCGTGTATTCACATTACCGCGAATATCCGTTATGCGATGTTTGGGATAACGGGATAGCCACTGTGACTTACGACGGTTACTGCTCGTAGCTACCACCGCTTCATATTCAGAATCGTCAAGAAAGTCCGTCCCTTTACGGGTCACTATCACATCACGGGGATCCTCCCGTTTCAATACGGCTGCAACTTTGAGTCCGGCCGGTAAAATAGTAGGTATATCCTTAAAAGAATGGACGGCCAAATCTATTCGCCCGTCCAATAATGCTTCATCCAGAGCCTTGGTGAAAACTCCTTTGCCGCCCATTTCAGTTAGCGGAGTATCCAGGGTCAGGTCACCCTCAGTTTTAACAAAAACCAGCTCCGCCGGGATATGGTTTTCTTTTAAACGCTCTGATACAAATTGTGCCTGCCATGTTGCTAATTGACTGTCGCGAGTTCCAATTTTCAGGACGTTCGGTTTATTCAAATTCTTTCTCCTCATTTAGTTTGAACATAGATTCAACCATGTCCTTTACTTCATCCGGGTTTCCCTGATTTTCTTTTAAATGGTCAATAGAATGTGCGGCTATTTTATTAATGATACGGCGGGTAATCAATTCCAGTTTCTCTATCGACTCTTCCGGGAAGTGATGTTTGTATTTTTCCAGTTCCTGTTGGCGGATGGAATCAAATTTGTTATTTAACGCGATGATCGTCGGTACCACTTTTTGCTCTTCCAGCCATTGTTTGTAGGAAGTAAACTCCTCATCAATAATATTTTGAGCTGCCGGTACACTTTCTTCTCGCTTTTTATAGGTCTCGTTGGTCTCATCAGATAACTGATCCATATTGGCCAGTTTTACACCCTTAATGGACTCTACCTCCGGATGAATATTGCGGGGAACCGATAGATCCAATAAAACCCGTTCATGGCCATTTTTATGAAAGTTGAAGTGTGAGACATCCAAAACCGGTTTTTCAGCTCCTGTCGCCACGATGATCAAATCGGCCTGAATTACCTCCTCCTCAAGTTTATCAAAAGTGGATACATTCAGATCATACTTACCGGCCAAATCTTCCGCACGGTCATGATTCCGGTTGATCAATGTCAATCTCGACGCGCCCAGGCTCACCAGGTTTTTGCAGGTGACTTTCCCGATTTTTCCGGTACCAATCAGTAAAATATTTTTGTTGTGCAGGTCATTCAGATGATTGCGTGCAAACTGAACGGCAGCATAAGCTACGCTTGCAGCGCCATAACCCAGGTTGGTATCATGACGTACTCTTTTATGTGCCCGGAAGACCGACTGTAAAAGCCGGTGCATCTCACCATCTATCAAATCAAATTTACGTGCAAGGCTGTACGCCTCTTTGACCTGCTTCACAATCTGTAAATCACCCAATATCTGCGCATCCAGGCCTACGGTTACATCATATAAATGCCTTGCCGCCTCTTCCCCTTTTTTTACAAAGCCATATTGTTCAAATTCTTCCATATTACCATTCGAATGACTCAGAAGCAGTTGTTTTAATGCTTTTTCCTCGTTCGTAATGGCATATATCTCTGTTCTATTACAGGTAGATAACACGATAACATTGCGGAGACATTGATTATCCGCATCTGTAAGGATGGCTTTTTTCTGATTGTCACTGAGGCTGAATTTCTCCCTTACCGGAACAGTTGCATTCCAGTGATTAATACCAATAACCAAAAAATCTTCCAGGTTGGAATGTATCAGCGACATACTCTCAGGGTGAAACTATTGATTTTGATTGTTTCTGTTTGTTTTTCGAAATATTATCAGCAGGAATAAGATGACTAAGCTGCTTACCGACTTCCTCCGTTAATGCTTTTATGAATAACGGATGATCATTCAAACCTTGCATTACTTTCAGGTTATTCACATGATAGCCTTCTTCTTCCAATGTCTCTCTCAACTCGATATTGAGTTCACATAATGTCTCAATATGATCTGTCACAAAAGCGACAGGGATCAACAAAAAGTTTGTAATTCCATAATCAAGCAAACGCTTGACGAGTTCTTCCGTGTTTGGCTGTGTCCATTTCATCGGGCCAACACGTGATTGAAAGCTCAACCAATACTGTTCTTTGCGTGAACGGCTTTCCATAATCGCTTCCACCGTCTCATCTATCTGTTTGGTGTAAGGATCACCCGATTTCACTTCGCTTACGGGTGTTCCGTGTGCCGAGAAGATCAAATGCGTTTGATTCCGTACTTCGGGATCCAGTTGATCAAGCGATTCATCAATGCGTGTATTGATCGCTTCCAGATAAAACTTATTCAGATGATAACTTTTGATATAAAATTCTTCCCAGCTAACAAGTTTGCCTTCGTTGGCTTGTTGTTTCTTAACATCTTTCCAGTCACGAAAACTACTGCCCGAAGTGGTCCATGAGAAATGGGGATAAAGCGGAAGCAGTACAACATGGGTTATTCCATCCTCGCGAATTTCATTTAACGTAGTATCCGCAAATGGAATCCAGTAACGCATGGCTGTATACACTTTAACAAAATGATCCGGCCACTGCTTTTTCAAATTCTCTTCGAGTGCCGCTCTTTGATTTTCCGTGAGCCCGTTGATTGGCGAACAACATCCCGACCCGCTCTTGCCTTTATTAGGACAACTTGCATGGCCGTTACACTCTTCGGTACACGTATTAATCAAATTATAGTTTGCAGCAACCTTGGGGGCACGGAATTTGGAGATTGTCCTGGCTAACCCCGTTTGAAATTTTCCTCCGCCCAGTTTAATGATATCTGTATCGCGAAACAGGTTATATAAAAAAGTACGAACCGACTCTTCTGAAGTTGGTCCGCCGAGATTCATTATTACGACACCAATACGCGGTTGCTTTACTGACATATCATTCTATTTGCGCTTCTCTGAACCTGGAAGCATTGCTGCTTAGCTGTTGATTAATGAACAGTATTGAAAAAGACCTAATCGATCTTCCTATACATTGGATCAATTAAGTTAAATTATATGAAGAGTTAATGAAGAGAGACAGGCGTTCGTTATTTAGAATTAATCTATCAGACTCTTAAATCTTTAATAGGCATCATTATACCTTTTCATTGTTGTCTTTGAGTGATAAATAGAACACAAATTTGGTACCCTTGCCAACTTCACTCTCAACAGTAATATCACTGTCGTGCGCATTAATAATTCCCTTAACAACAGCTAAGCCCAGGCCTGTTCCACCTTTGTCGCGTGACCGGGCTTTATCAGTACGGTAAAACCGGTCAAACAAACGGGGTAAATGTTCAGACGGGATACCGATGCCGTCATCGCAGACTTCAACACGAAGTTTTCCATCCTCTTCTTCATATTTCAACTCAATCGTGTCGGCCTGGCTATATTTAACGGCATTAGATACAAGATTCTCCAGAACCTGTTCAATTTTTGAGGCGTCAGCATATACTGTAACAGGATCTTTATTGACATTAAAGGCTATCCCCTTTTCAGAGGCTTTTTCGTGATACCAATCTTCTATACGCCCCGTAATTTTAGAAATATCAAAATTATCCTTTTGTATAAATTGCTGATCGGAATCGTAGCGTTGTAACGTCTTTAAATCCTTAAACAAACGATTGATCCGTTTAACCTGGTTTTTGGCGTTAGAGATATATTTTCCCCGTTTCTCTTCCGGCAGATTCTCCAGCTCCAGCATATCCAGCGATCCAATAATCGTATGAAGCGGGTTTCTGACCTCATGTGTGATATCCGCATAAAACTGCCGCTGCCGCTCATATATTCTTTTCAAGTGCTCATTATCCGATCGTAACTTGGATGCCATCTGGTTTAGCGATTCCGCCAGCGTGCCGAATTCATCTCTTCTTTTCAGTTTGATTTTACGATCCACATCTCCTTCGGCAATCCCGGTGGCCGCATCGGTCAATTGAACAATGGGACGCGACATCGACCGTGCTACCAATACGCTCACAATGATTATAAGGCCGATACTGATAAAAATACCCGTATAAATAATCCAGCGTATGGTTGTTACCGGTTCCAGTAAATCAGACTTTGCCTCACTCAACTGAACATACCTGGCAGAATTCTCACTTTTGGGAATACTCGCATACACATAAATACGATTTTGATCCGATTCGTTGATCACATAAGCTGAATCCGCCGCGTTGGCTAACTTCCCGGTTATTCGTTTCGGCAGATCAATAAACTCATTAAAATTCTTGTCTTTGGGATAGCGACTCAACAGCTTGCCACCCTGATCATACAAAGCTATATTGTAATTAGTGATCCCCCGTAAATAGGCGAGATTGGGTTCAAATCGTTGATTACTATCCAGATTCTTTATAGTAAGCGCCATCCAACGGGCATCCCTTTGAATCTCCTTAACGCCCTTTTTGAGCAGGAAATCTTTGATAAAAATGATAGAATAGCTGCTCACTCCGTTTACACCGAACAAAAGGAGTAACGTGAAAGTCAGTGCCAGTTTTCCTCTAATTTTCATAATGTGCGCACCAAATCACGGTTAAGACCATACCCCATCCCACGATAGGTTTTAATCAGATCACCCGAATCCTTAAGCTTCAATCGCAGGTTTTTAATATGCACATCCACCGTTCTGTCAAATACATATTTATCTTCGTCGGATATTTGCTCCAATATTTCCACCCGGCTGTATACACGGGTCGGATTTTCAAAAAAAATCTGTAATAGCTGAAATTCCGTAGCCGTTAACTCCAGTTTCTGTTTTTTAACGTAAACTTCTTTAGCCTGCCGGTCCATGTAAACATCACCAAAATGCAGCCAGGTCGATTGTGCCGGTTTGCGTCGTCTCAGCAATGATTGGACATGAGCCAATACCAGATTCAAACCGGCGGGTTTGGGGATATAATCGTCGGCTCCCAATTCCAAACCCTGTATTTCATCCTTTTCACGATCTTTGGCTGTCAAAAATATAACCGGGATATCGTGAAGAACAGGATGTTTACGGATATAAAGACACAACTCCTTCCCGTCTATGTATGGAACCATGATATCCAGAATAGCCAGGCTGATTTGCTCCGCTTTCTCATTGATCATTTTTAAAGCTGTTTTGCCCTCTTTGGCCAGGATAACATTAAAATCATGCATCTCCAGGTAATTGGAAAGCATTTCAGCAGGTTCTTCTTCGTCTTCGACCAGGAGTATGGTATTTTTAATATTCACAAGATCTCTGTTCTGTACTTCGATTACGTTTGATTTCGCCGATCTTATCTAATATTCTGAATCACTTTAATTTATAATTTTCGTACGCTTAAATAAATAATATTATCGGGATATATAGATAGTATTGCAATGGAATAAACGTAGCGGTCTGAGAGTTATTGGGTTACTAAGTTCCAAAGGCACAAAGAAAATAAGTTAATGGATTATTAAGTGTAATGAGTTATTGGGTGTATTGAGTGAAATTTACAAGCTCCCGAGCAGTTCTAATTATAGTCAGAGATAATAGCTTAATTTCCTCGTTCGCATTGTCTCTTAGGATATGTTTGTTTTAGGAAACCCGGTTACCGTACTCCGGGTTCAATTCATCATTCAACATTTAACATTTCCATTAAATATTTGGCCAACCTCATATCGTCATTAAATCTTATTTTATTATCTTATTTTGCATTCACGTTAATTAAATCTCATAAGCACACGTAACAGTATAATCAATTATGTCGTTTTCCAATAAAGTCGTATGGATTACAGGAGCATCATCCGGCATCGGAGAAGCATTGACTGATCAATTCATAAAAAAAGGCGCCAGAGTCATTATCTCTTCCCGCCGGGAGGAAGTCCTGGCTGAAGTCAAAAACCGGTATCCCGATCAGCAAGAACAGATCAAAGTATTGCCCCTTGATCTTTCCGATATTGGCAGCTTACAAGAGAAGTCGCAACAAGCCGAACAATATTACGGTAAGATTGATTATCTGGTAAATAATGGTGGTATCAGTCAGCGTGCGGCTGTTAAAGATATGGATATCGATGTACTGGATAAAGTGATGAAAGTGAATTTCATGGGAAGTGCCGCATTAACGAAATACGTCCTGCCGGGGATGATCAAACGTCAATCTGGCCATATCATCGTAATCAGCAGTGTGATGGGTAAATTCGGAACCCAATTGCGATCGGGTTATGCGGCATCAAAACATGCCCTGCATGGTTTCTTCGATTCATTACGGAATGAGGTGTATAAAGATAATATCAACGTCACTATTGTTTGTCCGGGTTACATCAAGACGAATGTCTCTAAAAATGCCTTAACAGCAGACGGATCTAAATATGGCAAGATGGATCCCGGTCAGGAGCACGGCCTGACCCCTAAAGAATGTGCTGTTAAGATACTCGATGCCATCAGAAAGAAAAAGAGTGAGGTGTTCATTGGGGGTGGGAAAGAACGCCTGGCCCTCTACCTGAAACGCTTTTTCCCGGGTCTGCTTGCAAGGATAATGCGTGGGATGGAAGTGAAATAGATTTATATAGCTGTCAGTGGTCAGCGATCAGTTTTAATTGCCCACGCCTTTAGTCCGGGAATAAGAGGTTTACACATTAACAATAAGAGGGCTTTAGCCCTTTTATTCCTCGTTCCCAACGAGAAATTGGGAATGAGGGAATAATCGCTACTCATCTGGATGTCCGATCGGGGTCGGGCATGACGTCCTGAGATGGTGAAAAAGTGCTGATCTCATAGTACGTTTATATACCTTCTCTATAGCCTCCGAACGTTGTCATTCCCCTCTTTGACGGGGAATCCGGATAGGTAGTGCGACGGTTACAAATAGAAGAAATATGTTTGTAGGTATAATCTTACTTTTCAGAACACATTTTCATGAGTACTTTTTATTTGAAGCAGAGCTTCTGTGGACAGCGTCCCTAACGAGACGTTGGGAACGAGGAAAAATAAACGCAGATTGGTTGGTTATTGTGGATTGTGCTTTTAATCCCGTAATCCACGAATCCAACAAATCCAAATTCTGACTTACCAGGATCATTTTTAGTCACAGATCTACGCAGATTAACACAGAGGTAATATTATTCTGACTTCTATCTTCTGTATTCTTTTTTTCAATACACCTAATAACATCATAACATAATAACTTTTTTAAAAAATCCGCGTAAATCCGTATCATCTGCGTCATCCGTGTTCTATTTAATTCTGCTTTCTATAATATTCAACTCAGCTTCCGGCGTTTGTTCAGGTAAGCCAACAACGCCAGGTCGAAGGAGCCTTCAGTGTCAATTTCTTCGAAATCGATATGAGCCTCGCTGCAGAGGACGCGAAATCTGCGGATGTATTCATCGATTTTTTTACGATATTCTCTGCGAATCTGAACAGGTAAAACATCAATGGATGAGCCTGTTTCCAGGTCGCTAAACACGAATTTATGATCCGGGAGATCCAGTTCCCGTTCTGTTCGTTTCTCCAGCAGATTAAATAATATGACTTCATGCTTGCGATGGCGAAGGTGTTTTAAAGCTGAGAACAATGCATCTTGTTGCTGCACATTTTCAAATAAATCGCTCAGGATGATGACCAGACTACGTTGATGCAGTCGCTCGGCTAGTTCATGCATCACATCGGCAGACGCTGTCCGACGTTTTTCCGCTTTTTTAGCATCCCACTCCAGGTATTGCTCCATCTGATGAAACAGAAATTGCAAATGAGGATACGAAGATTTAGCCGGGTAGATCTGTTTGAGTTCCTGATCAAACGGTACCAATCCACAGGCATCTCTTTGTTTGTGCATCAGATACATGAGCGATGCCGCAAAATGAACGGCGTATTGTAGTTTGTTCCATTCCCCATAATATTTGAACAACATGGAGGGACTGATATCCAGCATGATATAACTGCGCAGATTCGTCTCTTCTTCATATTGCTTCACATAATAACGCTCCGATTTAGCGTATGCTTTCCAATCAATGTGACGTATTTCATCTCCCGGGTTGTACGGACGGTGTTCGGCAAACTCCACACTAAATCCATGGTGCGGACTTTTATGCAAACCGGTAATAAATCCTTCAACAATTTGCCGGGCTCTCAATTCGAGTGTATCCAGCCGGGTGAGTACTTCTGGTGTTATGAGCATGTCATGGTAACGTCAATCGTAGTATAAATCTTATTTGAAAAGCATAGTATATAGAACAAAGCGTTATTGAGTTTTTGGGTGTATTAAGTGTATTGAGTTATTGAGTTGGTGTTGGTGATTCCTTAATAACTCTCCTATCTCGTGATGGGGCTCTGCCCCTTCACGCGGAATAGGAGGCTCTGCCTCCATTAGTGTAATTATAAGTTAAATACAAAAATGGACGCAGAGCGTCCAACACGGCATCACAGGGCAGAGCCCTGTGACGAGATAACATATTTTACTGTTAATTTATCATTGATCATTGTAAGCCGCCATGCGCTATGCTATTTTTTCCCATTGTGCCTTTGGAACTTCGGTACTCTATCTTATTATTTCCAGATTTTTTCACCCAGTGCTTTTTGCAGATTATAACGGCTCAGCTTCATCTGGTAGATGTAATTGAGACGTTGTAAACGGGCCTGTGCAAGTTTGGTCTCCGAATCGAGCAAATCCTGATTCGTGATCACTCCATTTTCATATCGGATCCTTGCCAGTTTTATTTGTTCATTCGCCTGTTCTATCTGCAGATTTGCCGTTTTGAGCTTTTTACGGGCCGCTTCGAAATCCGATTGAGCCTGTGCAACTTCCGACTTAACATTTCTGGCAAGCTTCTGCTTCTTATCCTTTACCAATTGAATCTGAGCTTTAGCTTCCTGCTGCTTATAACGTGAGATATAACCGGAGAAAATAGGAACCCGAAGATTGACACCCAACAGAATGTTGCCAAACAGCTTGTTCAAATCGCTTGGATATCCATCTTTGAAACCGGCCACTCCTTCGGCATTAAGTGACGGAAGCTCTACTGTTCTGGCGAGATCATACTGTTTCTTATAAATATTCTCCTTGTCTTTCAGGATCTGATAATCCGGACGCATATTCATATCAAGATTTGATGTCTCCCAGATTCCATTGGTTGTATCAGCGGCTAAGCTTCCTTTCACAGTAACCGGACGCGATTGATCCCATCCCATCAGTTTTCGCAATGTTATAAGCTGTTTTTCCTGTGTATTTTCCAGGTCGACTTTGCGATTTTTCTCCGTGGCGATCTGAACTTTTGTTGTTAATAAATCATAATTGGTTGCCGCACCGCTTTCCTGGCGTTTTTTTACCAATTCAAGATCCTGTTGCAATGTGGAAATCTGTTCATTTTCAACTTTAATACCGTGATGCAGGAACAGTATTCCATAAAAGACCTGAACGGTATAATAGCTTAATGTCCATTTAACCACATTCGCCTGATCTTTAGCTGTTAACACCTGCGATTTTGCTAAAGCAATATCCGCATTTGTTCGTCCAAAATCATAAAGCGTCTGATTAACGGCTACATTAAAATTGTAATTATTATAGGGAGCGATAGTAAACGAACCACCATTGGCAAAACTAACAGATGGTACCGGGTTAATATGACTATAGTCAACAATTGCTGCCGCTTTCGGATAATTATTGACATGCGCCTGCCGAACACGCGCTTGCGCAGCTTTCACCTGATCCTGAATCTCATTCAGGCCCGGTTGATTCTCTAAGACATTATGAATGGCCTCCTGAAGTGTCAAAGAATCAGGGGTGGCAGATTGACCATAGGTACAAGGAACCGCCATCAGCAGCAGTCCAACCGTTATTAGTAACACATTCTTTATCATAGGTATTTTTGTTTATTGAGCAATACGTTAATAGTTTTAAAAAATATTTAGGTATATCAGCCGGAATCTACCGCCATGCTCTGTTTCTTATTCGATTTAGTTGTTCTTTTACTTTTCTGTTCACCGGGAGTTTCCGTTTTTCCAAATGTTAAAAGTATTAACGGGATACAGATCAATGAAAAGAAACCAATAGCAATAAAGGCCTCATCATACGTCATCAACATGGCTTGTTGGGCCAGCCCATAAGCAATAAGTTTAAATCCCTGCATCTTAGCCGTTACCATTGACGAACCAACTGAATAAAAATGATGAATAAAATTATTCAACCAGTATCTGGTTTGATAACTATAATTTGTTAAATGCGCCACCATCTGGTTACGATGAAAGGCTTCCCGCCAATCCACAAACGTTGCGATTAATGCCGTTCCGAAAGATCCTCCCAGTTGCCGGGACATACTCAAAAATCCAGATCCTTCCGATAAATCATGTCCGAATACCCCTGTTAGTGCAATCGTATTTACAGGAACCGAAAGTGAACCTAAGCCAATTCCTCTTAAAATAACCGGCCAAAAGAAGTTATGCGGGCCTGAATTCAGATTTTGTTTAGACAACATCCAGCAAAAAACAAAAAAGATTAAAAAGCCTGTTCCGGCCATTAATTGTGCAGGAACGCCCTTTTTTAGTAATACCCCGGCTGTCGGCATCATTATAGCGGCCATAAGAGCGCCTGGTAATAATATTAAGCCTGTCTGTAAAGCAGAATATCCCAGCAGATTCTGTGCAAACACGGGAAACAGGAATACTGTTGTGTAGATACTGAGTCCCAACACGAAACCCAGCAACACACCAATAGCCAGGTTCTTGTGACGCATTACCCTTAAATCAACCACCGGTTTATCGGTAGTAAATTCCTGCCAAATAAATATCAATATGCCAACTACGGCTACTAATGACAGTATAAGTATGAAATTGGATTGGAACCAGTTATCTCTTTCACCTCGTTCCAACACAATTTGCAAGGCACCAAATCCGACGATCAACCAAAAAAGGCCCCACCAATCAACTCTTCCGGGTTGTCTTTGATCCTGGGGTTCCCGAATATTCATTACAGCCAGAAACAGAGCGATCATACCAACCGGCAAATTAACGTAAAAGATCCATCGCCAGGAAAAATGAGTGGTTAACCATCCGCCTAAAACAGGGCCAATCAATGGGCCGGATACAACACCCATACCGAATAACCCATTAGCAAGGGCCAGGTCTTCCGGTGGAAAACTTTCAACAAGGATAACTCTGGATGTCGGCAATAGCCCGCCACCTCCAATTCCCTGCACGAACCGGAAAAATACCAATTCCCAAATATTTGTAGCCTGACCACAGAACATTGAAGCTATAACAAAAATAATTATTGATGCCAGATAATATCGTTTCCTGCCAAAAAAAGCCGCCAGCCAACCGGTCATTGGCACTATAATAACATTTGCGAAAATGTATGCTGTGACAACCCAGCTGGCATTATCCAAATCTGCCCCCAGATTCCCCATTACATGTGGCAATGCTACATTGACAATTGAAGTGTCAATTAACTGCATCACGGAAGCCGTAATCACCGTTATGGTGATAATAGCCCGTTGTGCTTTACTCATCATGTAGCTTTTCTTACGTACCACTAACTAACCGTATCTGCTTTCAACTCCTTAATATTCGTTCCTGTTTCTTTACTCGATAATAATGCCTGATTCTCATGCCCTTTGACCTTTTTTTTACTTTTCAGCGTAAAAAGGAGAAGGGGTAAACAAATGAGAAAGAAGACACCCACTATTAAAAACGTATCGTTATAGCTCATTAAAGCCGATTGCCGTATCAATGTGTAATCCAGGGCTTTGAGTGCCTGTGAATGAGCGGTACTTAACGCTGATCCTTTTCCCAGAAAACCATGAGTCAGTTCTGATATCCTGTAGCGGGAAACCGGATCATAATTATTAATATGCGATGCAAGCGTGGTTCTGTGAAAAGCCTCGCGGCGCTCGATAAAAGTACCAATCAGGGCCACACCAAATGATCCGCCCAGTTGTCGAAACATATTCAACAAACCGGATCCCAGTGATAGTTCCTTTCCTTGTACACCGGTAAATGCAATTGTCGTGATAGGTACAAAAAGGAATCCAAGTCCCAGGCCGCGAATTACCAGTGGCCAGAAAAAATCATTCGGACCTGATACCATCGTCAGATGAGATAACATCCAACAAAAAATAAAGAAGACGGAAAATCCTATGAATGCCAGAACCTGTGGCTTAACGCCCCGTTTCAGCAATATCCCAACTACCGGCATCATCATCGCTGTCGCAATACCACCAGGCAGTAATATCAGGCCTGTTTGTAAAGCACTGTAACCCAACAAACGCTGCGTAAATACCGGGAAGGCGAATACGGATCCATATAATCCGAAGCCAAGAATAGTTATAAAAATGGAGCCAAATGCCAATGATGGATGACGCAGTACCTTGAGATCCACAACCGGTTTTTCCGTCGTCAATT
>Ga0102962_1000535_pt1 | contig 17736 bp, 10 predicted proteins | sample SalPonF2_C_D2_MG_FD_84519 | JGI IMG/M metagenome (GOLD analysis project Ga0102962, IMG submission 84519) | Salt pond soil microbial communities from South San Francisco under conditions of wetland restoration - Salt Pond MetaG SF2_C_D2_MG ...
ATCGAATCTGCAGATAAAAGACGCATAAAACAAATTAAAGTAACTATAAATAATTCTGAAAATACTGAAGAATAGAGTCATTTTAGTTTTAACGGAATCAACAACTTCTGTTTTTGTTCCGGACATTTCAATTCATAAAAATAGAGATGTGTTTTTGTATTTAAAATAATGGAATCTGGACCTTACCGTTAAAAAAATTCAATAATTTCATGCATTTTAATCCGAATCTTAAATTGTGAAAAATTTCCCTTCATATTTGTTTGTTATCATCAGCCTGACATTTACAATTTCATGTAATCATACATACACTCCCAAACCACGGGGTTATTTCCGTATTGATTTACCCTCAAAGTCTTATCATCTTTATAATCCGGATAGTTGCCCATATGCATTTGAATATCCAGCATATGCCAGGATTGAAAAAGATCCTGAAATAAATGCTGAACCTTGCTGGATTAATATAAGTTTTCCCGGATACGGAGCAAAATTACATATCAGTTATAAAAATGTTAATGGAAATCTTTCAGACTTTACAGAAGATTCACGTGCTCTGGCTTATAAACACACCATAAAGGCTGAAGCAATTAATGAGAAAATATATTCCCGGCCGGGTCAGCATGTATATGGCACATTATATGATATTAAAGGTAATACCGCATCTGCAGTTCAGTTTTTCGTTACAGACAGCACAAAACATTTTTTGAGAGGGGCATTATATTTCAATGTTGAACCAAATAAAGATTCTTTAGCGCCGCTTATTAGTTTTTTCAGACAGGATGTTATCCATATGATTGAAACATTCAGATGGAAAAACATTAATGGAGAATAAGTGATGGGTGTGATTATAAAAAAATATGTTGATAACGATTGTCTGTTAGGTGTTTGGGAAATTACTGAAGACTATGACACCTTACTTTCAACTGTAAATCTGGATGAAGCTGACATGGCACTGCTAAAGAGTTTCGGCAATCATAAGCGAAAACTGGAATGGTTAAGTGTGAGAAACCTGGTTGTGGAAATGGTTGCCCCGGGAACAAAAATCGTTTATAACAGAGATAGAAAACCTTTTCTGATGGGAAATTCTTTTAATATAAGTATTTCTCATTCAAACAATTTGACGTCAATACTGTTGAGTAAAAATAAGCGGGTTGGTATTGACCTGGAATTTATGTCTCACAAAATCAGCAGACTCGAATTTAAATTCATAAATCAACAAGAATACATAACGGATGATGAAGATCTAAAAAAATACCACCTTTACATACATTGGTGTGCAAAAGAGGCAATGTATAAGATATGTGACAAGCAGGAAATAAATTTCCGTGAAAATTTAACCGTGTCTCCTTTTGAGCCAGCTAAAGAGGGTGTAACCACCGGAGAGCTTAAAAACAGAATCCGGCATGAAAAGTTCAAACTCCATTATTTTGAGATTGATAATTATGTAGTAGTTTGGTGTAATAAGTAATTTATGACTGTTTATAATCAAATAATTACACGTTTACAGCAACATAACCTGTTTGTTCTGCTGATCGATCCTGATGCATATGATTCCTTCCAGTTGCTGGATACCATAATGGCTGCAAAAGAAGCTGAAGTGGATTTTATACTCGTGGGGGGAAGTCTTATATCCGGGAAAATTGATGAAACTATTATCAAAATTAAAGAACTATGTAGTATACCGGTAATTATTTTTCCCGGTAGTCTGTTGCAGTTATCAGACAAGGCAGATGCTATGTTTCTTCTTTCTCTTATTTCTGGCAGAAATCCTGACTTTCTCATTGGAAATCATGTGGTAGCTGCCCCAATGCTTAAACGTTTCGATCTGGAAGTTATACCTACAGGTTACCTACTGGTGGACAGAGGAGCTCCCACTTCAGTTGAATACATGAGCAATACCCGACCTATACCGGGAAATAAACCTGAAATTGCAGTTGCCACTGCAATGGCCGGGGAAATGCTTGGTCTTAAACTTATCTACCTTGAGGCAGGTAGTGGTGCTGGTAATCCACCGTCAATTCAAATGGTGAAGGAAGTAAGAAACAATATTTCAGTTCCTCTGATTGTTGGTGGAGGGATAAAAAATGCACGCCAGGCTGCAGATATGTATCTTGCCGGAGCCGATATTCTGGTTGTTGGTAATGCTGTAGAGAATCATCCGGAAAAAATTATTGAAATAGCACGCTCTAAATTTGTAAATATTTGAAAAACAATACAATAACGCTTGTTTTTTGTATTGAAATTTTACCTCAATAAGTTGCATATGAACCGAAATAATTCTATTTTCATTTAATAATTTAATTTTTTCTCCATTTAATATTGTATAAATTTTTTAAAAATGAAGCGAAAAAAGAATTTTCAGCAGTTTGACGATGACAAGGTCAGGTCACCCAAAAACCCGTTGAAAGACAAATCAACCAAAAACCTCAAACGAAGCCTCTTCGATGAAATAGAAGATGAGGAAGATTTTGATTATTATAGAGATGAGGATGAAAAAATGGAAGATTTTTATGATGATGAAGAAGCGGATTTTGATGATGAGGATGATTATGATGATGAGGGTGAATACGAGGATGATGACCGTTAGACAGGTAATTGTCTGAAGGGATTATACCTGGAGGATTGTATTCAACCGGGCCTGAATTTGCCGGAGAAAATAAATTTTACATCTGTACATGAAATCATGTATGTGCAGTAAGCATATGAATTGATCCGGAAAGCATAAACTTCCCGGATTTTTTTGTCGTTACCTTAAATATTGTTTCAGTTTTTCGATTAGGTCTGCTTTTTTAACAGGTTTTGACAGATAATCAGTACAACCGGCTTCTAATATTTTTTCTTTGTCACCATCTAGCGCATAAGCTGTAACAGCAATGACAGGAATTTCAGGACGGAAAGATTTAATTTCCCTTGTTGCCTCAATCCCGTTTAGTAACGGCATTTTTATATCCATCAATATTAAATCGATTTGTTGGTGTTTTTTGCAGATATCAATAGCTTCCCTGCCATTAGCCGCATGTAAAAGTTTTATTCTGGTTTCTTTTAAGACTTCTTCCAGATAGAGATAATTCATAGCTTCATCTTCTGCAATAAGTACAGTATGCTTATTAAAATCTGAAAAAATTGAATTTTTGGCTTCAGATGACGAAGATTTAGAAGGTTTCGATACAGGTTCAAAAGGTATTGAAAATAAGAAAGTGCTTCCTTCACCGGGTATCGAATCCAGAGAGATTTTGCCCCCCATCATTTCTACAAAGGCCTTGGATATAGAAAGACCAAGTCCTGTTCCGCCATAATTTCTTGACATTGAGGTTTCTACCTGTCTGAATCGTTCAAAAATAATTCTTTGATAACCAGGCTTGATGCCTATACCGGTGTCCTTAACGTAAAATTGAAGCATTTCGCCCTTTAATGTGCAACCGAAAATAACACTTCCGTTATTAGTGAATTTAATTGCATTTCCTATCAAATTAGTCAGAACCTGAGTTAGTTTAACTTCATCAGTATATATCGCATTTACCTGCCTGTTTTCCATATCTGCAAATTCGAGATTTATGTTTTTCTCCCTGGCCTGTGGCCTGAAGAAATTAAGCAGATTCTTCATTATTGATTCAACATGCGTCTCGTTTTGATTTAGTTTAATTTGATTAGTTTCAATCCTTGACACGTCTACAATATCATCAATAATAAGTGTAAGCTGGCGGCATGATTTCTTAATGATATTTATAAATTTCCCGCGTTTTTCTTCAGAGAGATTTGGCTTTATGAGCATTTCAGAAAATCCAACAATACCATTCATTGGAGTTCTTATTTCATGAGATATATTAGCCAGAAAAGCCGATTTGAGTCTGTCGCTTTCCTCAGCTTTTTCTTTTGCTATCTTTAATTTTTCCTGAGCAATTTTTCTGCCGGTAATATCTTCCTTGATGGCTATAAAGTGCGTTAGTTCATTTTCTTTACTGAGAACTGGTGTGATTACCATGTTTTCAGTGTAAATACTTCCATCTTTTCGTTTGTTAATTATTTCTCCTTTCCATACCTCTCCTGAAAGAATTGTATTCCAAAGGTGATCATAGAAATCGCTCTTGTGATAGCCAGATTTTAATATATTGGGTGATTTACCTTTTATCTCATCAAAAGTATATCCGGTTAATTCTGTAAAGGCAGCATTGATCATAATGATTCTGCCGGTGTTGGTAGTGATGACAATACCGTTTGCTGCCGATTCGAGGGCTGTACTTTGTATCTGGAGGCGTTCTTCATTTTCTTTTCTACTGGTTATATCCTGGCCGAAGGTGAAAAAAGCCACGACTTTTCCACTCTTGTTTTTTTGAGGAATAAAATTTATTGAAAATACTGCCGGATTTCCGGCTATTGTAATAGAAGTCATCTCAAAAGATACAGTTTCGCCTTTTAATACGCTTGCTATATATGGCTTTGATTCCTCCCAGATAACTGAAGGTAAAAGATCCTCTATCTTTTTGTTTACAGCCTCATCTTTAGAATACCCGAGTAATTCTGCATAGTTCTCGTTTATGTATAAGTATTTCAGAGAATTATCTATGTGTGCAATTGCTTCAGGTATATTTTCCGTTATCAGATTCAATTGATTATATAAGCCTTCCAGTTTTTCGTGGGATTGCTTGCGCTCAGTTATATCCCGGGTGATACTCAGGATATGAGATTCTCCCTTAAGATAAATAATTGAAGCTGACATGAGCCCAACTATTATTTCACCATTTTTTGTTACAAAAAGGGCTTCAAGATTTTCAACCTTCCCGGTTTTTCTTAGCCCGCTTACCAGTTTCTGCCGGTCTTCAGGATGGTGCCATATATTGAGGTCAACAGATGTTTTACCTAAAACCTCCTCTTCAGTATATCCCATTATATTGGTGAACCCATGGTTGATTTCAACATACATACCATCATTCAGACGATTAATGTTGATTGCATCCGGATTGGTGACAAAGGCTTTCCTGAATTTCTCTTCACCCTGCCTGACAATAGTTATCATCCGGGTCAGTTCTTCATTTATTTCAAAAATGCGCTCGTTGCTTTCACGTAATTCTTCGTTTATGGACAAATATTCTTCATTCTGTTCCTTGAGTTTTTTCTCTTTTTTAATCAATGCTTCTTCAGCTTGTTTCCTTCCGGTTGCATCGTTATATACGGCAACTATTTCTCCAGTATTTAATTTGTAGATGATGTTTTCTCGCCAGCCCTGAATCCTTTCGTCTTTATAAAATGTTATGTCATTGTTTTGTTCTTTTCCTGTTTTCCATACTTTCCTGAAGACGTCAAGAAAACCATGCTCATCTGCCCCCGGAAAAACCTCAGAAATTGGTTTTCCGATTACTTTTTCTGCCTTAACTTTGTCAATTTTTAATCCGGCGGGATTCAAATCCTTAAAAAGGAAATCATTCCCGTCTTCTATGGCTTCATAAATTGCAATTGCATAGGGACTCTTGTTGAACAGGTTCTTCCAGCGTTCCTTCGTCTCTTCAAGTGTGTTAACGGTCAGTTTTTTTTCATAAAGCTCACCAAGAATATTTGCAGCAACCCCAAGTTGATTTTTTGCATATTCAACAATAAATTTCGGCCGGGGAATATAAGCTTTTGCTGCTTCTCTAAGTTTTTCGATATTAATATTATAATCGCTTGCTACTGATGCTAACTCTTCTTCTGCCCGAGGAGGTGTGCCATATGCAAGACTTATACCGCCAACTACTTCATTATTGGTTTTTACCGGATAAGTTAATATTTTTAAGGCTCCATTACACCGTGTCTTAGCCGGACTGCCTTCCTTTAAAACATTGTCATATCCCTTAACCATACACGATTCATAACAGAGCCATTTACCCGATGCAATGGCTTCAGCTTCACTTGATGTATGACAGTTTTTTCGTGATGTTGTTTGCAAAAGCCTGCACCAGGAAGAATTTAGATAATGAAGGGAACAATCCCCATGATTATCAATTACCGCAGCAGAGGTATCAAGCAGAGACAAATATCCGCCAATCACTTTCCTAAGCAGCGGTCTTCCTACATTCTGTGATATCCGATTCTCAGTACCAGGCCTTGTTCTGATGTTAACTTCCGAAGTTATGGGTTCATTCGTGAAAATATGCTCCAGCAGCTCATACTGTTTGTAATTTTCATTATGTGGATGTTTCTGTCTTTTTAATTTTTCTTTTTCCAGCAGTGAACCTGTTAATTGACAGGACCCGGCTAGCAGGCTGGTATCTTTTTCAGCGAGCGTGAGGCAGGAGATCTGCAGATATCCAAAAACAGTCTCCCGGCTTTCTATTGCAATTTCCTGATCTGTATCATCTGCATGTTCCTGAGTTATTTTGAATTTGTAAGAAGGGAAAATCCTTTTTAATTCTTTTAGAAAAAGGTTGAGTATTTCCTCTTTTCCACTTAGTGCCTGCAATTTAATTTGTAAATGTAATAATTCAGCTTCAGTATTGATCATGCAACGCGGGTATCAGAAATTTATACTATATTAATAATTAATTTCTACCGGATAGATTTCTTCTCTGAAAATTAAATAATATATATCAGGTATGCAATCAAAACACAAGTGCAGATAATAAAATATTTTTCATAACATCCGGATTATTGTTTGATCTGCATTATTTAAAAGTAATGTTATTATTTGTATAATCTGAATTAGAACAATCCTATTTGTAAACCTGCAGAAAGGGTGGAAAGTGATGCAGAGGAGCTATATTCAGTATCATCCAGCAAGGGCGTCAATCGCCAGCCGGCAACTAAAGAATACCTGTTAATGCCAAATCTGGCCCGTAATCCTGCATAAAAGTTATTCAGGTAGGAAAGATTCCTGTATATACTTCGTTGTTTTTCAGAATGATATACACTATTATCTATTGCATCTATCGTGATATTTCTGCCACCTACTACCCAGGCACCATAGATACCAATGTCAATATAGGTCCCTATCTGATTTCCCCGTTTCTTTAAATTAATACGGTTATAAAATTCCAGATTCAGGTTGTGCAGGACAATTTTTTCTTTGTCGTGTATGATGTTGTTTGGGAAGAATTTGCTGTTTTCCTGGCGGATGTTATAATTGAATCGGCTATATCCCAGGTCATACCCGATCGAATAAAGTTCGGTTAGTTTTAATTTATAGCGGAATCCCGCACCAGTGACATAAGATGAACCATAGTTTATCCGGGTACCTGTTTGTTCTGTTCCTGTAAAGAATTCAAGGTCAAGATAAAGGTGGCGGAAATGTTTAAGGTTGGGACCATTTTCTTTCTTTGCATATGGACTTTCTTTCAGGTCTTTTTCAATAATGATTTCCTGACTGAACAGATCAGCGAATATCATTGATAATACAAGAAAAAAGAAAATTTTTAATTTAGGCATAATGTGAGTTTTAACTACTGGAGACCTGTTTATATACAATATTAGGGACAATTCTCAAAATATTCTGACCAAATATTCTACGGTCATTCGTTTTAAATATAATTGAAATCATTATTCAGGAATTGCCATTTGTAAGTAATATCCTCTGTAAAATGCTTCTAAAGCCTTTGCATCCTTTAATTTACTTTCAGGAATAGTTATCGAAAATGCCTGTGTCACTTTTATCACCGCGTAATAGATGATGGTATTATTATCACCAGTAAGGTGATAATACAGATAATTCTTTTCTGATTTACCAGTAGGCGCCCGGGAAATTTTAATTTCAATTCCGGCTTTTTTTCTATGTACTGTAAAGGTTTCTTCAACCTCTTTTTCCGATGAATTTTTAGAGATAAAATATCCTGCCTGAGGAACACCGTACCCATGTGCATAATCATAGTAAGGGAAAAGGCTTCCTGAGCTCTCTATTTTCTTAAATAATTCCATGTTATTTAATGAAGGATCGGACTGCCAGGCGCAAGCAGCAAAGCCTGCCACAAGTGGTGTTGAAAATGAGGTTCCATATACTGTTTTAAGTCCTTTTTTACCGACACTTACAACTTCTCCGTATGCGCAAACATTGGGTTTGGTGCGAAAATCCGAAGTAGGGCCGAAAGAACTAAATCCAATATGTAAACCGGTGACAGGATCAATACCCCCGACAGACAAGACGCTATCAGCATCCGCAGGTGTATTTACCACACCCCACGAAGACTTACCGTCATTCCCCATGGCATTCACCACCAAAATCCCTTTGGCGGCAGCCATGTTTGCAGCTCTTGCCACAAGACTGGTTTGCCCGTTCATATCCTGTTTGAAATATCTGTGATATGTATAACCCAATGAACTGCTGATTATATTTGCCCCGTTTTTATCAGCCCATTCTGCTGCTGCCAGCCAGTTTTCTTCTTCAGAAAATGGTTCTCCCCATTTTTCAGTCCTTGCCAGTAAAAATTCAGCCCCTGTTGCCAAACCAGTCCGGATGCTGTCTTTTCTTCCCGCCAGGCAGGCCAGCACCATCGTCCCATGCATATTATGTGCATATACATTCTCTTTATTTCTGACAAAATCCCACGTCTTTAATATTTTCTTATCTCTGAACAGATGTTCCAATAATGGCATCTGGTCAGCCTTTTTATAACCGGCATCAAATACTGCTATTCGGATACCTGTGCCATCCAGTTCTTTTTTTATGAATAAATTACCCTGCATACTACTGAGTTGTCCGGAAACTAATTTTTCCTGGTCTGGTGATAAAGTCAGCGGATAGTAAGCTTCAATATTTGATTTACTGAACTGAACCGGAAGGATGCTTGCAACAAAGGGCAGTGCAGAAAGCTTTTCTGATGTTTCTTTTGATGCATCAACTGAAACAGCATTCATCCAGCGGCTTTCTGTCCTGATATTGGATGTGATTTTTTTTACAGCTTTAATATAATCCGGATTAACAGGTAAGTCAGTTGAGTCAAAGAGGGGCAGCTTATTAATAATTCTTCTTTGAATAGCTCTTGCATCAAAATATTCATATGGATCAAAGTGGGAATTACTCTTATCTGTGAATATAACCCAATAGCGACCTGCCATTAGATGATTTGTTACAAACACGAAAAATAAGATTAATAAAATGATCCGGGATTTTGGTAAGAAGGCTTTTATCATATAGAGAAAGTAAATGTAAACTAAATTTGTGGATGTTAAAAAAGTCTTTCCTTACTTAATTATCAGGGATTTTATTCTGTGAAGGTTTCATGATTACACCTATGTTGTTGCGTGCATCGATCTTAATATTAAGGGGATGTGTAAATCTAACTACTCTGATAAACTCATTCTCAAAGAAGGCTGGTTGGTTACCAAGAAAATCGATATCGTAAAATCCATCTTTAATGAAGGGATTGATCGTAAGATAACCTACCCGGAAAGAGGTAAGGTTTTGAAAAAAATGGGTACCCTGACTGGGATCAATTCTGTAATGATCCAGCCCTGATTCAACAATTACCCTGGCCTCAGAAATATGTGGCCATTTAATCGGAATTCCCAGCCACGGATCATTGGATCCCCAACGTCCCGGACCAACCAGGACATAATTCCTGTTTTCCTCTAAATACTTTTCATTAATCTTTTCAATGGCTCGTGCAATATCCGGACTCTTCGCGGCATTAAAATTATCGGGCCGTACATAAACAAAGTCGAAAATATTTTCAAATACGCCGTGTCCCAGTGCTGATTTTGAATAGATGATGGTCTCTTCAGGTTTTACATTGTCCAATTTGAAAGAAATACTCTGATCATTGTCAACTATTGGACGAATTTGCAGAAAATTGAAAACCGTTGGTTCATTTTTAGGTGTGTCCAGATCCACTGCAAATTCAATTTCAATGGGATTATTCATTTCCTTCTGACCGATTTCCAATAACGTCTGCAATATGTCCGGCAGTGGAAAAATGTTGTGATTAAGGATGTTACTGAACGTGATAATGGGTTTTCCCGATTTGTTAATTCCGTCTTTCACCATGTTATTTTCAAAATCGTAGGTAGATGCGGCATATTTAAATGTGGGAATTTTACCTGCATCACGAAGTCTTAGTTTTTTGATATTAATTCCATCGTCAGTAGATGGCTGAAAACTATCATAATTTAAGTCAAGTGCATAAAATATTTTTTGGGTATCCCGCAAAGACATTTGAGGAGAGGATAGTTGCAGTACTTTTTTGGGAAATTTCGGAGAAAAACGGATTGACATGCCTCCGTCAACAATGTATTTCCCCAGTCCAAAAGCAATGTTGGCAATACCATCGCCGGGTTTTTCAGGACTTATGGGGTAGAAATTGATTGAGCGGGCAACACCAGATATGGCAGGGAGAAAAATATCAGCATATGGACGACCACATACTTCCTGCAAAATGATTCCCATTTTTTCCTCGTCTATCACATTCGAAGTGGCTGTCATATATGCCTTACTGCTTTTGTAATAGACTGATGCATAGACGCTTTTTATGGCATTGCTGAGCATCAGGATCATCAGTGTATTGTTGTTCTTTATATTTGGGATCATGTATGTTGAATAGATTCCGGCAAATGGCTGATAATGACTATCCTCGAGCTTGCTTGATGAGCGGATAGCAATTGGGTTCTCGACCACTGATATAAAAGCATATAAATCCTGATGAAGTCGGCCCGGAAGTTTGGCTTCAATAAATTTTGCCAGTATTTGTTCATCACTCAGATTTGATAATCCTGTTTTGTAGAGATCATTCATTTCCATGAACTCATCGAAAATATCTGTACCGATTACAACAGTACGCGGAATGGTAATAATTACATCTTTATATTTGTTGAAAATCTTATGTTTTTTGATGATCGAATTAATAAAAGCGAGTCCGCGGGCCTTCCCTCCGATAGAACCTTCTCCGATACGCGAAAACATGGTATATTCATCATAGCTGTTTTTGTCAAACTTTGCAATAATACCGCGACCTTTGCTTATCCTGAAACCGGAGATTGCCTCATATATATAAGTTCTGATATCATCTACATTATTAAAATCCTCAACCGAGAGGTATTTAAAAAGCTGTGCTATTGGGAATAGCGCACGTGCATTCAGCCATTTTGAGATATCATTGCGGCCGGTATGGTATATCAATACTTTATCAGGTATTTTCAGTACAAGATGTTGCAATGACTGGAGATCTGCGGCTCTGGCAACTTCATCAAGCGTATCGGGGTCACGAAAAATGAATTCACCAAAGGCAAAGTGACGAATGATATAATTGCGTAGTTCTATGGATAAAGTTTTAGAATTTTTATGCAAAAAGCCAGCATTCATTTCTCCGGCATATTTCTCATTTGTGCTATCTGACGACTGAAGTAAAACCGGCATATGTTCATCATCAGCACGAATAATCCGGCAAAGTTCAAGTCCCTGCTTTGTTTCCTGGTCTCGTTTATTATTTTTTTTATAACTCACATCAGTGATAACCCCCAACATGTTGTTTTTGAACTTCTCCCAGTAATTAATTGCTTCGTCGTAGGTTTTGGCCAGCAGTATTTTTGGTCGTCCCCTCATTCTTAACATCTTCTGGTGCTCATTAAGAGCCTCCTTCATGAAGTCTCTGGATTGTTTGAGGATTATTTTATACAGGTTTGGCAGGATGGTGGAAACAAATCTGACTGAGTCTTCAACAACTAACAATGTCTGAACACCCACTTGTTCAACATCATATTCGACATTCATCCTGTCCTCTATCAGTTTTATAATGGCCAGCAGCAGATCGGCATTGCCCAGCCAGCAAAAAACATAGTCGATTGCACTCAGGTCTTCATCCTGTAAACGAAGCGACACCTCCCTTGAAAAATGCGTAAGTACTACAATAGGGATGGAGTTGTATTCTTTTTTTATACGGTTTGCCAGTTCAAATGTATCTATATCTCCAATACTCAGCATTTCGATAATCAGATCAATTTGATCGCGTTTGAGGATATCAAATGCTTCCTTCGCGGAACTTGCCTGTACAAAAACCGGAGGATAGCGAAGGTTTAGGGAAACATATTCATTGAAGATCTGCTCATCAATACGACCGTCTTCCTCCAGCATGAACGCATCGTAATTACTGCAAATTAGCAATACACGATGAATCCTTTTCTGCATTAACAGATTGAAGGAAGTATGATTAAAATCAATTTTGAAACTATCTAAAAATCTATTTTCCATTATTTCTTATAAATCTTATTCTTTTTCCACCCTAACCTTCTCATCCGTGTGGGATAAAATCATAGATATTTGTTGTCTGCCATCCATAAGTATTGTAAGGGGTTCCTGAAACCGAATATGACGGCAGAATTTTGTTTTATCGATTAGCTTTTGTCCCTCAATCTTACTCCAGTCAACGAATTCAGATCCGGAAGCGTGCTGTACGGATAGATATCCGACATTCATCGAGGTCACATTATGAAAAAAATGAGAACCCAGTGAAGCATCAAGGGGGTAATCTCTTAAACTGGTCTCAACAATAATCCGGGCATTTGATATTTGTGTCCAGTTCACGGGAATGCCTAAGTAATTATCGCGGGAGCCCCACCGGCCAGGGCCGATTAATATATATTTTCTCTTTTCTCCGATCATTTTTTGATTCAGCATCTGTATTTCTTCTGCCATATCCCGGGTATGGCCTTTGTCAAACAGTTCTTTGTCAATATATATTATGTCACAAATATCATCAATTTTCCCGTTTCCCATGCTTTTTTCAGATCTCAGAATTACATTTTCCGGATTAATTTCGGTGGCATCAATATGATAGTCCTGTGCACTCCCCAATAAGGGCTTCATCTGCAGCATATAAAAAGAAGGAAACCCATTTTTATCCTTTGTAAGATCAACTGCAAATTCTATTTCAACCGGTGCTCCAAGGGCTTCTTTCATTACATCCAGAATGACTTCAATAGTGCGTGCAAGCGGTATGTGGTTGTATTTAAGTATATTAGCAAAGTTAACTATACGTGGCCCTGACTTTGATAACCCGGGTTCTGTTCGGTCGTTTTCAGGATCATATACCGAAGCTGCATGTTTAAGAGTGCCGTGTTTTTCAGCTACTTCCAGGTTCAGTCTGATCAAACCGGCATCTTCTCCTTCGTAAAACAGGTTGGAATTTTTTTTCTGCATGTCAATAGCAAAAAATTCAACCTGAGAATTTTTAAACTGATCTTTTGGAGAAACGTGTTCAATTGTCGGGTACCTGGGTGAGAACCTGTGCCCTTTTTCTCCATTCACTACATATTGACCCAGCCCGACAGCAATTACCGAAAATCCATCCTCAGGTGCCATATGGGCTATGGGGTAATAGTTATGCGACTGTGCAGTACCACTGATATGGGGATAGAAATACTGGTCATACTCATTTCCTACAACTTCCTGAATGACAACAGCCATCTTTTCTTCCTCAATTTTGTAATTAATGGCTTCGAAGTAATTCCTGGCCTGTGTACTGAATATAGAGGCATAGACCAGTTTAATGGCCTGAGTTACCTGCTTAAGTCTGATTTTGGGATCGGGGTGATTATTCGGTAATAAGTATGTTTCAAATATGCCAGAGAATGGCTGAGAAGTTGAATCTTCAAACAGGCTCGATGATCTTATTGCTATAGGCTTGTTTATCAGTCCGATTAATGCTTTCAGCTTTTTCATCAGGTGATAGGAAAGCTCCGATTTTAAAAAGGATTTTTGTATGTTAGTATAGTCGGCATCTCCGTTGTAAACCAAATCATGCAAATTATTTGATTCCAGGAATATGTCAAATTCATCTGTGCCAATAATGGAAGTCTTTGGTGTTCTGATATTAATCATCGGCACTATTTCACTGAAATTTAAATTATATACCAGCGTATTGATAAAAGCAATGCCTCTGCCTTTGCCTCCCAGGGCACCTGTTGCCAAACTAACAATGTTACTCTCATCCTGAACAGCACTTTCCTCAAAATTTACAATTTTACCCGTATTTGATTCATTTCTGTATTTCTTGATCATGAATTTAAGATAATTCCTGAACTCTGTGGGATTCTTAAAGTCAGATACTTTCACAGGATTAATCATCTTGGCGATTTTGATCTCGCCCCGCGCCATTAACCAAAGGGAAAAATGATTTCTTTTGCCATGATAAACAAGTGATTCCGCAGGTATTGAACCGATGAAGTTTTCAAACTCTTTCATAGATTTTGCTGTGGCTATCTTTTTACCCATGGCATCACGGTAAACAAAATTTCCAAATCCAAGGTGGTGGCTAATGAAACCTTTTACATCCTGAAGAAGACTTTCAGAGTTTTTATCGATAAATGTAGCTTGCAATTCATAAGCTTTGTGTGCATTTTCGGTGTCAGATGACTGAATGATTGTCGGTAATCCGCTCATCAGAGCTCTTATCTGCTGTACAAGATGGAATCCCGCTTCTTCATCCTGTTCATCATTTCGTTTAAATTTTACATCAGTGATCAGGCATAATAAATTATCCCTGTATTTGTTGAATATTTCCATTGCTTCTTCATAGGTGGCTGCCAGCAATATTTTTGGGCGGGCCCTCAGCCGCAAGACCTTAAAAAGTTCATCAGTGCTTACATCTTCAATGATCCGCTGAGTCTGTTCCATCACACTGGTATATAGCATTGGAAGGTACCGGCTGTAATATTTTTCTGAATCTTCTACCAGTAATATTACTTTAACCAGGCCAATTTTAGTGTCATTTTCAACATTCACCCGGTCTTCCAGCAGTTTGACCATGGCAAAAAAGACTTTGGAATCGCCGTTCCAAACAAATAGTTTATCAATTGTGGTAAGACCTTTGTTTTTTTCTTGAAATTCAGTAACATCCCGGTTGTTATTTAGTAGCAGATAAATTGGTATATAGGGGAATGCATCTTTTACCTTACTGCTTATTTCAATAGGAGTTACCTTATCACTACCCATCATCAGAATGACCAGATCATAATGCTTTGAACGGAGCTGACCTACAGCTTCATCATAACTGGAAACCCCCGTAACCCTTGGCATAGAGGTAAGATTGAGCTGGTGATATTCCCCCAGAATATGTTCTGAAAACCTGCCTTCTTTTTCAATGCTGAATGCATCATAAAGGGTGGCTACCAGTAATATTTCTTTAACTTTAAATGGCATCAGATCATGGAAAATATCACGGTTTGAGTTTTGCTTATTCAGAAATTTCTGTAACAGTTGCCTGCTGTTTACTACGGGGGTTTTAAATTCAGAAATTTCGGGTTTGATAGTGTCTTTTTGCAAAGTATCCTTCAGGATATTTTTGGCTGCCACACTATTAATATAATTGGCAATGATACTGGCCAGGTTGTCAATTAAATGTCTTTCTTCCCTCAGAAAAGGACCCTCATCAAGTTCATTGAACTTTTCAAGATAAAATATTTCTATCGTGCCTTTTTTGTTGTCTATTGTATCAAATGTCTGGCTTTGTTTCCAGCTGGTTTCTCTGAATCTGGCTGTTTTATATTCCTGATTATCAAAAATAATCCGGGCTACAGTTGATTCAGGATATTGCCAGGCAGCAGGTAATATCAGGCAGATCTGATGCAATGTCTCTTCAATACTTTTCCCTTCTTTAATAATTTGTGTAGTCCGGTTAATGCATGACAATTCTTTCAGGCGTTCTTTTTTTTCTGCTAAAAGTTTGTTCAGGTCCTTCTCTGAGTTAACCGGAGTTTTCATATCAGAATATTTACACGAAATTTACTATTTATTTATCTGGATAAGTATTGGGTTATTAATTCCTGATTTTTGCAGTTTAAATTTTTACCAACCTGTGTTTTTGTTAAAATTAATCAAATTTCAGCTATTTTGAATATCCCGGATGTGTTATCAATCATAACAAATGAGGATCAGTATCAAATAAAAAGAGGTTCAGATTTTAATCCGAACCTCTTTTTCTGAAAGATTAGAGTCTGTCAATAAAGTCTAGTGTCTGAATCAAAAAGTTCGATAACAAGGTGTTATCGGACATTATGGACAGATACTAACTAATTTCAAAAACATTTCCGCTGTTAAGCAGATCGTCTATATTTTTGATTTTTGATTTTTCTTTAACTTCCTCTACCTGTTTCCGCAGTTCATCTTCATATACAGTACTTATGCAGGAACGGATAATGCCCATTGCTACGGGATATTCAGGTAATGACATCCGTGAAAGCATATAATGAGTAGTATCATCAGGATTGTGCGCGTCATGGATAAGAATATCATCCTCTGTTATCCCGTTTTCTCCGATAGTTACGACCTCCAGTCTTGAATTCTTCAGTATTAAACCTTTGTTTTTTTCCTTGCCAAAGACCATGGGTTTACCGTGTTGTAGGTATATCTGATGGTCATCACGTACATCCTTCCCGGTAATTTCAGAATGAACCTGGTTGTTGAAAATTACACAGTTCTGTAAAATTTCAATCAATGAAGTTCCTTTGTGTTTAGCTGCTTCTATAAATACTTCTTTCATCATCTTAGGCTCAGTATCAACCACACGTGCATAGAAATTACCCTGGGCTCCCATTGCCAGTTCACCGGGTTTGAAAGGGTTCTCAATACTTCCTTCCGGAGAGGTTTTGGTCACACTGCCCTTCGGCGTAGTGGGTGAATACTGCCCCTTGGTTAATCCGTAGATCTTGTTGTTGAATAACAGTATGTTAACGTTAATATTTCTGCGAAGAATATGAATAAAATGATTTCCGCCTATTGCCATTGAATCGCCATCTCCGGTAACAATCCAAACATCCAGTTTCGGGTTTGCGACTTTGATACCTGAAGCAATAGGGGCTGCACGCCCATGAAGACTGTGAAAGCCATAGGTGTTTATATAGTATGGGAAACGCGAAGAACAGCCAATTCCGGAAACAAAAACAACATCTTCTTTCTTTGTGCCAATTTCAGGCAAAGCATTCTGAATAGTTGATAAGACTGCATGACCACCACAACCTGCACACCATTTTACGGGCTGGTCGAGCTTGAAGTCATCTTTGGTCATTACCGGTATATCTTTTAATTGTGTTGACATGATTATTTTTCCTCCAATAATTCATTAAATCTGGATTTTAGTTCATAGATCATAAACGGAAGACCCTGAACTTTATTGAATTGCAAATACTGATATTGTGGGAACTGGGAGCGAAGGTACATTGCAAATTGACCCATGTTCAGCTCACAGATGATGCGTTTATTTGCTTTTTTCAGTACATCGTCTGTATTACGGGGTAAAGGTTTAATATGCTTGAATTGTACCAGGCAAATACTTTTTCCTTCTTCCTGCATTTCCTTTACAGCAGTATAAAGTGCACCATATGTTCCACCCCAGCCAATCACCATGAGATCTGATTCAGGATCGCCAAATACTTCCTGCTCAGGAACGTAGTTAGCAACTTTCATTACTTTGTTCTCGCGGTGTTCAACCATAACCTGATGATTAACAGAGTCGTGCGATACTTCACCTGTTATATCGGCTTTTTCAAGTCCGCCAATACGATGCCTGAGTCCTTCCTGTCCCGGAAAAGCCCAGAAACGGTTCATTTTCTCGGGATCTCTTTTGTAAGGAGAATAATCAGGATCATTGTCTTTTACAAGCGGAGGAACAATTTCAGGTAAACTTGCCGAGGAGGGTATCTGCCAAAGTTCTGAACCATTGGCAAGGTATCCGTCAGTAAGCAGAATTACCGGTGTCATATGTTCGATGGCAATTTTAGCTGCTTCGTAGGCATAATAAAAGCAACTTGCAGGAGTAGGTGCCGCAATTACTACACAGGGGCTTTCGCCAT
>Ga0102962_1000536_pt1 | contig 17726 bp, 13 predicted proteins | sample SalPonF2_C_D2_MG_FD_84519 | JGI IMG/M metagenome (GOLD analysis project Ga0102962, IMG submission 84519) | Salt pond soil microbial communities from South San Francisco under conditions of wetland restoration - Salt Pond MetaG SF2_C_D2_MG ...
CCGAATTATTCACGAAACCAATAAGAAGTAATGCATACCTTATTGTGAATTAAATAATTTATAAAAAATAAACCGATCCTTAATTTTGAGGACGCTAAAAAAAGCTACGAAATTTGGCCGTGCTCCGCATTGAAATTTAAAATGCTTAATCAAGGCACCAGAATACCTCTCATGCGCATTTTTAATTTCGTCTTGACCACGACTAAATTTTTTGGTGAATAATCAGAGTTAATCAATGCGTTAAACTTTTTTAAAAAAGGATAATGAAATTTTCTAATTTTCGGCAGTATTATTTGAAGATGCTCTTAAGCATAAAACGGTACTTCACTGATCATTTAAAACGTAACATTTTTATCCTGTTTGGAATGATCGTTTTATTGGTTGAGTTATTCTCGCCATTAGCTCCGATAGAACGATTAACCGGTTTTTGGGTAGCTCATATGCCGGATTTCGAGTTATCGGCTATTATCGGTGCAAAGGAGGCTAAACGATTTCGTAATCTGAATAATGTAATGACTCAATACATTCAGAAGAAAACCATTTACGATACCAACGGTAAGATCATCGCAAAAGCTGATCATCCCGATAATGTCCCTCCCTTTTTACAAAAATATCTTATCGATCTCGAAAACAGCCGGTTTCATGATACTTATGTCGTCGATTGGCCAAGTGTTTTTCGTGCTGCATTCACGGATATTATAAAAGGTCGTTTTGCCGAAGGTGCGAGTGGTATCATACAGCAATTTTCACGCGGAATAATTTTACGAAATGACAAGAAATTCTGGTTACGGAAAGTCAAAGAGACATTAATCGGTTATGGCCTTGCCGATAAATATTCTCATCAGAAAATATTGCAATATTATATGAACAGCGTTTTCCTGGGTTCGTATAATAAACCTGCTGTACAGATCCGGGGCTTTAAAAGAGGGGCCCGGGAATTGTTTGGAAAGGATATTACCCATATTTCTAAACCGGAAGGATTGGCACTTATAACTTTGATCAGCAGTCCCAATACCTATTTAAAAAACAGATCCGCGTTTAAAGCAAAGTATGAACGGCTTGCTCGTTCTCTGATAAAAAGAAAATTGATAACCGGGAAAGAATATCATCACTTATTGCAAAACTTACCTGCAATAAACTCGAATAAGATCAAATCACGGGCTTCTAAAATTGAATACCAAAATGAAATAATTGAACAGCTCAAACCTTTTATTAATGATACCAGCGCAATTCATACGACAATTGACCTAAATGTAGAATCGGTTGCACACAAAACCTTAACCACAATCATTAAGAATTTCAAAAATCAAACTGGGATTAAAGATTTAGACGGATTTATCATTGTCGCTCACAACGATTCTATCCTATCGGCTATCGGTTCTGCTCAGATGGGCGATAAATATATGAACAATATCAATATTCGATCAGCCTGGCGGCCCGGGTCTCTGGTCAAGCCGTTCATATACAGTGAATACATTCGTGAAGGTGGAAACATTTACCGGAAATTACCGGCTGCCGGACCCAAAAAGTTTAATGTATCCGGTGGCATATGGACGGTTAAGAATTATTCTTCACAAGATAATTTTCCGCGGAAACAAAAGGCGATTAACGCGCTCGCACGATCCAATAATGTTGCAGCAGCTTATTTGGCCGTTAACTACGGTGATTCGTTACGTGATCTTCTGCATAAAGCCGGGGCCGATTCAACTTTTTCTCCCTATCCGGCAACCTTTATTGGCGCCGATGCCCCTCGCCCAATTGATCTTTTCCGGTTGTTGCAAACTTATACTCCTCCATATGGACAAATACCCAATCATTTTATTTTCAGTAAAAAAGATACTTCCGGATATACGAGACTTTTTAAACCCGTTATAGCCAGGGAAACCGCTTATTGTCTTACAAACGCACTCAAAGATCCCAAAGGTACTCTTCACTTTACAGAAAGCAGATATCATTGGAGTAATTCCAACTTTCTTGGTAAAACAGGAACAGCACAAAAAAGCACCTCGGCCGGTCTGTTTATCGCACGTCCCGGTGGTATCAGTGTGCTGGTGGGAGTTTTCAGCCGATCGGGGAAATCCCTAAAATATAAAACAGGTGGGGCCATTCAGGGAGCTTCACTTGCTCCATATCTGCAACGCTTGTTTCAGGCACCCTCCATCAGAAAACGGATTAAGGGAGAATTTCATTTTGGTTGTGACAAGTTTTACGCCAAAAAGAATTATTATGTTCATAAATTAAAGGATATTTTCAAGAAGTTGACCTCTATATTTTAATCCCAAAAGCAATTTTTTCATGAATTTATTTAATGGAAAGACTCACAAATTATCTATCTGTTGAACATGAAAACGTAACGTTTTATTGACATATATTCGAATTCTCCTCTTGCCATTTTGCAAATGTAGTCGTAAATAAGGGTTAGTATAATTTAAAACTAAAATATTATGGGGGGAGTGGAGTAGTGTGCTCAAAAAAATTTCATCAAGTTATACATACCAATCTTCTTTCCATAACATGCAATAATTGTATCATTCTTTATCGTAACTTAAATCTTACTAAGTATCTGTAATTCATAACACTATAAGATTACTGATAAAGGAAGATACCCTAGTTATTAAATAGAAGGCTTTGCAAAACCAGAGATTTTGTTCAATATCAAAGCCTGAGCGACTTCGAAACTGCAGCATATTAACCATAATCGAGGATTTAGAAGTCGTGAAAATGCAGATATTGGGCAACAGAGCGGTTTTGCATAGCCTTCAAATAGTCATTCTACAATTAAATAAGGGGTAAACTATTATACTATGAAACGTTACATATTAATTCTTTTCTTATTCTTGCCGGTCTTTGCTCTCGGACAGTCAACTAATAATCCGTTATGGTTGCGTCATCCGGCGATATCACCCAATGGTCAATGGATTGCTTTTGAGTACAAAGGGAATTTGTTCAAAGTAACCAGCTCGGGTGGAACAGCAATACCTTTGACCATGACCTCAGATTACGACAGTTATCCTGTTTGGAGTCATGATGGAAAACACATCGCATTTGCCTCAAATCGTCACGGTAATTTTGACGTTTTTATAATGTCATCGGATGGTGGTAATGCCACACGCCTTACTTACAATTCGGCAAAAGATGTCCCTTATGATTTTTCACCTAATAATAAGGATGTCATTTTTGGAACAGCTCGTAACGATATTTATACATCCATACGTTTTCCCATTTCTTCGTTATTTATGAAGTTATATAAAGTACCTGCCAATAGCGGCCGCTCAATCATGATTAATTCGGCAGGTACGGAACATGCTCATTATAATAAGCGAGGAAACGAGATCATCTTTCAGGATCGTAAAGGATATGAAAGTGAGCAACGCAAGCATGAACGGGCATCGGTAACCAGGGATATTTGGACGTACAATTTTAATACGCATAAATACACAAAATTAACCACCTTCAATGGTAATGATCTGGAACCCGTTTGGGGCAATGGAGAATCGTATTATTATCTGAGTGAGAAAAATGACAATAATCTCAACGTTTATAGTTCCACGCTTTCCAATCCGTCACAGATGGTGGAATTGACTCATTTTAAAAAAAATCCGGTACGTGGACTGAGTCGATCCAAAAACGGTATTCTCTGTTTTAATCAAAATGGGGAGATCTATACGATGTCTAATGGACAATCTCCCCAAAAAGTGCCAATTACCATTCAGGCTGATTTTGCCCAAAATGCCAGACAAACACTGAATGTCACGAATCGACATATTACGGATATGTCGCTATCTCCCAATGGAAAAGAAGTGGCTTTCGTATTTCGGGGCGATATTTATGTATCATCCATAGACGGACACACTACGAAACGTTTAACCGATACCCCCTATCAGGAAAGAATGGTAGAATTTAGTCCGGATGGTCGTTCCCTCATCTATTCGGTGGAGAAAAATGGTTCCTGGGATATCGACCAAATGTATATTGCAAATAAGAGTGAGCCCTATTTTTATGTCGCTACCGAGATTTCAAATAAACCTATTATCGATTCCCCAAAAGACGAATTTCAAGCCCGCTATTCTCCGGATGGGGATAAAATCGCCTATCTTCTCGAACGTAATATACTTAAAGTATACAACCTCAAAACCCACAAAAGCGTTACCGTTATTCCGGAAGGAGTAAATTGGTCGTATAGTGATGGAGACCAATATTTTACCTGGTCACCTGATAGTAAATGGATATTAGCCGATTCCAATGAAGGAACATTTATTCGCTCTGAAGTGGATTTGATTAAAGCAGATGGCAGCGGTGAGCGCCGCAACCTTACCCAAAGCGGGTTTCAGGATGGACGTCCCAAATGGGGTATGGATGGTAAAATGATGGTTTGGATCTCAAATCGGGAAGGCATGAAAAATCTGAGCCGGGGAAGCCAAGGTGATGTTTATGCCATGTTTTTTAATCAAAAAGCGTTTGACCGGTATAATTTAAGTAAAGAAGATTACGATCTTTTGAAAGAAGAAGAAAAGACTGACACGACCAAAACCAAGAAGAAGGAGAAAAATGAAAAGAAAAAAACTCCTTTGAAACTGAATTTGAATAACCTGGAAAATCGTACAAAGCGATTGACGATTAATTCTTCTCTACTGAGTGATTTTGTTCTGTCTAAAGATGGAGAGAAGCTATATTACCTCGCCAAATACGAGAAAGGATATGATCTTTGGGAAACCAAACCCCGTACCCATGAAACCAAAGTTTTGGCCAGGTTAAACAGCCGCAGCGGCGGATCTCTTCAAATGTCAAAAGATGGAAAATTCCTGATCGTTCTGGCAGGAGGCAAAATAAGTAAAGTAACGTTGTCGAATGGTAAGGTTAAACCTCTTTCTATTAATGCCAACATGTATTGGGATGCGGCTGGTGAACGCGCTTATATCCTGAAACATGCATGGAAACAGGTTAAAAAGAAACTTTTCGATCCAAAGTTACAAGGAGTCGATTGGGATTATTATTATCATAATTATCAGCGATTCCTGCCCTACATTAATAATGATTATGATTTCTCGAATATGCTCAGCGAGTTTCTTGGGGAATTGAATGTTTCGCACACCGGCTGTTATTTTCGTCCCGATCTAAAAAATCCGGATCAAACGGCTTCTCTTGGAATGTTATATGATGTCACCAAAGGTGGAAACGGTCTGGTTATAGAAGATATACTACTCGGCGGACCGATGGATAATGCCAAGACGAAGGTCAAAAAAGGTGATATTCTTGAAAAGATTGACGGGACACAGATTACCGGTCAATTTGACTGGGCAAAATTACTGAATCACAAATCCGGGAAATTCACTCGTCTGAGTTTTTACGATCCCCATACCAAAAAGCGATGGGATGAGGTCATTAAACCAATCAGCAATGGTAAAGAACAACAACTCATGTATCAGCGTTGGACTCAAACGATGACTCAAATAACAGATAGTCTCTCCCATGGTGAAATCGGATATGTACATGTCAGAGGAATGAATGACCCGAGCTATCGCCATGTATTCAGCAAGGTATTAGGTAAAAATTTCTCTAAGAAAGCACTGATTGTGGATACCCGTTTTAACGGCGGCGGTTGGCTTCACGATCATCTCGTCACTTTCCTTAGTGGGAAATTATATATGCAATTTGCTCCGCAAGGACACCTTTTACCGGGTGGAGAATCGTCTGATAAATGGGATAAACCAAGCTGCGTTTTAATGAGCCAGAGTAATTATTCCGATGCCTTCATGTTCCCTTTTATTTACAAAGAATTGGGAGTCGGTAATCTCATTGGCATGCCAGTTCCGGGCACCGGCACCGCTGTGTGGTGGGAACGTCAGATTGACCCGACTTTGACCTTTGGAATACCGATGGTCGCTTCAAAAGCGGTTGGTTCAGATCATTTTACTGAGAAACACCAACTGAACCCGGATATTCGCGTTCCGGCACCATATAATGAAATCCTTCACGGTAAAGATCCACAACTTAAAACTGCAGTTGAGGAGATGCTGAAAGAGACGAGCAAAAGACAGTAGTTTTAGAATTAAGATGTGCGCTATTCATTTGGGATTAAGGTTCATCTTAATATCACGATTCAATCCTCTAAAGAGTAGGGACGTTGCATGCAACGTCCCTACTCTTTTAAAAGGAATAAACTAATGTTGGTCCTTGTTATGAAATAGTTTCTACGGACGGAAAAGTCCTAAATAGGTATTTACAACAACCAACAAATAAGCTAAAAGAGTAATGTTCCACGCTTTATGCCATTGACTACGTTGCACATCATTCATCACATCATTTTCGGAATTTTTGAGCATTTTTTTAAGCTTAACATCAACAGGTGTCCCGATAGCGAAAACTAAGATCAATATTACTACGAAAATCACTTGTTTAGCAGCTAACCAGCCATATTGAGAAAAAGGAAACCAGCCCCACTGAGGTCCGGATGGAATGGAAACCATGGCACCTCCGGAAATCAAAATCCCTAATATTGCCGAATGCGCCATCATCATCGTAATTTTTCTCTCCTTAAGAATTAACTTTCTTTCATCAGGGGTTCCCTGAGCATTTTTGACCTTTTGATAAAAAACCAAACTCACAACAAATGCCGCCAACCAAGTTATATACGAGACGATATGTAGATACAAAAATATGTTATAGGCCATAATGATATATTTTCCATTAAATACTTATAATTGCTATAAAGGGATAAAATATTGAACGGCTACATAATACAAGTTTTTAAGCAAATAACTAAAAGGTATTAGCCTGTTAGCGATAACAAATTTTTACTGTTTTGAAAATTTGTCACAATTCTCCCTTTATACCCATTTAGAAGGCTATGCCAAACCGTTCTATTGCCCCATATCTGCATTTTCACGACTTCGAAATCCTCGAATCCCGCATACTTTCGGGATTCTGCGGTTCCGAAGTCGCTTAGGCTTTGATATTGAACAAAATCCCTGGTTTTACCAAGCCTTTTTTTATTGATTTTTCAATGGGAAATTTAGAATAGCATTAATTCCACAAAAACTTGTAGCTTTGTTTATTTGACGGAATCCAGCTGTTGTTCTAATTGACGTATTAATTGATTCTCAGGCATAACGCCTGCTGTTCTCCATACCGGATCACTATCGCTAAAAAGAATCAAAGTTGGAATACTGTAAATCTGATAACGTTCCGCAATATGGGGCCTCTTATCAACATTAACCTTAATCACTTTGATTTTTCCTGACATCTTTTTAGCAATCCGCTCTAATATTGGATGCATTAACCTGCAGGGTCCACACCATTCAGCCCAAAAATCGACTAAAACGGGAACGTCTGATTTTTCTAAGAATTCGTCAAATGAAGTAATTTTACTCTCTTGCATTGTCATGATAACACCATTTTGGATCTATAAAAACTAATGGAAGGCTAAACAAAACTGTTCTTTTGCCTCATATCTGCATTTTCACGACTTCGAAATCCTCGAATCCCGAAAGCATTCGGGATGCTGCGGTTTCGAAGTCGCTCAAGCTTTAATCTTGAACTAAAGCCCTGATTTTGCAAAGCCTTCTAAAGACAAATAAAACGAATCAAAATGCTTATGTATTATCTACTCAATCATACTTCAATATTAAATAGATTCATAATCTAATCTTACGCAAAACGATACTTTATTTATCTCTCTGTAAATTACAAAGAGTATAGCATAATTACCTATCTCTCTTCATCATAAATTGAATTAATCAAATCTTTGTATTTAGACTCAATAACCCTTCGCTTTACTTTAAGTGTTGGAGTCAACTCACCGGATTCTACTGAAAATTCGGTATTAAGCAGACGGTATCTCCTGATTCTTTCGTGTGAAGCCAATTTTTTCGAAAATGATTTAAGTTCCCTATCAAAAATATTTTTGATCTCGTCATTCTTTATTAAATCACCTGTATCTTTGTATGTAATATTTCTTTGAGCGGCAATCTCTTTTAATCTATCAAAATCCGGGACAATTAACGCTGACATAAAATTCTTCTTCTCGCCAACAACTACAGCCTGCTCTATATACATACTGGTTTTGAGTAAATCCTCAATCGGTCCGGGATAAATATTTTTTCCACCGGCATTCACAATCATATGTTTCAAACGATCGGTTATTTGCAGATATCCTTCATTAAATCGCCCGATATCTCCGGTATGAAACCATCCTTCAGAATCAATAACCTCGGCAGTTGCTTCCGGCTTATTCCAGTATCCTTTCATTACATTTGGACCTTTACACAGAATCTCACCTTCCACGCTACTAAGCTCTGAGGGATAATCTTCACCGCTCAATTCTGCAATAATTTTTGAATCTTCCAACCGCTGAATACCTATAGTAACACCGGGAATCACATATCCTACAGTTCCGATGCGCTCTTTTCCAAGATGATTAGCCGCGATAACCGGTGAGGTTTCTGTCAACCCATACCCCTCGATAATTCGTAAACCGGCCGCCATAAAAAAGGTACCAATATCTGGTGATAATGCCGCTCCGCCCGAAACAAAAAATTTAATACGACCGCCGGTTCGTTTTTTCAATTGATCAAAAACAAGCTTATCTGCCAATTTCTTTTGCAAAGATATCAAACCACGCTTCCCATTAGCATATTTATCACCAATATCGATAGCCCAATTGAAAATCTTTTTCTTGGTCTCGGGTCCGTCTTCTATACTTTTTTGAACAAGATTATAAATTTTTTCAAACAAACGGGGAACACTAATGACGATTGTCGGTTGGGCTTCCACCATATTCTTAGCAACCGTGTCTACGCTTTCCGCATAGTAAATTTCGGCACCACCTGCTAAAACGGCATAATAACCGCCGGTACGCTCAAAGGAATGGCATAATGGTAAAAATGAAAGGGTACGATCCTCCTCACTGATATCGATCACATTTAAACAAGCCAAAACATTACTTACGATATTATGATGCGTTTGTATCGCGCCCTTTGGCTTTCCGGTAGTACCAGATGTGTAAATGAGTGTCGCCATATCTTCCGGTTTCACTTTTTTTCTGGCTTGCTCAATTTTTTTCTGGTTTTCCGCGTAGCTTTTCCTTCCTTCCTCAAGTATATCCTGAAACATAACCATGAATTCGACCTTTTTAAAGGCCTCCTGCTTCGGTTCGTCGAAAGCAATCACCTTCTGTAAATCTGTACAATTTTCAAAAATCTCAATCGCTTTCTTTTGTTGAATTCCCGTCGAAACGAAAAACAGGCAGGCTTCTGAATCTTTAAGTATATACTCACATTGATTGGAAGGCTGACTGGTGTATAATGCCACATTAACGGCACCTATTAGTTGAATAGCCATATCAACTACCGCCCATTCGTATCGATTTTCGCTTAGTATAGCAATACGGTCTCCTTTTTCTACTCCGGAAGAAATAAAATATGAGGCAAGGGCGTTAACATCATCTGTAAACGTTTCCCAAACTATAGAAACATAGGGTTCCTGGGATCCCGGTTTACGTGCAAATACGGTTTTGTTTTTTCCCTTATTTTTATGGGAAAGATTGATGAATAACTCATTCAGAGTTTCAAAAGGTACGACACTCGACATACAAATTTTCTTTTTAATATTTTCTACTTGCAGGAAAACGATTAATTTATACCGGAAAACAAAATTCTGGTAAGACTGTAAAGATCTCTATAATTATAAAAAAATACTACACATCAAACTTTATTGTCTGACTTATTTACTTGTTAAGACCAAAAATCATATTTTTTTCTTATATTACGATTAATTTCAATTACTTTATAAATTATGGCAAAACCAGCTGGCGAAGATACAATACAAGAAGTTAAGGAAATTTTCCGGTCTTATTTGAAAGAACGCAGTCACCGTATAACGCCTGAACGTTTTATGGTATTGGAGGAAATATATAGAGCTGACGGACATTTTGACGCCGATGACATGTATTTCCGCATGAAAAATACCGGTTCCCGGGTATCACGCGCCACAGTGTATAACACCTTGGATTTACTTGTTGAATGTGGTCTGGTTCAACGTCATCAGTTTGGTAAAAACCAATCATATTATGAACGAGCCTATTCATTCCAGCAACACGATCATATCATTTGCAACACTTGTGGCGCAGTCATGGAGTTTTGTGATCCACGGATCTATGAAATCAAAAAGCTGATGGAGAAGTTACACGATTTCTCTATCACCGGTCATTCTCTCCACTTTTTTGGAGAATGTCAAAATCCGGATACTTGTTCTAAAAGATCAGAAATTGATAAGAAAAGTAATCAGGAAGCAGCCCGCTCGTAATTAGATAATATATTTTTATTCAATAGTGGTTGATTTAATAAATTTTCGTGCAGCAATCCGGCTGCCAAAGTAGCCCATTAGTATTGCTAACAACATCATACCCCCCATGAGATAATACGCTTTTCCATAAGGCCATCTAAGTATACCTATTTGTGGTAAATAATCGGGTATCGCATATTGAAAAAGAATCCACATCAAAACAATAGCGACCGCACCTGATATAATTCCTTGTAACATCCCTTCCACCAGAAAGGGTCTGCGAATAAAACCATTAGTGGCCCCTACCAGCTTCATTGCCTTGATTAGGTTTCGTTTCGCATAAATGGTCAGACGAATTGTATTGAATACTAACAGCATCGATGCCAGCACGATGATAAAACCAATTCCCGCTCCCGCAAAAATCAATGTACGCTGTCTCGCTCGCAATAATGCCAGTAAATGCTGATTAAAACTCACCTCATCGACCCCATTATACTGTTTTATCTCTTTGATCATGCTCTGAATTTTATCGAGGGGCACGTCGTTTTTCAGTTCAATTTTAAAAGAGGCGGGTAAAAATTTTAAATCAGCGAGCGATGCACCAGCAGCACCAAACTGTTTTTTAAAAATGGCTGCAGCACTATCTTTGCTGATATAGGAAATATGTTCAACGATCGATTTTTTTGCTATATCCCCCTGTATCGTTTTCGTTTGATCCTTATTCAAATCCTTCAGAAAAACCTCAACATTAAATGCATTTTTTAACGATTTGGCCACCTGATAGGTATTAAATGATATATGTACAAGGATTCCGATTAGCAGAACGGCCACCGTTAACGACGTAATAGATGTTACCGTAGCCAGCCGGGTTCTTTTAAATCCAGCAAATCCTTCTTTAATCACATAATTGACACTCATATCATCTCAAAAATATTTATTACTGACAGCACTAATTACGAAATATTACTCTAATACCAAAACGAAAAACGCGCGGCGCCATGGGATAATCCGCTGTTTCAAAGAAGCCCAGCTGTCCAAGTCCATTGGTTACATTTTCTACTCGAAAGTACATCATGAACCAGCGAATCCGCGCTGCTACATCGAAATCGAGACGGTAGAATGAAGGAATAGCCGGATCTTCATTCATATATTCCCATTTATCCAGCTGCGGATAATAATGAGCACTCCGGTATGAAAAAGGAGATATGAGACCGAAAAGCCCCATTTTTACATAGGTAGCCCTTTTTAAAGCATATCCCTTCCAATATACACCTAAACGATTCCATAAGCGGTTACCGCTACTATTTAGTATACGATTTTCTAAGCGATTATCCGTACTCGAAAAACGTTGATAGGTCGTTGACAAATCCATTTCCCAATGGGTATTATCCAATTGAGCCCATGCCACGCCGCCTTGGGATAAATAAGTCCCGATATTTTCAAATTTTCTATTTAGACCAAGCACAATCGGATTATGATAACGAGAACCGTAAGCTTTGAAACCAATTTGTAAGGCTTTGCTTAGTTGGATCTGTAATCCAACCTCGGCACGCTGAACCTGTTGATTCTTCAAATTGGCATTACCACTGAATGCTGTCGATTTCCAGTATAATTCCTGAATGGTGGGCATCTTCGACCCGGCGGCAATAGAGGCATGAATCCGTAAAGGTTTAAACACATGCCAATCGAAACGAGCGGTTGCGCTCCGGGTTGAAAAACCATCACTGCGATAGGTGTGATTCCCTTTCAGATTCAATTTTGCCGCATTAAAAATATTCCACCCATTGCGGGCTTCGATATGGTACATCGTCCAAAATGTTTTGGTAAGAGCTTCATTACTTTTTTGAGGTACCACATTCCGGTTAATATTCGCTTCTACATCCAATACCGTGGGACCCAGTGTCAATGTCTTCCGGGCAGAAAATCCAAACCGCCTGACTTTATAATTGGAGGAATCAGCCGGATATATCTGATATTGATTTCTTACCAAAGCAGAATCCAAACTATTTCCATAAAAACGATGATAACTTTGATAATAACCGGTTAACCTGAAATTAGTACGATGCGTCGTATCCCTCCGAAAGTATAATGTCGTCTTTGCAACGGTACTGTTAACTTTCGACCGCGGTGGGACTCCCGACGAAAATCCACCTCCTCCGCCCTGAACTTTGGCACGTGTATTTAGGCGGTCAAAATTAAACGTACTCATATGCTGAATCACATAACCATCAGATTGATCCTGTGTCCACCCATTAAAAAGCAAAGATGTACTCCACACCATCTTATGATTCATATGATCCGTGACTTTCCCAAATATCTGATCCCCAACAAATTTGCTGTTGCTATAGACGCCTTGCTCACTCTTTCCCCAGTATTTGGCTAAAACGTTAATTTTTCGGGTAACGTTTTGGGTTACCAACGCATTTAAGCTACGATAACCATATTTCGACTGTTCATAATCAACCCTTGTGAACGGTTTGAGAACATAAAAATCTGACGATCGAATTCTGCTCACAGCATTAATACCGTCCGTATCCAGATAATAATTTTTTATGATATGCTGAGGAAGTCGCGTCGCGTTAAAACTTTCGGAAACCGGGTCATTCAGCTTAATTCCATCAAAATAAACTTTACGGTAATTATTACCATGATCCAGTTGAATATATCCGTCATTTTTCCCCATAGCTCCCAACCTATGGGTGATCACTCCTTTTTGCCGGTTTTCCCATTCAACCGGATTGGTCCAGAGTTGCCATCTTTTAAGGCTGTCATCAGTAATCAGGCGAAAACCGGGTTCTTTAAAATACCGAATCGGGATAATACGTATGATTTTAACATGGGCCGTATCCTGCTGTGACTGCTGATATTGATGCACCCGGTTTTTCAATGAATCCGGAATACCATACTGAGCCCAAACGTGTTGAGAAAAAAGAAGTACTATCGCAAACGTTAAAAGTACTTTGTATTTCACGGATAGATCGGTTTTAAGGCATAGGGTAATGTCTCGATATCGCTTAAGCGGCGACGAATGACGTCGAGTGCGATAGCTGAAGCTCGTTCCTTGTTCAGAATACGATCTTTTGTCAGCTGTGTTTTGATGGCAAAATGCTCATTTTTTGACCAATATCCAATCCAAATTGTGCCAACGGGCTTTTCGGGCGAACCACCTGTGGGACCGGCAATACCGGTTGTTGATATCCCAATATCCGTTTCCAGTTGTTCAGCAACACCCTTTGCCATTTGTAAAGCCACCTGGTTACTTACCGCTCCGTATTCGATGATAGCCTCTTTGTCAACCCCAAGTACTTTTATTTTGACATCGTTGGAATAGGAAACAATGGTGCCCTCAAAATAATCGCTGCTACCTGAAATATCGGTGATTAAACTCGCAATCAAACCACCGGTACAACTTTCCGCGGTCGATAGTGTTAATTCCTGTTCCCGCAACAAACGGCCAATCGCAGCGCTGATCGTATCATCAGCTTCTTCAGAAAAAATATATTCTTTCGCTTTTTCGCGAATATGTTTCAATAAAGGATCAACTTCTCTTTCAGCAGCTTTCCGAGTTTCCTTAATGCAGCTGATGCGTATCATTTGTCCCTGACCGCCCGGCAGATATGCCATGGAAATACCATTTTTCAGTAACTTACTTACATCTCCAATCACCAGGTCGCTTAGTGAGCTTTCCCCAATACCAGCTAATTTAAAATAGTGCACATAATAATAGCCGGTGTCTCCCATCTTTTTCCTCACTCTGGGAAGGATTCCCTGTAATGTTAATTCCTTCATTTCATGAGGAACTCCCGGTAAAACCGCAATTGATGTAGTTCCATGATTGAACCACATTCCCGGTGCCGTTCCCCATTTATTGAACATAACCTCACAATTTTCAGGAACAAGAGCCTGATCATAATTTGAATCGGAAAACGGTATATTTCTCTTTTTAAATATTTTTTTGATATAATTGAGCGTTGGCTCATGTAATTTTGTTCCGACATCAAAATAATTACATAACGCTTTTTTAGTGATATCATCGTGGGTTGGACCCAATCCACCAGTTGTGATAATGACATCAGCTTTTTGAGAACTGTGACGAATGGTTTCTATTATTTCATCGAGTGAGTCACCAATGGTAATGACACGTTCGACATTTATTCCATTTTCAGTAAGGGTGTTCCCTAACCATGAAGCATTGGTGTTAATCGTATCACCTATTAATATTTCATTACCTATGGTTATTAAATGCGCAATCATAAATTTTGATTCTTTATCTTACGGATAAGCAATGTCTGTAAAAGAATTTCAAAATACCAATAATTCATCGATATTAGAACTTTTTCAATTCACGGATAGTATTTACTTTTTATTACGAAATAAGAATATACTATTCATACCTTTACCGTATGAAATCAGTTCCAAACATATTAAGTAGTTCACGAATTATTTTAGCAATCATCTTTGTGACACTCTACTTGCAAAACGCTATTGTATGGAGGTCGTTAAGTGTTGCCGTTTTTGCCGTAGCCGTCGTAACGGATTTTTTTGACGGGTATATTGCCCGTAATTATGAAGCACAAAGCAATTATGGAATCTTTTTAGATCCGTTGGCAGATAAAGTCCTGACTTTTTCCGGATTTGCTTGTTTACCCTTTTTAAATCCTGTACAATTTCCCTGGTTAGCCATTGGTATTATTTATGCACGGGATATTGTGATCACCGGAATACGTATTTGGGCGGAACGCAAAAACATTACAATACAAACACGCTATTCGGCTAAATTGAAAACATTTACTCAGATGTTATTCCTCTATGCCGTATTGCTATTGGGAGTCTTCGCCCAATCGGATATCGCGCTTGCTCCCTTTTGTGCCGAGTTGCTCCAATCATCAGTCATGGGGTGGCTGCTTTGGATTGTGGTTGCCATTACGGTTTACACAGGATTAGAATATATTTATGTTAATTGGGATATTTTTCAAAAAAAAAGGGAATGGACAAATTTAAAAAGGTATTAGGGACTTCCTTTTATCTCGGGTTCTTACCTGGAGCACCGGGTACATGGGCAAGTCTGGCAGCTTTAATTCCCATTTTTCTTCTTCAATATCATTTCGGCACCGTATCTTTATTCCTTTTTTTAATTGTCAGTTCTATAATCACACTCTGGACGGCCGATGCATGCACTAATGCCTGGGGCGATGATCCGGGACAAATGGTGATGGATGAATGGGCGGGGCAATCTGTTGCTTTTCTTTTTATTAACTTTAATAGTAATATGTTCCACAATGTAGCCGTTTTATTAGTGGGATTCGGGTTTTTCCGCCTTTTTGATATTCTTAAACCATTCGGTGTAAATAAACTACAGGATTTACGAGGAGGATGGGGAATATTGATGGATGACCTTTTGGCAGGATTTTATGCTAATTTGTGCTTAAATAGCCTTATATTCCTTTTTATTAAATAATTATCAAAATTACATAAGCTCGATTATAAAAATCATTACTGAATCTTTAGAAATTTCAGGTAACTATTTCGTATTAACAACCATTTTTAAAATAATATTTGTTTTATGAAGATCATTGAAAAACAATACGCCGAGGAATTGGCATTGAAACTCTTAGAAATAGGAGCTGTGATTTTACGACCCAACGATCCATTTGTATGGTCGTCTGGTTGGAATTCACCGATTTATTGTGATAACCGTTTGACTTTGAATCATCCGTTGATTCGTGAAAAAATTGCCGATCATTTTGTAACCCATATCCGTGAAAAGATACCAAAGGTTGATGTCATAACTGGAACAGCGACAGCTGGTATACCACATGCCGCCTGGGTTGCTGATCGTTTAAATAAGCCCATGGCTTATGTACGTGCCAAAGCGAAAGCTTACGGTATGGGCAATCAAATTGAAGGTGGCGTTAAAAAGGGCCAAACGACCGTAATTATTGAGGATCTGATCTCTACGGGTTCATCGGTCTTATCTGTAGCGGATGTACTGAATTTCATTGGTGCGGACGTCCTTCAAATACTTACGATTTTCACCTATAGTTTCGATATCGCCAATAAAAAACTGGAAGATCATAACATCGATGCTTACTGTCTCACGGATTATCCAACCCTGATAGAAGTTGCACAAAAAAACGGGTATGTCGATGAAAAAGATATTCAGTTATTGAATGAATGGAGACAAAATCCTGACACATGGCCAAAGAAATAAATAACGCTGGTAATTCCGAAACTGGCATCTCTCCGGATATTATTTTCTGGGGTGCCAGTCAACTGCTTTTTTTAGCTTTAATAGCTCGCTTTAAAAAAAATCACGATAAATACCGATCGAATTTTGTTCCCGAGGTAGATAAGGACAAACTGCAATCAACTATTCATAAAATTATTTATAAACAACAATCGGTATTAAATATCCTGCATAATCGGGATGAGCTTGATCAACTAAATATCTCATCAGCTATTCTGGTTTTACAGCAACAGATTTATAACTTTTTAAATGAACTGCACAACGATATTTTGGAATTAGATATTGATTCCATCTATCATCTCGTTCCACGACTCGATCAACAACGAATATTCTGGAATCCACTAACTCATAATATTGAAACATCCGATAACGTAACTCACATAGAAATCGGTACGAGTCAACGGGATATGATTGAAATGAGGAACGATATCCATAAAATGTATCATTAGATTTCGAGATCTGACGAGAATGTTGCTATACTTGATGGGAACGCCCATTTTATGCCCTTTTCGTACTAATTTTGTATATTATTGTTCTAATTTAGAATAGTAATACCCCTAATTACCAAATTACCTCAAAAATACAGGAGAACTTTGAAAGATCGAAAGTTTTATATAGAGACTTACGGTTGCCAGATGAATGTGGCTGATTCGGAAATTGTTCACTCTATCATGCTCGATAACGGGTTAAAACCAACCGAACAGCCTGAAGATGCGGATGTCATCTTTGTCAACACTTGCTCGATTCGAGATAATGCGGAACGTAAAGTGTGGGATCGTTTGAAATACTTCCGTTCCATTAAACGAACCGTGAACAACGACATGGTGGTTGGCGTTTTAGGTTGTATGGCAGAGCGTGTAAGAGACCGTTTTCTGGATCAGGAAAAACTCGTTGATTTGGTCGTTGGCCCTGATGCTTACCGCGAATTACCGAATCTTTTGGAAGAGGTGGAAGACGGACGTAAAGCCGTAAATGTCATTCTCTCTCAGGAAGAAACCTATGCAGACATCACTCCTGTACGAACAACGGGGAACGGAGTAAGTGCTTTCGTCTCCGTGATGCGTGGCTGTAACAACATGTGCTCCTTTTGCGTGGTTCCATTCACTCGCGGTCGAGAGCGTAGTCGTTCCATCAACAGTATTTTGGATGAGCTTAGGATGCTGAGCGACAAAGGGTATAAGGAAGTCACCTTACTCGG
>Ga0102962_1000537_pt1 | contig 17725 bp, 13 predicted proteins | sample SalPonF2_C_D2_MG_FD_84519 | JGI IMG/M metagenome (GOLD analysis project Ga0102962, IMG submission 84519) | Salt pond soil microbial communities from South San Francisco under conditions of wetland restoration - Salt Pond MetaG SF2_C_D2_MG ...
AAGTTGCATCAAGACTTAGTATTTATATGGCTGCAGTTCTGGCAGGTCTGTTTATTCATGCTACTATCAGTCTGACTTTACTTGTCAGAATTATTGAAAGGGTAAATCCATTCAAACACTTAAGTGCGGTCTCAACTGCCTTATTGACAGCGTTCTCTACATCTTCCTCAAGTGCAACACTGCCCTTAACCATGACTTCTGTTGAAAATAATGATGGTGTTTCCAATAAAATCAGCAGTTTTACATTGCCCCTGGGGGCTACCATTAACATGGATGGTACAGCGCTTTATGAAATTGTTGCTGCCATTTTTATTGCCCAGGCCTATGGACTTGAACTTACCTTGACAAAACAAATAATAGTGGTATTTACAGCCCTTTTGGCATCAATTGGAGCTGCAGGAATACCCATGGCCGGGCTGGTTATGATATCAGTCATTTTATCTGCGATTGGTCTGCCACTTGAAGGAGTTGGCCTCATCCTGGCAGTCGATCGTATTTTGGATATGTTTCGGACATCGGTGAACGTTTGGAGTGACACTTGTGGAGCTATTATCATTGCAAAATCAGAAGGAGAAGACCTAAAAGTAAAGATTTGACATAATAGAAAATTAATATTAATAAATTTTAACTGTATTTATCAGTTTATACAAATAAATAAATCTGTTGTTCAAAATCCGGGAATTACTGCTCTATGGAATTGGCCTGAAAAAATTCCAATCCGTCTTCATTAAATTTATAGCTGATTTCAATTGGATTACAACAAACCTCACAGTCTTCGATGTAGGCCTGGCTTTTTGTGCTCGGGTCAAGAAGCATCGATATTGTTGCATTGCAATAGGGACAAAAAAAAGTGTAATCAAATAAATCGTGATTCATAACATTTTCTTTTATGAAAAAAATCCCGATAAATCGGGATTTTTTCTATAGTTCATTTTCTTTCTTTAGCTGTTTGGCTCTCTTGGCAGCTCTCTTTTCTTTTAAAGATTTTGCAGGAGCCTTTTTACCTTGTGATTTATCCGGACCTTTTTCGTGCGACATACACTTGGGTATTAGTTAATTATTAATGCAATTTACAAAATATTTCAAATTGATTAATACTTTTAATTAAAAAAATAATTAAGTCAAATGGGGAAGTCTTAAAGATCCAATAATCAGATAATTAGCGGTGTGAACATTAAATTTCAGGAATTTCAAATTCATCCTCTTTCTTTAAGCTGTCTTGAGTTGTGCTTAATTTTAATACAAAAGCAGTCAAAATTTTGACTGCTTTTGTGTAGTATGGAGAATAATATTGATTAGTACTGTTTAGTCATTTATTTATTTTTCAGTGGAAGCTCTGTGAATATTTAATTTCTCTCCGACTTCTTTCATGTAACTATCACTTAGTTTATAAAGATAAATGAATATAGCAGATAACAGTGCACCGGCTGCAGGAAAGAAACTTAGCATCATCCTGATTCCGTCCTGGGCTTCAGCAGATTGTATTACATTCGCTTTAAAGCCATAGAGAGCAAGCAACCATCCTGTTACAGCTCCACCGAGTGTCCAGCCCATTTTCTGAGACATAGAAGATGAAGAAAAGATAAGGCCTGTGGCTCTTCTTCCTGTCTTGAGTTCAGAATAGTCTGATATATCAGCGTACATGGACCATAGCAGAGGGAAAATAATCCCGGCACATACAGAAATAAAAAATTGCATAATGAATATAATAGTAATAGCTTCTCTATCAATGAAATAGAAGAGTATGCTAAGTATAGTTGCGATAATCATAGCATATAAAAAAGTATTTCTTTTACCTATTTTGTCGGAAACTGGTTTGGCCAGGAGAACTCCTACAATATTGGCAGCCTGTCCAAGTACCAGATATAAAGTACTATAGGTAATGGTAAGTTTGAATGCAGCGATAGTAAATGCTTGTTGATCCTGAATAAAATATTTGAAATAATAAATGGCACCTCCGTCACGTATAGAATTAAATATTAGTGATGAAATACCGGCTCCCAGCAAAATAAACCATTGTTTGTTTTCGAGCAAATCTTTCAGGTCGTTTCTGATTGATGTTGTGTGTGACTTAACTGGCTTTATACGTTCGCGGGTCCACGAAAAGGTGAAAAGGAAGAAAATAATCGCCAGGATACCATAAACTACCATGGATAATTGCCAACCTAATTGAGGATTTGGAGAACCCGAAGCCAATTCACTAAATTTAGAAGACAGGGGTTCGGCAGTGGCCAGCACCAAAATGCTGCCACCAAATGCAAAAACAAAGCGGTATGATGCAAGTGAAGTTCTTTCCTTTATATTAGAGGTTATTACTCCCAATAGTGAAGAATACGGAACATTAATGGCGGTATAGACCATCATCATGAGGGTATAAGTTATGTACGCATAAATGATTTTTCCGGTGACGCTTAATGAAGGAGTTGTGAAGGTTAATACGCCAATGATGGCAAAAGGTAATGCAATCCATAATAAATAGGGTCTGAATTTCCCCCATTTACTGGTAGTACGGTCGGCAATGATTCCCATAATCGGGTCATTAGCCGCATCCCAGATTCTTGTGAGCAGAAACATTGTACCAACAGCAGCAGCCGGAATACCAAAAATATCTGTATAGAAGAACGTCATATACATTGAGAACATCTTCCAGAACATGGAAGATGCTGCATCACCGAAACCATATCCGATTTTTTCCCTGATGGGCAAAATTTGATTTTTCATTTAATGTGAATTAAAATATTGATGTTTTAATGTCATAAGATTGAAATTAGCTTATGCAGTTGGCAAATGTCTACACCATATGGAGTAGGTTGTGCATACAATAAACGTTCACTTACCAGAGCAGAGCTGGTAAATTGTTTTTTTATCAATGATTCAAACAATTTGAACTGAAAAGGTTACATGAAGGACTTGTTCTTATCAATCAGCTCATTGATATCTTTTACTGAATTTGCAGGTGAATATTTGTCTTCAGGTGTATGTACACAATAATCGACCAATCTGTCAATATGTGCAGTTGCTACATGCATGCGTGTATCAGAGGATGCATAATAAATATAAACAGTACCATCTTCGTCCAGTATCCATCCGTTTGAGAATAATACATTTGAAACATCTCCAACTCTTTCATGTCCCAATGGCCCCATAAAATGTCCTCCTGGTTTATAAATTACTTTCCAGGGTTCTTCAAGGTCAGTCATAAACATATATAAGGTATATCTGAGCCCTGCGGCTGTATTTCTCACACCATGAGCCAGTTGTAACCAGCCTTTATCGGTTTTTAAAGGCGCTGGTCCCAGTCCGTTTTTTACTTCATATATCGTATGATAATGTTTGGGGTCAACAATTATGTCATTTTCAATCCGGGCATTTACGATATTGGGTGATAATCCGAAACCAATACCACCTCCGGCACCTGTTTCGATGAATCCATCTTGTGGCCGTGTATAAAATGCATACTGATCCTTAACAAAATGCGGAAAAAGAACCACATTCCGTTGCTGAGGTGAAGAAGTGATAAGATCAGGTAGTCTTTCCCAGTTTATAAGGTCTTTGGTTCTTGCAAGGCCGGCGGCAGCTATGGCAGAAGAAGCATCTGCCGGAGGTGCGTCTTTATCCTTTCGTTCTGCACAAAAAACCCCATAGATATAACCATCATCATGCCTTGTCAGTCTCATATCATATATATTCCCGTCTGCTTCATTCCATTCGGGCATTGTAACAGGCCTGTCCCAGAATCTGAAGTTATCAATGCCATTGGGACTTTCAGCCAGTGCAAAAATAGATTTTCTGTTGTTTCCTTCAACCCTGACAGCCAGGATGAATTTATCTTCCCACTTAATAGCTCCGGCATTAAAAGTGGCATTAAATCCAATCCGTTCCATCAGGTAGGGATTGGACTCCTGATTAAAATCAAATCTCCAGTGTAAAGGAATATGATCCCTTGTAAGCACGGGATTTTGGAATCTGTTATATATTCCATTTTTACTAAAAAGCTTTATATTTCTTTTTTTAATCAAATTTTCATGACTGGATTTTAATTCATCCTGTCTTTGTTTAAAAATTTCATTCATGATGTTTACTAATTTATAAATAACTATTAAACAATAATATATATTCTTTTATATAAACCTGTATTTCAAATATTTCATTATAATTATTTCAATCATAATCCTGCTATGGTTAACTACCATAATAAATAAGTTTTAAAGAGTAATTTTGCTATTAATATTATTTTCACAAAGTACGACCGGCATTTTAAGTGAGCAAGTATTTTTTAATCTATTTTAGATAATATTTCCTCACTGATAATTGTATTTAACAGTACTTTAAAACCTAAGAGAAAAATTTATATTATTGGTCATACCTGAGTATAATGCCGGAATGAAAGGATATAGACTGGTTGGAAAATAAAAAACGGATTATTTTATGTTGTATATTTAAAAAATCAATTCTTCAAAATATTTTTATTTTCTCTATTTTCCGGTAAATTAGCAACATTAATCTTCTTAAAAGATTTTTAAAACTATTTCAAATATCTTTAAGTTTTCATGTATTATTTTATCATTAATTTGAATGTTCTATGTATGGCAGGATACACCGAGAAATAACTCCTTTAAAAGAAAATGATTGTTTCCTGGTTTTTGACAGAATGAAAACGGAATTCAATTATCCGGTTCATTTTCATCCGGAATTTGAAATTAACTTTATAATCAATGCCAACGGAGCCAAGCGAATTGTGGGTGACCATATTTCTGAAATTTCTGAAAAGGAGCTCATAATGGTTGGTCCCAATTTGTACCACGGATGGATTAATTATCACAATCGAGCGAGTCAACAGATCAATGAAATTACTATTCAGTTTCCAAGAGATTTGTTTGGTAATGAAATGTTAAATAAAAATGTACTTTCATCAATAAATGAATTACTGACAAATGCTCAACGTGGAATATTATTTTCAGAAAATACAATTGATCTGGTTGAATCCAGAATAAGATCACTTGGTAAGAAAAACGGATTTGATTCTTTTCTGGAGTTGCAATCATTGCTTTACGACCTGGCGCTTTCGCGTGATCAGAAGTTGCTGACTAATATATCCTTTAGGCGAAACAGCGATTTTCACAATAGTGAAAAAATTGAAAAAGTATATAATTATATCAAAGAAAATTATCAACACAAAATAATGCTTGAAAATGCTGCTGAATTTCTGAATATGTCTGTAGTTACATTCAGTCGTTTTATAAAACAAAGAACTGGCAATTCTTTTATTAATTTCCTGAATGAGATTCGACTTGGTTATGCTACCCAGCAACTTATTGATACAAATAAGGGTATTTCCGAAATATGCTTTGACTGCGGGTTTAATAATATTTCCAATTTTAATCGTACTTTTAAAAAGAAGCAAGGCATTACACCCAGTGAATTTCGGGAAAATTTTAAGGGATTGAAGAATGTATTTTAACATACATTATTTTAATTAACACATTTACAATAGTATAAACTATTTCAGCTCATCAAATAATATAAAAAAATAAATTAATTTTCAGCACTATTAATGACTTGTTAGGAAATCAATCGCAGAGACGTTAAAAATAATTTACTTTAATAAAATTATGTCATTTTAAATGATAACCGGTACTGTTAAGTTCAATTGAGCGATAAATTTCATATTTTTTTTCATCATAAGGATAGTCCCAGCAACCCTGACGACTAAAGAAGTCTCCGCCAAATCCTGATTTAAAACGATATAATCCATACATTGGATGAGATGGATCAGGGGTTGGTGAAACTCCAAAGAGGTCATATTCATTACAACCCAGAGCTTTTGCTTTCTTAATGGCATTCCATTGTAATGCATAAGTGCCCATCAAATTGCGATTTGCAGAGGAAGAAGCGCCATAAAGATAGGTGGCCCGTTTCCCGTTCACCACCATGATCATTCCAGCCAGCGGTTTGCCTTCAGCAACAGCAAGCAAAAGATGAGGAAACGCAGGTGAGTCAGTTTTTTCTGCGCTTGTTTCTAAAATAGATTTGAAATATTCAATGTTGTTGTGGTGAATATGATTCCTTTTTGCTGTGTGTTGATATAATTTATACCAAATATCCAGATTGTATTTATCAACATCGTGCACTTCAACACCTTTACGGGCAGATAAACGGATATTATAACGCGTTTTAGGCTTCATGGAAGCCAGAAGACTACCCTTATCTTTTTGCAGATCGATGAACATGGTATGGGAGGGAAGTACATCGGTCGGAGCTTTTCGCAGTTTACCTTCCATGGTATTGAAATTCAGTCTCATTTCCTGAATATTTGACTGAGGTGGCCCCATCCAGCTTCCATCTTCATTATACCTGTTTTCATCATAAAACCAGGGTGATTGCCACCTGAGATCAAAACGGATAAGGAGGCAATTGTCAGGAAGATGGGGGCGAATAGTTTCAGCCAGTTCTTCCAGAAAGCGTCCCTGATCTTCTTCACCCGGATCAATACCGGGACCGTATGGAACATAAGCCATCAGTGCGTGGCCACCCAACCGGCGGAGAATAATGAGCAAATCATCTTCCTGGATTCTGAAACCAGTATTCTTTTTTATATCTTTCTGAATTTTAATATCAAAAGCTCGTGGGGAATTACCCTGCCTGGCCTTGACTTTTGCCCACCAAGAAGTTTGCTGCAATACCGGGCCAGAAGAAATGTGTTCGGGAGTTTTTGGGTTAACCTGAACATCCATAAATAATTACAATATTTTTTGATTCAACCTGGGGCGCAAAATTAAATAATTTAAAGTGGAATGGAAAATATTAACTATATCAATAATGAAAATAATATTTAGTAATCATTTATACTGGCCAATAAATATTATTACACTTTTCTCGTGAACAATAATGGTCGATAGAACATTTAACAAAAAAGATCTTATGAAACTTTCAGTAACATATCAGGAAACTGCAACTATTCTGAATTCATTTTTAGAACCGGAAAACAACCATGAAGAGAAGACAAAAATAAAAATATTTCCCGATAGAAGAGGAATTGCTGTTAAAGTTTTGAGTTCAAAATTCATGAATATTCCCCTGGGGCAAACATTCAGACTGGAGTTGCAAGATTATGAAGAGGGTAGCTGCATGATAAAGATACATGCAGAAAACCTTTTTATTAAAATTCTTATCAGGATATTAATTAATGTTATTTACAAACGATTGAAAAAAGCTGAAAATACTGATGAAAATCCACTTACCGGTTATTTTTCAGTAAAAGGTCCCCGAATACAGCTTTATGTAGACAGGATACTGCAGGATTTTGAGATTCCTTTCAAGATATCCTCTGCGGCAATATCAGATGAACAGCTGGAAATAACCGGCATGATTCTTTATCCTGGAAACAAATAGCAATTTATTTATTTTGTAACCTGTTTTGTTGTCGCAGTTTACTGTGCTTCCTGCTGAATGTAAAGTATATTACCAGTCCAATACCCAACCATATTAAAAATCTGAGCCAGTTGGACATCCCCAGTTCTGTCATAAGAAATAAACAGGAGAGGAGACCCAATACCGGGATGAGAGAAAGCTTTTTTACGTAGCTCATTATCATAATAAACAAAGTAACCAACAAAAAGAACATAAAAGGAATTTTATCAATAAAGGGTTTTCCTGCCGGATCATCTGAAAAATAATTTTTCCAGTATTCCGGATTTGTGAATCCACTAATTATTATGACCGCCAGTATGAGTAAAGGAACAATATACCTGCCGTTGACATAGGGAACTTTAAACCGGCCTGTTTCAGGTTTATCTTTACGGTTATTGAGAATTAAAATTCCGCTGCAAACCACTATGAATGCGAAAAGAGTTCCGATGCTGGTTAGATCGGTAACTTCTGTAAGATTAAGAAAAAGTGCCGGGATTGCAACCACCAGGCCAGTCACAATTGTTGCAAAGGAAGGTGTTTTGAATTTCGGGTGAATTCTTGAAAATGCCCTTGGAAGCAGTCCGTCCCTACTCATACTCATCCAGATTCGTGGCTGACCAAGCTGGAAGATAAGTAACACGCTGGCCATTGCGATTAAGGCAGTAAAAGCAACAATTCCGCCTACCCATTCCAGGTGAACCCGTTGAAATACAAAGGCCAGGGGATCGCCCACTTTCAGTTCGGTATATGGAACCATGCCCGTTAATACAAGGGCAATTAATACATATAATACCGTAGAAATCATTAATGCAAAGAATATTCCCCTGGGAAGGTCACGTGTAGGATTTTTACATTCTTCAGCAGTTGTGGAAATAGCATCAAAACCGATGAACGCGAAAAAGACGGCTGAGACACCTTTTAATACACCGGCAATCCCTTCCGGTGCAAAGGGGCTCCAGTTGTCTGGTTTCACGTAAAATGACCCCGCCACAATAACACCAAAAATAACCACCAGCTTTATACCAACCATTATATTATTAACCGTTTTTGATTCTTTGATACCCACAAAAACCACAAATGTGATAAGGGCAACAATCAACAGAGCGGGAAGATCAGCTATTATTTTCAATGATCCGACCGCAGGAGCATTCAACCAGGCCTGATTGGCATACAGTATATGAGAAGGCAGTGAACCTGTTGAACCGCCATGTGCCAGCAGTGCAGCTACTTTTCTGTGAGCATCAAAGGCACTGAAATAGTCAATTGTAAGGAATTCCGGAATGTGAATGCCAAATCCTTGTACAAAACCTGTAAGATAATCTGACCAGGAGATGGCAACGGCTATATTTCCAATTGCATACTCAAGCAGCAGATCCCAACCGATTATCCATGCAATAAGTTCTCCGAGTGAATAATACGCATACGTATAGGCACTTCCTGAAACCGGTACCATTGCGGCAAATTCAGCATAACAAAGTGCTGAAAATCCACAAGCAATTGCTGTGAATATAAAAAGTACAGAAATAGCAGGTCCACCGGAAGCTGCAGCATTTCCAATGGTGGAAAAAATACCGGCACCCACAATTGCAGCAATACCAAACGCCGTTAAATCCCTGACAGTTAGTGTTCTGTTAAGTGTGTTCCCATCTGTGGTTTCGGACAGGATTGTTTCAAGCGGCTTAGTACGAAATAGTGGATTTATTTTCATCTGGCTCTGATTCAATGGAATAATACAATAATAATCATTTCAGAACCATAAAAATAAGGTATTAATTCTTAATAAAATAGCTGATATGTCCATTTTCACTGCCCGGAAAGAATAGCGGTCTGAATATTAGTAGTTTCCTTTCTTTCGTTCTTTCTAATTAAACGTTGGTCATGGGCCAGTAAGTGCTTCATATTTCTGTGAAACTCATTAATAGCCCTTTTATGGAAGAAGGGATACAAAATCTTATCCCTGAAAGGTGAATCACTTTTGAAAACTGTTGAGTGGATTATCCGGGTTTCTCCATCAGGACCATCAACAAAATGCAGGGTTTGTTGTCCCTTTGATTTTCCGTCTTCGATATATCGAAAAACAATTTTTTTGTTGATAGTATCTACTTTTACAATTTCCAGGCCAACAGCCAGGTTGTAAACTCCCCGCAAAAGTTTCAGATTTATATAGAAAACCTGGCCAGGTTCAATTCCTGAAAAATTCTTATCCGTTCTATATAGTATTTTATTGGTGAATTTTGAAAAAAGCACGCCAAACGAGATCCGGTGGCCGTTCCATGAACGAGCAGGACTTGTGGAAATATATTTATTCCAGGCAGTTGAGGGATCTTCCTTTAAACGATAAGTATAGGTGAGGTGATAATAGCCTGCCTGAGGCGAATCAGTAATTGTGCAAGCCTTAACATCACTGAAATTTTTTATGTGATGATGTATTTGATCAACAATGAAGTTTCGTATCTTTTTCTGAGGAATCCGGTTAAGATCTATGTCTCCCAGACTCTTCTGCGCAATCACATTAACTGGCAAATAAAACATATATAGTATAAGGAACCATTTCATATCATGAAGTTAAAAATAAACATCAGAAATTTTTTTTTACAGTATAAGGATTAAAAATTTAATTTCAATTAAAGTAAACAGAATTATATGAAAACATATATAAAAAAGTGAAATTATTTCAAATATTCCGGTTATTCTTCAATCTTTTTTAAAAAATAGTAACCGTATTGCAGACCTCATTTTTCAAAAATTACATCAATAGTGCATATTTTTAGTCCAGATAAAATATAAATAAGAATAACCATAAGAGTATTCAATTTTAAATTTTTTTAACATATAGAAAATAAATTTTTTAAAATCAATCCATTAAATTAATTAAAAGGTATAGGAAACAATAGCTTGCAAATTAATATACTGATATTTATAATCATATATAATTTTATTATTGGTTTCTAAAATACGGCTTTCGACGGGTCAAAAATGAAAAATTTCTGCCATAAAAACTTGCATGGAAATTATAACTGTTGTTACTTCGTAAAAAATTAGAAATGAAAATAGTAAGAAATCATGAGTGAAAAAGTAAAAGCAAATAACAAAGTTAAAGTTCATTATAAAGGCATGCTCTCTAATGGAGAAGTATTTGATTCTTCTGAAGGAAGAGAACCTCTGGAATTTACAACAGGATCTGGGCAGGTGATACCTGGTTTCGATCAGGGAGTAATTGGAATGGAAATAGATGAAGAGAAGACATTAAATATACCTGCAAATGAGGCATATGGGGAGGTTCGTCAGGATCTCATTCAGGAAGTTCCCAAAAGTCAGCTTCCTGAAGATATTAAACCAGAAGTAGGTCTTCAGTTGATGTCAAGAATGCCTGATGGACGTGAAATCCCACTGGTTGTGTCTGAAGTTAAGGATGATGCTATTACTGTTGATGCCAATCATCCACTTGCAGGTAAAGACCTTACCTTTGAAATTAAATTGGTAGAAATAGCTTGATTTCGTTAAATTAAGCTGATAAATTTTTTTTCCCGGTGAATAATTTTCATCGGGTTTTTTTTGTCATAAAACATAAAAACACCTTATTATCTTTATTATATTTGTGCGTTTTAAATGAGCCTGAACCATATAAATAAATAACATGAATTTACATATAGAATTACTGCCTTTTGGAAAGCGCACTGAACCAAGGATGCCAGACATCCGGATATTTGAATACCTAAAAGAAGAAGGAGTGCGTAAACTTGTTTCTGATCATTATGATCTGTTGGTTCAAAGCAAGATTAAGCATCTGTTCCCGACAGACAATGATGAACTTGAACGTGCAAAAATGAATTCTGCTGATTTTTTTATTCAGCGTCTCGGCGGACCTGACTATTTTAACCAACGCAGAGGAAAACCGATGCTTGCCGGCCGGCATGCACGATTTCAAATTTCTCCGGAGTCCAGAATTGTATGGCTTGAATGTTATCGGGAAGTATTACATAAACTTCATATACCTGAACATTTGATTCAATCATATTGGGACTGGTTACATGATTTTTCGAACTGGATGGTGAATACACCTGCAGATAGAAAAATTGTGTTTGATAATGATGAGTCCCGTAATTAGTCATATTTATTTTAAATTTAATTCTTTGTTACGGAAAACTGCATATTTACATCTTCCTGAATACATGTTTAAAATATAACATTGATTTGGTGCTTAAACATAAAATTCTGGAAAGAATTAATGTCCTATAATTAATATTATGTTAAATAGAGAAAATATTAAAATACTCCCACACAAATTTATATATAAAAAGAAAAGGGAAACCGAAAGGCTTCCCTCTTAAAACATAAACTAAAATTAGTTCCAACAAGTTTATTTTTTCTGATCGCTACTTCCGCCCGCAGCTTTAGCAGCATCAAGTTGTTTTTGAATATCTTCAAGTTTATCTTTCATTTGAAGACGGTAATAAATCATTTTTAATGTTTCCATCGTAGAAACATCCTTGGGATTTAATTGATGAGCTTTTTCCATATAAGGAATAGCTTTATTCAAAACTTCATCAGCTTCAGCTTTTGCCTTGGCGTATTTATCATTATCCATGATTTCATTGGCTTTTTCATAAAGCTTTACACTCTTGTTAAAGAATAGAACCCCAAGATTATAGTATGCATTAAAGAAGGTCGAATCCACCTCAATAGCCTTCTTGTACGATTCCATTGCTTTGTCTGGATTTCCCATTTTTTCATGCAATGTTCCTTCAGCAAAATATAAGGATGCATTTGTCGGATCATTTTTCTTTGCAAGCTGAAGATATTCCATCGCCTGTTGAGACTCACCTGATGTAAGATAATAATTAACCAGTTCAACAATAATATTTGAATTATCCGGATATTTTTCAAATCCTTCTTTCAAAATATTGAGTGCATCAGTTGAATCGTTCTTAGCTAAGTAGGCATTTTTCATGTAAAGGTAAAGGCTTGCCCCACCATAGTCCAGATCCTTAGCTTTTTTATAATATTTGATAGCTTCATCATACATACCTGCATTGTTAGCAGCCAGCGCGGCATTATAGATAATTGAGGTATCAACAGCTCCATTAAATATTGGCATCTTGCCTACTTCCAATGAATTTTGAAATGCACCGAAAGCTTCTTTATATTTCTGTGCATTAAACATATTAATTCCTTTGTTGATAAAATCAATTTGAAGTGTCGCCATCTGGAGATCTACATCTTTATTAATCCTGTCTTTTTCATCAAGTTTTAAGGCTTTTTGATAATCATTCCAGGCCTTTTGCAGCGGATTTTCCACAAGATTTTTGATCTTGTCATCTTTTGATTCGCCAATCTGCTGAAGAATGCGACCTCTTACATAATAAGTTTTAGGCCAGTCAACTGCTTTGGGGTGTGTTTTTGCCTGTTCAATAAGAGTCCAGGCCTTTTCCGTATTGCCTGCCATAAGCTGGCTTAACGCACTGTTCACCTTACCCTTCTGCGCACTGGCCACAGATACTGCTAATATAGAAATCAGCATAATACTCGTAAGACGTTTCATCGTAATCATAGTTTATTATTCAAATTATTATTCAAATTTTTAATGAGTTTAAAAAACAAAAATATAATATTATCCAAACAGTTCAAATACTTTGCCAAAATAGTCAAAGGAAAAAAACGGTTATTCAGCATTTTCATCTGCTTCAGGTTCTTCTACTTCTTCACTTTTGGCAACTTCACTTACTGCAGCAATTGAATCGCCGTTTCGCAGATTAATCAGCTTAACTCCCTGAGTTGCCCGACCGGTAAGCCTCAGAGAAGAAACTGCCAGCCGGATAGTAAGACCTGATTTTGTAATAATCATTAAATCTTCATTATCAGTAACCCCTTTCATGGCGATCAGACTTCCGGTTTTTTCAGTGATATTCATGGTTTTTACGCCTTTAGCGCCTCTGTTAGTGATCCGGTATATTTCACTACCATCCTCAGGATCGCTCAGATAAGTTCGTTTTCCAAAACCTTTTTCAGAAACGACCAGAATACTTGTTTCTGCGGGATTTTCTACGCAAACCATACCAATTACTGCATCATTCTTGCCTGCCAACGAAATTCCTCTTACTCCGGAACCCGTTCGTCCAATAGCCCTGACCTTTTTTTCAGGGAAACGGATTGCTTTGCCGCTTTTTACAGCCAACAGAATATCATTTTGGCCATTGGTAAGTTTGGCTTCAATAAGTTCATCTCCTTCCCGTATATTTATGGCATTGATACCATTAGTACGTGGTCTCGAATATGCTTCAAGCAGCGTTTTTTTAATAACTCCTTTGCGGGTACCAAGTACTATATAATGACTTTGGTTGAACTCTGCATCACCCAAATTCTTAACATTAATGAATGCACGTATATTGTCTTCAGGCGCAATATTGATAATATTCTGGATAGCTCTTCCTTTTGAAGTTCTGCTACCTTCAGGTATTTCATAAACTTTTAGCCAGAAACATTTACCTTTCTCAGTAAAAAATAACATGGTATTGTGCATGGTAGCACTGAACATGTATTCAAGAAAGTCTTCATCCCTTGCTGTACTGCCTTTATAGCCAACTCCTCCCCTGTTCTGGGTTCTGAATTCGCTTAGCTGTGTACGTTTAATATAGCCAAGGTGCGAAATTGTGATCACTACATCATCATCTGCATAGAAATCCTCAGGATTAAATTCTTCAGCATTGGGAACAATCTCTGTACGTCTTTCATCACCATACTTTTCTTTTACCTCAAGCAATTCATCTTTAATTATCTTCATTCGTAATGGTTCGCTTGAAAGTATTTCCCTGTAATATTCAATTTGTTTTACAATTTCAGCATGCTCCTGTTTGATCTTATCCCTTTCAAGTCCGGTTAACCGCTGCAGTCTCATATCCAGAATAGCTCTTGCCTGTACTTCTGAAAGCTGGAAATTGTTCATCAGACCTTCCCTGGCTTCATCAGGGGTTGCTGAACTACGGATCAGATTAATTACTTCATCCAGATTGTCCAGCGCAATCAGTAATCCTTCAAGAATATGAAGCCTTTTTTCTGCCTGTTCCAGTTCATATTGTGTACGTCGGACCACAATTTCGTGACGATGCTTCACAAAATAGTTCAATTGCTGCTTAAGTGTCAGGGTTTTGGGGCGCCCGTTTACCAGTGCAATATTGTTAACATTAAATGTATTCTGTAATTGAGTATATTTAAGTAACTTATTCAGAACAACATTTGCAATGGCGTCTTTTTTAAGAATAATGACGATTCGCATGCCGTTACGATCCGATTCATCATTGATATAAGAGATTCCTTCAATTTTTTTCTCATTGATCAGGTCCGCGGTTTTCTTGATTAGTTCGGCTTTATTGACCATATAAGGAATTTCGTTGACTACGATGATTTCTCTCCCGGAGGGAGAAGTTTCAATTTCGGTTCTGGCTCTTATTACTACCCTTCCTCTCCCTGTTGCATACGCTTCTTTCACCCCTTCGTAACCGTATATAATTCCACCTGTCGGAAAATCCGGTGCCTTAATATATTTAAGCAGTTCCTCCGGTTCGATATCAGGATTATCAATGAAGGCAACCAAACCGTTCACTACTTCAGACAAATTATGGGGAGGCATGCTTGTAGCCATACCAACAGCAATACCTGAAGCACCATTTACCAGCAGAATTGGAATCCTTGTAGGCAGAACAGTAGGTTCCTGTAATGAATCATCAAAATTATACTGAAAATCAACAGTGTTTTTATCCAGATCCTGAAGGGTTTCCTCGGATATCCTCATCAAGCGAGCTTCTGTGTAACGCATGGCTGCCGGACTGTCACCATCAACCGATCCAAAATTACCCTGCCCGTCAACCAGCGGATATCTCAGAGACCATGGCTGAGCCATTCTGACCATGGCATCATAAACTGAAGAATCTCCATGTGGATGATATTTACCAAGTACCTCTCCAACTATTCTTGCGGATTTTTTATAAGAACGATTGGAAAGGAGACCCAAATCTGACATTCCGTAGAGAACTCTCCTGTGTACAGGCTTTAAACCGTCTCTTACATCGGGAAGCGCGCGTGATACAATTACCGACATCGAATAATCGATATAGGCCGATTTCATCTCCTCCTCAATATTAATTTTGAGTATTCTCTCTCCGTCACTCATTTTTTTGTAATATTAAAATATGTTATCTACTGTAATTCAAATACATAAGATTATAATGCATAGTGTACGAAATTAGTCATTTATTATGTAAATTACCTTCTAAAATTCTTTTAATTATTAACATACCAATGTTTAAAAATATTTAATTTAAATATTAGTATATTTGCAGTATTGAAGTTAATTTGCAATAAAACAGAATGAACTTTAATTTGTTAGTAATAGAATAGTTAGTAATAGAATAGAAACGAAAAAAGACAGAACTTTTTATATGGATGCAAAATTTTCACAAAGAATAAAGGATGTACTGACTTACAGCAAGGAAGAAGCAGTAAGACTGGGCAACAACCACATTAATCCTGAGCATCTGTTTCTTGGAATTCTTCGTGAAGGAGAAGGAGTTGCTGTCGATGTACTGGCATTGCTCGGAGCAGACCTTTTTGAGCTGAAGAAAATGGTAGAACGCAGCATAAAACCCGATATATCGGCCAAACAAACAGATGTAGACAACATACCGTTGCTTAAGTCGTCAGAAAAAGTATTAAAATTAGTTTACCTTGAAGCACGAGACCTCAAGAATTCAACCATTGATACCGGCCATTTATTGCTGGCAATTATGCGGGATGAGACGGGGCCTGTGAGCAATCTGCTGGGTTCCCAGGGAATTGATTACGATTCAGTAAAAGCTGAACTGGAAAATACCCAGCCTGAGGCACAGGCAGATTTTGGTGATGAAGAAGAAGAGCAAAAAGCATCGCAATTTGGAGGTGGACGAGGAAATGTGCCACAAATTCAAAAAAGTGGCTCCGATACCCCTGTTTTGGATAATTTTGGGGTTGATCTTACCAAGGCTGCTGAAGAGAACAGACTTGATCCTATTGTCGGACGGGAACGTGAAATTGAACGTCTGGCTCAGATATTGAGCCGGCGCAAGAAGAACAATCCCATTTTAATCGGGGATCCGGGTGTTGGTAAATCAGCTATTGCTGAAGGTTTAGCGCTGCGTATTATTCAGCGTAAGGTTTCTCGCGTGTTGTTTGGTAAAAGAGTGGTTACACTTGACCTGGCATCAATTGTGGCAGGAACCAAGTACCGCGGACAATTTGAAGAAAGGATGAAGGCCATTTTAAATGAACTGGCCAAAACAAATAATATCATCCTGTTCATCGATGAGATTCATACCATTGTTGGTGCTGGCGGGGCAACCGGCTCGCTGGATGCTGCAAATATGCTTAAACCCGCGCTTGCACGCGGCGAAATTCAATGTATTGGGGCTACTACCCTGGATGAATACAGACAGCACATCGAAAAAGACGGTGCGCTTGAAAGAAGATTCCAGAAAGTAATGGTTGAGCCTACTTCGATGGAGGAAACAACTGAGATTCTTAACAATATCAAGGAACGGTATGAGGAGCACCACAATGTGTATTATACACCTGAAGCCATTGATGCCTGTGTAAAACTCACAGCCAGGTATATTTCTGATCGTCATCTGCCTGATAAAGCGATTGATGCGCTTGATGAAGCGGGTTCCCGTGTACATATTTCAAATATTGTTGTTCCGCAGAATATTTTGTTGCTTGAAAAGCAGATCGAAGAAACCAAAAAAGAGAAGATTCAGGCAGTAAAAGATCAGAATTTTGAAAAAGCTGCAGGATTCAGAGATCGTGAGAAAGATCTGCTGGAAAAACTTGAGGAAGAAAAGCTACACTGGGAACAGGAATTAAATAAAAACCGCGAAACGGTGGATGCCGAAAAGGTTGCCGAAGTGGTTGCCATGATGACTGGTGTTCCGGTACAAAGAATTGCCCAGGCTGAAGGTACCCGATTGCTGAAAATGAGTGAAGAACTCAAAGGCAGCGTTATTGGACAGGATGAAGCTATTAATAAAATTGTAAAATCAATTCAGCGTAACCGTGCCGGACTGAAGGATCCGAATAAGCCTATTGGTAGTTTTATTTTTCTGGGTCCTACAGGAGTTGGTAAAACTCAGCTGGCCAAGGTGCTTGCCAAATATTTGTTTGATAGTATTGATAACCTGATCCGTATCGACATGAGTGAATATATGGAGAAATTCTCTGTATCCAGACTTGTTGGAGCTCCTCCGGGATATATCGGATATGAAGAAGGTGGACAACTTACTGAAAAAGT
>Ga0102962_1000539_pt1 | contig 17607 bp, 14 predicted proteins | sample SalPonF2_C_D2_MG_FD_84519 | JGI IMG/M metagenome (GOLD analysis project Ga0102962, IMG submission 84519) | Salt pond soil microbial communities from South San Francisco under conditions of wetland restoration - Salt Pond MetaG SF2_C_D2_MG ...
TAAAAATGCCAATAAAAAAGGAATCGATAAAAGTTTTATTTTTTTTCTAAATCCCATGATGCCTGTTTGGCCATTTATGGATGGAAATTAATTCGAGTTTGGTGAAACCTAAATTGAGCGATTGCCAAGGCTTGCCCGCCTCACCGCGAGCGGCATCTTCGACTGGCGTGGTTGCCACTCCTGAGACTTATACCACAACTTCAGTTTCATGGCGAGAAATGTGTTGATTTCGGATGAACCTTCGCGATAAGAATTTTTTTCTTTCACAAGCGTTAACCTTCAACCTGAGGGCGTCTCGAAAAAATGGCTTCAAATAAACTCCATGAGCCGGCTGTCACGTTTCTCAAAACCAATGGTCACAAAACGATGGTCAGTCTGGGATGCGGAAGATGGATCAATCGAATCGATAATCACCTCCGCCTGATGGCAGGGCTGAACCTGACTTATTACGTGGGGATTGATTGTGCTGACCGGATCGGGCCTGACATAAATGAAGTATTTATGGACCCTGACGGCATGAATGCCTTGCTGACACATTATTATCATGGAAGCCCTGACCGGTTCTGGAAAGCGGCGCATTTTTTCCCGGGAACCTATGTAGAAGAACTGAAAGGCATCCATTGTGCTGTGGTTATCTGCCAGCGTGTATATCCGGATTGTCACTGGGAGGAAGTGATTAAATCCATGACCCCGAAACTCGTTCTGCAGGAAGATCTCCACGGATGCGAACGACAAAAACTCCGGGGGCAAAGGTATGTACGAACCTGGTCCAAAATTCGACAATACGCTCTAAAACCCTTTCGTCCCTGGCCGGTTTTCCCGTGGGAAAACAACCTGGTCCTCTGGCAACGCCGGGATTTTATAAATAAAGACAATAATCGCAGCAAGTTCGATTGGCTTGAACGTTTTTTGTCATCTTTTATCGGTTAAACTTTCACTCCATCTACCCCTTAAACCGTTGAAGACAAAACCGATTCCAGTTGGTTCAAATAGCCTCCATAGAAATGATCCGCACCATCAATCACTTCAAAGCGGGCATCGGGATTCCATGTAGACATCATTTTTTCTATCACATCTGCAGGAGCGATATCATCTCTGTTTCCGGTGACCACAAATTTAAGGGCATCCATCGTGACAATAGAGTTAAAATCCATAAAACCCACCGGCGGGGAAACCATGATCATCTGTTTTGTCAAGGAATCATTATGAATGGCTTGTGCATTCACCCAGGCGCCAAATGAATATCCCGCCAAATCGATCCGCTCCATCCCCATATCCGAAAGAAATGAAAGGGCAGACAAAACGTCTTTTTGTTCGCCAAGACCGTTGTCATAAGCCCCCTGGCTTTTTCCAACCCCTCTGAAATTAAACTTTAACGTTGAATATCCTTTCATGTGATAAACATGAACAATGGATTCCACCACCAGATTATACATATCTCCGCCATAAAGGGGATGGGGATGGGTCACCACAACGCCTTTCTTTTCATCCCTTTGATTGAGCAACCCTTCTATTTCATATTCTTCAGACAAAAACGTCACTCTTTTAACCATTTTCACCCCTAATACAAATTGCTAACCTTTAATTCGCTCATCGCTTCCACCGAAGTTATCGTTCCTATTGAAATGAGCCTGTTTTCTCTTCATGGAATCAGCCGGCTGTCTAAAATTATTGAATTGGTACAAAGAAAAACCGGACATAAACCTATGATGAAAGTTATTGCCACCATGTATGACAAGCGAACAAGAATATCAAATGAAGTCTAACAAAATATAAAAAGTAATTTTAATGAATCGATGTTTCAAGCCGTTATCCATTCGAATGTTAAATTGAAAGAATCAACAAGTTTCGGAAAATCCATTGTAGAATATACGAAAAAAGCCAAGGGATTCATCGACTACATGGCGGTTGCGAAAGAAGTGACGACTCAAGATAAAATGCTAAACCTAAAACTTTTAAAGGACACGAAACCTCTGGACTCCGGCAAGAAAGCAAAAAAGCAATTCATATTTCATGCCCTTGAAGCAACCAGTGTAAAGATTGATGGAAAATGATTCGGTAAGAAAATATGAATTTTAAGTTGGCGGACAGTCACTCAACGATGCTTAAGAAAAACAAAAACGCCTGAGCTGGATCTCCTCTGTGGCCATTGATTTAGACTTGACAACACTCTTGACCCCTTTCTCCCGGGTTAACTCTACGATGTACTTTAGTCTTTAAATTCAGAATACACCAGCCAATCAGCGGGAATGCGAATTTTCCATTTGACGATTTGAGATCGGCTCCAGGCAAATTGACCGCTTTTCCCGATGATCGGGGGGATCTCCGATGGACTTTTGCCCAGAAGAATTCTGCGCGCGATCACCCCCGCAACTTCGCCCTGCCCTTTGCCAAAACAAACATAACCGCCGACCGCTCCTTTCGGTCCCACAACAAAATCCCAAAACGCAAACGGAGGCAAGGGTGAGTTCTCGGCGGTCCATTTGGTGAGTTCATTTTCATCCACATGGTTGCCTTTCTCATCGGTTATGGTGAACAGCAATCCCATAATCAAGGCATTGTAGCCATCAGTCTTGGCATTGAGAATGGTTTTTTTCCAGACATCCAATTTCCCAATTAACTTAACATCCACCGAAATATCTTGAATCTTCAAGCTCGTCTGCTTTTCAAAAATCTGATCCACAGTTGCTTGTGCGGTAGGACTGGAATCAAACAACACGAGGACCTTTTGTGGGGCCGGCTTCATGACTCTTTCCAAGGCCATAATAGAGTCTCGCATCAAAGGACGTTCCAATACACCTGTAATATTGGGAACATTGACCGCCCCGTAAACACTTGGATCATTGTTGATCCCAACATAAACAACCGGAGTTTTAACGGTCTTAAATTTGGGAGTTAAATACTTCAATGCATTGTCATCTTCCAGTATGACCAGGGCCGGTTTTACTGCCAGGTATTCCTCCCAGGCCTTTTCCGCCATATTCGCGTGTTCGGATACGGGCAACCGCTTGGTATCCATATAGAAATATTTAATTTCATATTTGCCGCCAAGGCCCAGGACTTCCTGGATCCCCTCATTTAAATCCATCGTCCAACCATAAGTCGAATGGTAACTGGAGATCACCAAAACACTATGATCGGACGCATAACTCAAAGAAACGATCGATAACACGCATACAACCAACAGGATCAAACACTTTTTCATAGTTCATTTCTCCGTTTTTTAAATGCATCTCCGACCTCAAGGCCTTCTATCCGCAGAGCCGTGTCAGACTTGATTCCGGAACGCCTTCCTCCTGTTAAGTTGGGATTGTCTCCCGGATCAATGACTGAAGAAGAATTGGGGCAGCCACGTGGCCAACTGGGGAAAGACAACAATAAGGATCAGGCCGACCAACTGGAGGATGACAAAGGGCATGATGCCCCGGTAAATGTGGCTCATCGTGTAACCCTTCGGAGCCACTCCCGCAAAATAAAACAAGGCGTATCCAAACGGCGGTGTCAAAAATGATGTCTGCAGGTTAACGCACATGAGAATGGAAAACCACAGGGGATCGAAGCCGAGTTCCAAGGCGATGGGCATGAAAATAGGGACCGTCACCATGAGAATGGCCGCCCAATCGATGAACATGCCCATGATAAAAACTATCAACATCATGATTAAAAGCGCTGTCCATTTGCTGAGGCCGCCGCCGATGAGAAGATCCGCAACCACGTCACCGCCGCCCATACTCAAGAAAACCGTACTGAACATCTTGCCGCCGATAAAAAGCATCATGACCATGGCAGTCGTTCTGAGTGTGGAGAAGCTCGCTTTCTTGAGCACTTCCCACGAGAATGCCCGGTTGGCAACGGCCAACAGGAAAGCCCCTGTTGCACCAAGACCGGCCGCCTCTGTGGGCGTTGCGACGCCGAAAAGAATGGTGCCCATGACGAGAAAAATAAGCGCCAGCGGCGGAATGAGCGATTTGAGGGTCATGGTCCACTTTTGCTTGGTGCTCCATTTGCCGGCTTCCTCTTTGGAAATGGCAGGACCAAGCTTGGGATTGAGGTTGCAGCGCAGGGTAACATAGGCAAAATACAAGCCGGAAAGAATGAGGCCCGGAAAAACGGCGCCCGCAAAAAGGTTCCCCACGGAGGTCTCTTTGAGGCCTGTCAAACCGCCGTAAACAACCATCATGATGCTCGGAGGAATCAAGATGCCCAATGTTCCGGCAGCACAGATGATACCGCTGCTGAGCTCTTTCTGATATCCTTTTTGCATGAGAGCCGGCGCTGCCAGCAGTCCCATGGCCACTACCGATGCTCCGATGATGCCCGTTGTCGCTGCAAAAACAGTGCATACCACTACCACCGCCAGTCCCAACCCCCCTTTGATACCTCCCAAAACGATGTACAGGGCCTCGAAAAGCTGTTCGGCCACTTTGGAGCTATCCAAAAGCTGGGCCATGAAGATGAAGAGCGGGACGGCTACCAGCACATAGTTATTCATGAGTCCCCAGGTGTTGTTGACGAACAGGTCAAACAATCCCGGCACGTTAAAACCATTGTCGATCAGGCCGAAAAGCGTGGCAACCCCCGCCAGTGTGTAAGCGAGCGGGTGCCCTAGAACGATCGTCACAATGAGCGTGCAGAACATGGCTACTGTGAGAAACTCTGGACTTAAATGCATATCCGTACCTTCGTATTCTTCAAAATTATGATCTTAATGAGCGGATATCCTTTAATAAATCAGAAACGCCCTGTATGAACAGAAAGAGAAAGCTAATTGCCATAATGATCTTGATCGGGTAGATGGGGGGACCCCAACTTGTCGAATTGTGTTCCAGTTCCACGGTGGATGTGAAAGCGTACTTGAAGGACCAAATGGTCACCAGCGAAAACACGGGCAAGAAAATGCCCAAATTCGTTATGATATTGATAATGGCCTGTTTCTTGGTTGAAAAGCGGGTGGTTACCACGTCCACTTTGACGTGTCCCCCATGGACTTGCGTGTACGAGAGGCCCAGCATGTAATGAATGCCGTAAAGAAAGGTCGTGAGTTCAAAGCCCCAGATGGTGGGCGCATCGAAGACATACCTCATAATGACTTCATAGAGGACGACGACGGTGAGTGGAACAATCAAAAGCGCGCCGAGCTCTCCTTCTTTCCGGTTAAACGCATCGATTCCTTTCGGGATAATGTCAAACAATATGCTTTGCGATGATTTCGGAACCTTTGTGGGTGCATCCGACATAGCGTCCTCCGACGGTTAAACTGTCATTTGGTATGCAGCAGTATTCTCAGCTACTCCTTGGCCCTCCCAATGAGAAAGAGCGCCTTTATCTCAACCATGGGCTGAGGTGTGCGTGTTCCGTAGCGAGAATTTGCCAATGTTTTTCCCCTTTACTATCCGACCATATTCGCTGAGATTCAATGATTCCCAAGGAATTTGTATCCCGCCCCCAAAAAGGCTTTCGCAGGGGCGGAATACACAGCGGAGGCCGGCAGAAATCTACTGAGTTATCTTGCCTGAAATATAAGTCTCATACGGCCAGGGAGCGACATCGCCTCTTGCGGTTCTCCAATCCGCGAAGTTCTTTAAGAACGCTTCCTGAGAGTCCACGATCTTTTTCACATCAGGGTATTTTTGTTTGAGGCTTTCAACATAGTCGTGGGTGGTTTTGCGGAATTGAATCAGGGTGTCCTTGTCCATTTGAACGATTTCGACTTTTTCTTTGAAGCGGCTGATGGCTTCGGCGTCGAGTCCGTTGATCCAGGCGTTCGACCATAACTGGGTCTCTTTGGCAGCGGTGTCGACGATCCATTTGAGATCTGCCGGAAGCTTATCGTAAGCGTCTTTGTTAAAGAAAACGGTACATTGGCTCGCAGGCTGGTGCACACCCGGTTCGATAACGTACTTGGTGATATCATCGAACCCCATGGGATAGTTCATGGCCGGGGCCGAAAATTCCGCAGCGTCGATCACCCCGCGCTCCAGAGCAAGGTAGACTTCACCACCGGGTAACGGGCTTACCGAAGCTCCCAGATTATTTAGAATATCCATATACCAGCCGACAGTTCGAACGCGCAGCCCCTTGAAATCCGACATCTTTGTGGCCTTCTTGTTAGAGAAAAGGCCCATATCCTGGCCTGTCTGACCGCAAGGGAAAGCCACCAGGTTATATCGGCCGTAGAGTTCTTGCATCATGGCCAGACCGCCCTTTTCATAAAGCCAGATATTGTATGCCTCATCGTCCATACCGAAAGGTATGTCTGCCAGGGGAACAAAGGCTTCGTTTTTACCCTTCCAATACCCGGGCCAGTCATGTCCCACTTGGGCAGAGCCTTTGCTTACCGCGTCGAAGGTCTGCATGGCAGGCACCAGTTCACCGGCCGAGAAAGGCTTAATGTTCAAACGTCCGCCCGACGCCAAGCGGACCGTGTCACAAAAATGGACGGCGATATCATAAAACAAAAGGCCCTTGGACCAGGGCATGACCATCTTCCACTTGAAAGTTTCCGTGGAGGGTTTAACTTTGAGGCGGGCCACTTCTTGGTGGCGTTTATCGGTGCCGAATTTTTCGCGCTTTGCCCCGGCAAAGGAATAGGCGGACACCATCGTGACCGATATAAATGTAATGAAGCAAATTTTGAGTGCTTTTTTCATGATGTTGATCTCCTTACGAAAATGCTGATTGTTTCCTGCGGTTGCCTTTACCATAAATCACCTCCGAAAAGGCCGGTGAAGATGACGCGTTCTGTCACCCCCTTTCTCTTAAGATATTCTGCGCGCGTTTTTGATCACCCGTACGGCAGGTGGAATAGCTTTGTATGCTTTGGGTATCCGTTTCAATCATTGTGCGCGGCCATCTCTTTAACTGAGCATTTGGTATAATTTTATATTGGTAGTACCATTTGTAGATTGTTCCAATTTGCTTGTCAAGCAAAAAAATAAAATAGGTCAAAAAATATTCAGAATAGCACATTTAATCAAATATATTATTATTATATAGTATTATATGAGATTGTCATCGGAGAAATGGTTTGGCATCGGACAAGGAAATATTGGTAGTACCATTGCTCCATTATGTTCGCTCGGCTGACTAAGCACACAATTCTTAAGTCCAATTACGTATTTAATGAAGGAATCGTCACCGGGCTTACGAATTAGGGTACTAAGCTTTCGGCAGGCGCACTATCAAAACCGGCAGCAGACTTCGCCGCACCACGCGCGTGGCGGTACTGCCCATCATTGCATCCGCGAGTAATCCATGACCGTGAGTCCCCATGACGATCAAGTCACAGCCGGTTTCTTCTGCCTGGGACAAAATTAATTCCACCGGCTCTCCCTGTTTGATGATAACATCATCAACTAAATAGGGGCACTCTTCCAGCTCCTTACTTGCATCCTGGCAAAACTTTTCGAGACGCGTCCTGATGGTATCCAAAACTTCCTGGATGTTCCTATCTTGAAGTTTCCGCCATTTGTTTTCTCCCAACATAGTGGCCAAACGAATCGTTGCACTGTGAGAAATCTCTTCCAACACATGAAGAATGGTGATGCGAGCTTCGAACCGATTGGCAATGCTCGCTGCATAACTGAAAGCATAACGCGCATTTTCTGAAAGATCGGTTGCATACAGTATTTTGTTAATCTCAGGAATCATTTTTTCACCTCGGAAATAATTTCAGCGATATGTTTGACTTGAATTTTTCCGCACCTTTTGTCCATCCCACCCCGAATCTGGAGGACACAGCCGGGGCAGTCGGTTACCAGAATCCGGGCATCGGTCTTTTCTACATTATCCAGCTTTTTTTTGAGGATTTCTGAGGATATTTCCGGGAAATCAACTGAATACGATCCGCCAAATCCGCAGCAAACATCTTCATCCTTGGATGGCACGTATTCATAACCCGCTATTTCAATAAGTTTTCGGGGCTCGTCCGTAACACCTAATCCCCTGCAAAGATGGCAAGGGGAATGATAAGCCACTTTTTCGCCGGTTTTTTCATATTCTTCAGAAGAAACCCTCAGCACATTTGTCAAAAACGAACTGAAATCGACAATTTTATCTGTAAATGCTTTCAGATTAGCAGGCGCATCCGGATCGTCCTTAAACATTTTGAGATAGTTGTGCTTAAGATGAGAGCCGCAGGAAGCGCAAAGGGTCAGAATATAATCGCAGTTGACGGAATCCATTGCTTTTAAATTCTGAATGGCCACTTCTTTTGCTGTTTCTTCTTCAGACGCCATCAAGGCGGGTAATCCGCAGCAGGTTTGATCCATGGGGAATTCCACCCGAATGTCATGACCTTTAAGGATATCCAGTAATGCTTTCCCCTGTTCAGGGTAGATAAAATCAATGGCGCACCCGCAAAAAAGAGCGATGGTATATTTTGGATGGACAACTTCTGTGCGCAATTGCCTCCATTGATCCCTGAATGGTATTTTGGCAATCAGCGGAAGGCTTCGATATCCGTGTTCTTTTTCAAAAAAAAGAGGAAGGTGGCGAATCATCGGTTCTTTTCCGGCAAACGGCTTTTGTGCAAGATAAGCCCGGCGCAAGATAAAATGAAAAAGTCTGCGGTTTTTCATGACTTTGGAAAGAAGGAAATTTTTTGCTGGCGTCTTCCCCTCTTGATCCAATACCGCACGGTAAGTCTTTTTGATAAGATATGGAAGATCGATATCCACAGGACAGACTGAACTGCAGGCTTGACAGTTAATACAATTTCTTACAATTGCCCTGTCGTTTTCCTTTCCGTGGTAAAAAAGGGTCAGTATCAACCCGATTGCACCGATATAGACATGGCCGTATTTATGTCCTCCCACCTTGCTGTAAATGGGGCAAACATTTGCGCAGGCGCCGCATCGAATGCATCTTAAGGCTTCGGAAAATACAGGATCTTTGGCAAGATCAAGACGGCCGTTATCTAAAAAAACAATATGCATTTCTTTCCGATCTGTCGGCGAAGATCCGCATTCCGTTGCACCTTTGATCCAGGTTACATAAGAGGTAATCGCCTGGCCGGTGGCGTTTCTGGGAAGGACCTTGAGGATTTTAAACATCGATTTCAAATCGGGAATCAACTTGTCATACCCCACAAGTGCCACATGAACCCTCGGCAATGTAGTTACCAGGCGCATATTGCCCTCATTGGTCACCAGACCGAGCGCTCCGGATTCGGCAATGGCAAAATTGGCGCCGCTGATTCCCATATCCGCCTCCAGGTATGCCGGCCTGAGTACCTGGCGGGCGACCTTGACGAGTTTGTCAATATTTTCAGGGTCTAGTTTTTGTTGGGTTACCCCTTCGAACAAATCCCCCACCTGGTACCGGGAAAGGTGGATGGCAGGCATCACCATATGGGACGGCCCCTCGTGCCGCAACTGGATAATCCATTCTCCCAGGTCGGTTTCCGTTACAATAAAGCCTTTCTTTTCCAGGTGATTGTTCAAGAAAGTTTCTTCAGCGGTCATTGATTTGGACTTGATGATCTTTTTGACATTATTTTCTTTGGCAATAGCGGCAATGATCTCATTGGCTTCGTGTGCATCCTTGGCAACATGTACCTTGGCGCCGGCAGCCTCGGCCTTGGTTTTGAATTCTTCAAACAGTTCCGTAAGACGAGACAGGGCAGCATCTTTTCCGGCGGCAATTTCCTCTTTGATACCTTCAAAATCGATACCTTGATAGACTGTGGGCCGGTTTTCCCGGTAGACGGTATTGAAAGTGTCCAAGGCCTTGCGCAGAAACTTATCTTCAAGCGCTTCCTTGAGCTTCTCTTTATATGATTTTATATCCTGAGCGGTTTTGATCATGCGTTGTTTTCCTCCATAATAAGAATGTGCAGCTCCTTGGGTCCATGAACACCGACAGCCAGCACGCGCTCGATATCAGCTGTTCTGCTTGCACCGGTAATAAAAGCATAATATATGGGAGCATCTCTTTTCAAAGCGGCATTCAGCTCGTTTTCAAGGGACATACTGTCCGGTTTGATTTTTGAGGCTGGCAATACGGCGACGTGAGTCTCGGCAAGCATTGTGGCAATACGAATATCTTCGGATGTAGAGTCGAGAACAAGGGTGCCGGTTTCAGCGATACCCCAGTCAACCGGAGTCAGCGCTGTGTGGATCTTATCGGCTTGCGGCCTCAAGGGAAAATCCAGCAGCGTAAGATTGGCTGTTTCACACTGTTTTTTCAGAAGCGCCTGATCTTCTGCCTCCAGGCCTGCGGCCACAACTGTTTGGCCTCCCTGTTTTTTGGTTACATCGACGGTGTACTGAAACGCATCTTTTAACCGAATAATTTTTGAGACAATCGCCTGGACGGCTTCGGCTTTTTCCTGCATTCGTTTAATTAAATCTGGATTCTGCATGGGACCTCCATGTGGGATAATGGTTATACCATTGCTATTATATGAATTTAAAATTGTCAACATAAAAATTAAAAAGAACTTGCAATATGATTAAATGTTTGATAAGATCCTAAATAAATAAGATTAATACTCTATAGAACTTTGAGGATCCTAATTGGAGAGCGATGGTCATACCATTAATAATATGTCGATTTTTAAAAATGTTTTTTTGCCTTTAGCGGGATTTAACTTCAAGGAGGGACCATGATTAACCCGGCATTACTGAAAGAATTCCAAACCATACTTGGGCCGCAAAATGTCCTTACAGATCAGGCTGACTTATTAACGTATTCATACGATGCCGCCGTCCTGAAAGCGGTTGTGCCTGCTCTCGCCCTGCGTCCCGTTAACAGTAAGGCTTTAAGCCGGGTCGTGCGCCTGTGCAACGAAAATAAACTGCCCCTGACTGTGCGCGGCGCCGGCACGAATTTAAGCGGGGGGACGATTCCCTTGCGCGGGGGGGTGGTGGTTTTGACGAATGCGCTCAATAACATATTGGAAATAAATGCAGAGGATATGTATGCCATTGTCCAGCCCGGTGTTGTGACGGCCAAACTTGCTGCGGCTGTTGAGGCCAAAGGTCTTTTTTATCCGCCGGACCCCGGAAGCCAGGCTGTTTCAACACTTGGCGGGAATGTGGCTGAAAATGCCGGGGGGTTGCGCGGGCTGAAATATGGTGTTACCAGGGACTACGTCATGGGGCTGCAATTTTTCGATGTCAATGGTGAGACAATAAAAACCGGATCCAAAACCGTAAAGTGCGCTACCGGTTACAATCTGGCCGGTTTGCTGGTTGGGTCGGAAGGTACCCTGGGGGTCTTCAACGAAATTACCTTGAAGCTGATTCCACGACCGGCCCATCAGAAAGCCATGTTCGCCGTTTTCGATGACATAGACAAAGCTTCTGAAACCGTGGCAGCAATCATCGCCAGCCGGATTGTGCCGGCCACCCTGGAGTTTATGGACAACTTCACCATCCGTGCTGTTGAAGCTTTCAGCCGTGCCGGACTGCCGGTGGATGCAGCGGCCTTGCTGTTAATAGAAGTCGATGGACATCCGGCCCAGGTCGAAGAAGATGCCTGCAAAGTGGAATCATTGTGCCGAAAAAACGGAGCCACTTCTATCCGGGTGGCTAAAGATGCGGCTGAGAGAGACAAGGTCTGGGCGGCGCGGAGAAGCGCGCTGTCGGCACTGGCCAAATTAAAGCCGACCGTGGTGCTGGAAGACGCTACGGTACCGAGAAGTAAAATTCCCGCTATGGTAAGGGGCATACAGAATATCAGCCGGAAATACGATATTCCGATCGGAACCTTCGGCCACGCCGGTGATGGAAATCTTCACCCAACGATACTCACGGATCGTCGGGATAAAAAAGAATGGGAACGGGTGGAGGCTGCCATTGAAGCTATTTTCGATAAGGCGCTTTCCATGGGGGGAACGCTTTCCGGTGAACACGGAACCGGCATCGCCAAATCCTGTTTCCTTGAAAAAGAGACCAGCACGGCGACCATATTCTATTCCAGAAGCATCAAAGCCGCTCTGGATCCAAACAACATCCTGAATCCGGGAAAAATTATCGGTCATTTGAAAGCGTAATGAATTCGATTTTTATAAATTCATCATTAATGACCAAATCGAGAGACTCTAAATGTTGAATATCAAAGCATTGACAATACTTATGCGAGAACTGGAAGACCAGCTTGCGGCCTGCATGCGGTGCGGTATGTGCCAGGCGGTTTGCCCGCTTTTTAGCGAAACCGGCTTGGAGGCTGATGTGGCCCGGGGGAAACTGGCGCTTTTAGACGGGCTCTTGCAGGAAATGTTCAAAGACCCCCAAGGTGTTTACCAACGCCTTAACAAGTGCCTTTTGTGCGGATCATGTGCCGCAAACTGTCCCAGTGGAGTGAGCGTCCTGGAGATTTTCATCAAAGCCCGTGCGATTCTCACCGGTTTCATGGGGCTTTCGCCGGCTAAAAAAGTGATTTTAAGGGGGATGCTTTCCCGCCCTGAAATTTTTGACCGAATGGTGGAATGGGGGGCGAAATTTCAGAAAATATTTACAAAACCTGCCAGCGAGCTTATCGGCACTTCCTGTGCCCGGTTGGTTTCACCGTTGTTGCAAGATCGGCATTTCAGGCCCTTGGCCCCGGTGCCGTTTCACCGTATAATACCATCGTTAAATACAGACAAAGGACACTCCGGTCTGAAAGTACTCTTTTACGTCGGATGCCTTATTGATAAATTTTTTCCGCAAGTCGCCCAAGATGTTATCGATGTTTTAAATTATCACGAAGTTGGTATTTTTATGCCCCAAAAACAGGGCTGCTGCGGGATTCCGGCAATTTCCTCCGGAGATCTGAAAACCTTTAATCGTCTTGTCCGTCATCATCTAAATATATTCGATGCCGAAAAGTTTGACTACCTGGTTACAGCGTGCGCCACTTGTACGTCGACGATCAAGGAAATTTGGCCGATGATGGCGGCAAAAGATTCCGATTCTATCCAAAGCAGGGTTGTCGAAATCGCTCAAAAGACCCTGGATATCAGCCAGTTTCTGGTATCAAAAATCGGGCTGAGAAAAAGTGTGATTGAGGATATTGACACTGCCGTTGAGGTAACCTTTCATGATCCGTGCCATCTCAAGAAATCGTTGGGCGTGGCGGCCGAACCCAGGGCGCTCATTAATGCCAACCCCGGATACAGGCTCAAAGAAATGCCTGAAGCGGACCGGTGTTGCGGTCTGGGGGGGAGTTTTAACTTGCATTATTATGAACTGTCGTCTAAAATCGGAAAATTAAAGCGGTACAATATCAAAGCGTCCGGATCTTCTGTTGTTGCTACCGGGTGTCCAGCATGTATGCTCCAAATTTCTGACATGCTATCCCAATTCGATGATAAAATCGTTGTTAAACATCCTATTGAAATCTACAGGGAGCTAATTAAAATCAATGGCACTCACACTTAAACCGATTAAACCCAAACGTATTTCCGATCAGGTTTTCGATCAACTCCGGGAACTGATTTTCCGAGGACAAATGAAACCCGGTGAGAAGATCATGACCGAACGCGAACTGTCCGAAATTCTGCAAGTCAGCCGCACTTCGGTCAGAGATGCCATCAATAAACTGGTGGTTATGGGGCTTTTGGAACAAAAACAGGGGCAGGGAACGTTTGTGCGCAGCCTGGACTCTTTGGAAAAAAACCCGTTGGCTGCGGCCCTGGAAGCCCAGGATGCTTCTTTGGAAGATCTGCTGGAAGTCAGAATGGGCCTGGAATGCAATGCGGCTGCTTTGGCTGCCCAGCGTGCCGTTGATGAGGATATTCATTTTCTAGAGAAAAGCATTCAGGAAATGCGAGATGAAGTTGAATCGGGTCGGCTGGGAACCGAAGCCGACGTATCATTTCATATGGCAATTTCTTTTGCAGCCAAGAATCCGGTGCAAGTTTATATTATGAAAAATTTTTACGATTTTCTCTTTCTCAGTATCAGAGAGAATCTGGCCCAGTTGTATGAAGGTCGCACCAACATCGACGAGATCATTAAGCAGCACACGGAAATCCTCAACCAAATCCGAAATCACGATCCCCAGCATGCTTATGACGCCATGAGGCGCCATATCAATTATGTCCTGGATTTTGTTAAAGGGATAAAACCCTTTTAACGTTGTTCATGAGATATCCGGATTAATATGGCCGGTTCATTACCTTGCGGCAACGCGCCAGTATTGAGAGCAGCTCAAAGGGCTGCTCGATTTCCGGAAAGGTCGGCACCCCCCTTGTTTCGAGGTATTCCTTACATTCCTCAATGTATTGTTTGTCCCCGCTAAAAGAGACAAAGATTGGTTTTTCCGGATACTTTTTCGCCAGCTCAATGATAAAGTCATAGGACGGAATGCCGGATTCTTTGGTGAGCATCAGAATCGGAACAACCGCATCAATATTCGGATCTCTAAGCACCGCCTCCATGCCTTCGGAGTATCCGAACTCGACACCCTTAGTAGAAGCAGCAGCCCAGATGTCAACCGGGTTTCGCATGCGAATAAAGGGGGGGCTGATTTCCTGAATCCTTTGAAGGTTCCGGGGCTCCAATTCCGGAACTTCAAGACCCAGGCGCGTGCAGAGGTCAGAGAGAACGACCAGCATCGCTCCTGAAGGCGCCAGAAAACTAACTCGATTCCCTTTGGGTAAAGGCACCATGGAGAGCGCTTTTCCTGTTAGGATAAGGTGAGTGTAATCCCGAATCCGAATAACGCCGGCCTGACGGAGCATACCGTCAACCAAACGGTCTTCGGCCGCCATAGCTGCTGTGTGCGCGACAGCAGCGTGCTTCCCGGCTTCAGTTGAGCCGCTCTTAAGCATAATGACAGGTTTTCGGCGAGTCACGGCTCTGGCTGCCTCAAAAAATCGCCGCGGCCGTTTAAAGCTTTCGAGGTAAACGATAATTGCGTCTGTTTGGGGATCTGACGACAGATATTCGAGGGCCTCGCTTTCGTCTACATCTATGGCGTTTCCCAGGCCGATGACCCGCGAAACTCCAAAATGCTCTGCCGTAAGAATATATTTCATTGTGTGAGTGCAGAAGTTTCCGGTTTGGGTAAGATAGGAAACCCTACCGCGACGGATTCTGCCCAGCGGAAAGAAGGTGGATGTGAAATCATGCGGTGTTGACGTATGGCCGGCTGTATTGGGTCCGATAATGCGGATATCGCTCCCCTGGATGATATCGATGAGTTCCTGCTGCGTTTGAGCGCCGCTGTCATCGACTTCAGCGAATCCCCCTGCTGAAATGACCACGTGATTGATCCCCTTTGCAGCACAGTCGCCAAGGGCTTGGGGACATATGGCGGCAGGAAGAATGATAACCGCCAAATCCGGTTTTTCCGGCAGGCTGTCTATGGATGAATGGACGGGTAAGCCTAGAATCTCCCCGGCTTTGGGGTTGACCAGATAAAGCCTGCCTTTATATTCATTGGCCTGGATGTTTCGTATCACCTCATGGCCGGGTTTGCCGGGAACAGCGGAAGCGCCCACGATGACAACGCTTTCGGGCTCAAAAAACGGGGTTAAGTCTTTTTTCTTTTTCAGGCCGGGGCTCTTGCGGGACATCTGCTCAGCGAACTGTTCAGGTCTGATCGTCGGCTGTTCTTGTAGTACAACAAGGGCATCCACCGCGACAAGTTTGCCATCAGGCCGGATTTTAAGGGGATTGAGGTCGATCTGAAACACGTTTTCAAATTGGAGTGCAATCTCACCAAGGGCCGTCAGAACCTTAGACAACGTATCCATGTCAACAGCAGCTTGCCCCCTGAAAGAATCGGTGAGTTTGCGGGTCCGCAGATCTCTTGCCATTTCAAGGGCATCACCGGTCGTCAACGGCACGATACGGAAAACAGCGTCGTTAATTAATTCGGTAAAGATGCCGCCAAAACCGAACATAACGCACGGACCGAACTGTTCATCCCTTGTAAAACCGCAGACAAGCTCACGTTCACCGATTATCATTTCCTGCACCAGCAGTTCTTGGCATCCGTCAATTTTCATGAGGCACTCGCCTGCTTCTCGAACCTGCTCTGCTGTTCTTAAGTTTAAAACAACCCCACCCACTTCGGTCTTGTGGAAAAGACGGTTTCCGCAGGCCTTCAAAACAACAGGAAAACCAATTTTTGCAGCCTGTGACGCCGCTGAATCGACACTATGGGCAATGGCTTCACGGTTTACCGGGATTCCAAAGCAAGAGAGAAAACGTTTGGCATCATATTCGTTTAATGCCCTTTGACCATCTTTCACTGCTTTCTCGATAATCTCCGTCGCCTCTATGTTTTTCACGGTTGTCATACCTGCCTCCTTGCCGAAAATATTACGGCACTGTTTATCCGTATTTTTATGAAATTTAACTCTTTTTTTAACAATAAATATCTTTCTGAAGGGTCGGAAAGTTTTTCTCCTAATTCTCTGAATATTAGCCTCCGGCTCGTAGAGCCTACGCCTCGGGGAGCGGAATGGATGATCTTTTTTTAAATCGGATGCTGTTTGAGCGGCTTAGGGATCGTTCTTGTTGGGGCGTAGCTGAAAGCGAAGACCAAAGAAAAAACAGGCGCAAACCGAAATCGTATCTTTAATATAATTTTAAAATAATGCCGAGAACCTATTAATATTTCAAAGATAGTTTCCTGTTTTATCTTTACGATCCCTTGCCGCAAGTTTTATCCGCCTTTGGCATGATCATGCGGTTTAAAAAAAGATCATCCATGCAGCGGTTGTTTAGAAAAACTCTTCGACCCCTCACCTCTATAGCAAACGATAATGGATTATCAAGATATAATTAACAACGCTATTTGATCGTATGGGGATTGAGCGGGTAAAATTTAACTGTTTAAAAAACTGTCAGGATTAAATTTGCAGGACAAATACCGACAGAAAATAGCTGCATAATCCTACAATAAAATCGGATGAAATCTCATTACAATCGCCTGCGGTTATGTCTATGTTTAAATAAAATGAAACAATTACGAAATTTCTTTAATAGGACTTCTAAAAAGGAGAACATGACGATGAAATTAATCATCCGGAAACTTAGAATTTTTTGGAAGACAGCGATTTGGAATTTCATATGGCTCGGAATTGCTGTCGTCCTTTTAGGGTTGACGCCCGGAATTTCAGAAGCTGTCGGTCCTAAACATACCGAGGAGAACGTGACACGAGCCACTTTGGCCAATGGACTGCGGGTTGTTATTGTACGCAATCCCATCGCGCCGGTGGTTGCCACTGTTGTCAATTACGAGGTGGGTTCCAACGAAGCACCGAATGGGTTTCCCGGTATGGCTCATGCCCAGGAACACATGATGTTTCGCGGCAATCCGGGTTTATCGGCCGGCCAGCTCGCCAATATCACAGCAGCCATGGGTGGGATGTTTAACGCCGACACCCAGCAATCGGTTACTCAATATTTTTTCAGCGTGCCTGCGCAATATCTGGACGTTGCCCTGCACATCGAAGCCATTCGTATGGGAGGCGTGCTTGACAGCGAAAAACTTTGGGACCAGGAACGGGGCGCCATCGAACAGGAGGTGGCCCAGGACCTTTCCAGCCCCGAATATATTTTCTACACCCGGCTTCTGGCTGCAATGTTTAAAGGTTCGCCATATGCCCACGATGCATTGGGCACCCATGCCTCATTCGAGCAAACCACCGGCCCTATGCTCAAA